>JAEEGL014616341.1_pt1 | contig 27790 bp, 30 predicted proteins | sample 9134231 | NCBI WGS metagenome assembly JAEEGL01 (sample SAMN16246548, study PRJNA631951) | gut metagenome | biome: gut microbiome; feature: rumen; material: fiber-attached | host: Bos | place: Iran: Karaj | collected 2018-10
AATAATATATCGGTTTGTATTAACAAAGTCAACGGTAGAACTCGCAAGAGTGCTGGCAAAGCCAGCAACATCAATTTAATTTCACGCACGAAGTGCGTTGTGGTTATCAATTATGACTGCGTGTTTTTCTTTCTTCTTTTTTGGGTTCGCTTTTTCTTCTTTCTTTTGCCTTGCAAGTAAAAGAAAGAAGAAAAAAGGAACAAAAAGAAAGTTGAATTAATACATCAAAATATATATTTTGATGCATAAATCAATTCAAAATCAATATACCTGCATTAAGGTATGTTGCAAAAATTATCCATAAAAAATACGGTATCAAAAAGTAAGCGGATTTTTTTGAGACAATAAAAAATTCTCTGATATTGTAAAAAACCAAAATATCGAGCAAAATTATTATTACAAGTGCCCACAAAATTTTATGCAAACCGAAAAACATTGGAGTCCACATAAAATTTAAAACAAGTTGAGCGAAAAACAGAACATAGCCCCATAATTTAGATTTTTCGGTCAATTTTGAAGCGAAAATAATTAACGATATAAAAATTAAAGTGTACAAAATAACCCATGCCGGCTGAAAAATCCAAGCAGGAGGAGTCAAAAACGGAAGATTAAGTGTTTGATACCAGTTTAAGTCTATCATATATTTATTATTCTTTAATTATAGTATTTTGTTAATTACACATCTGGAGAATTTATAAAAGCTATGTGAATTTTTGTAAATTTTTAAGTAATAGCATTAAAGTTTTTCTAGAAAATGCCGTATATAAAAGTGAGAGAATTAATATAAAGGAAAATTCTTATGCCGAGTATTGATGCAATTATTAAAATGATAAATTCAAATAATGATAATATCATTACCAAAAAAGAAGTTTCTGATTTCCAAAATAAATTAAAAAATGAAAGTATTTTTTCAGAATATTTTAAAAGCATTGAAAACGATGTATCATTGGATGAATTCGGTGATAATATATATCGAATCTTTATTGAATCTAAGTTAGAATCTATTCCGAAATTTGATTTTTTAAATAATACCGATTCAGACATTATGGATGAATATTCAATGGAAGGCCGATTTTCTTTCAATAATAATCAAGATATAGACGAAGAATTTTTAAAATGGAAGTTTATGTGGAAATTCCCTAATGAAGAAGCATACAACCAAACTTATGACAAGGTTATGAGTGAAATAGAAAATGGTGCAAATATTTCTGTCTATGATTATTTTGAAAATTATCAACCAACACAACCCATAACAATGGAGTCCTTTATTGCTAGTGAAAGTTTTTGCATAACTTTGCCGAATGATTTTGTATTTGAAGATATGGACTGGAAAAATAATCCTGAAATATTCAAATATATTTGTTTTAATGAAAACACATTTTCCAAAACTTCTCCTGAAAATTTGCCGGAAGGTTATTCTCCTCAAAAAGTTTTTGATAACGGAAAATCTATCGGATTAGGTATTGATGATGTTCATGCGGCGGGTTATACGGGTGAAGGTATAAGCTATGCAATGATTGATAGCGGAACATTAGATGATAATGGTCAACAGCATGATAACATTCATTTTAAGAATTATCAGGTTGCAGAATCCGCACAAAATATAAAATGGATAAATGATATGCATGGTCGTGCGGTAAGTTACATCGCACAGGAAATTGCTCCAAATGCCGATTGTTATTATTATGCTCAACAAAACGGAGCAAATATGGATACTACGGTTCTAGAAAACTTAAAATCCATCTTGGAAAAGAATAAAACTTTACCCGATGATAAAAAAATACGCTTTGTTTCAATGTCTATGCCATTATATGGCGGGAAAGAAGCGAAACGAGTTGCTAAAGAACTCGAAAAACAAGGTGTTTGGGTATATTATAGCGGTTGCAAAGAGGACAGAAAATTTCACGGATATCTTGGTAAAATAGACCCAAATGCATCTTCAGATGATTTTAACAATTATCAAATAGATGATCCGTGGAATTGTTTATTAATACTGCCGAACGGGAAGAAAAAAGTAGGGAATCGTAAACATGCATTGTTTGTGAATTCCGGTGACAGAACTGTTCCGGAACCATCTTCTCCAACCGCATTCAGACACGATTCAAAAGCCAGTCAAAGTTGGTCTATTCCTGTTATTGCAGGTTATTATGTTTTAGCCTGCCAAGCAGACCCGACAATGACAAAAGAACGATTTTTAAAACTTGCTGAAAAAACGGCACAGATAAAACAATCTACGATGCCTATTTATCAAATAAGGAAAGGTATAGAACCAATTCCTATAGGCAGAACAGAAGAAACTGTTGAAATTAAAATTATAGATATCAAAGCATTATTAGAAGCTATTGAAAATGAAAAATCTTCAAAATAGTTAGACTTTTTGTACAACATAAGAAATCCACTGGTCTTGAGAAATTGTATCAATAATCTTCAAGTTTTCTCTTTTTATAGCATCAAGCACCATGTCTTTTTTTTCATCTAAAATCCCGCTTAATGAAATCAATCCGCTTGGTTTTGTAATATTTTTCAAATCACCCATAATTTCGGCAAGTACAAAGTGAAGAATATTTGCGCAAACAAAATCGTATTGCGTCGTTATCTTATCTGCGGTGTTAAGTTCAAATTTTACATCAACTCCGTTAATTTCAGCATTTTCTTTTGCCACATCAATAACCGTTTCGTCATTATCGCACCCATATACCTTATGTGCTCCCATTTTTTTTGCTAAAATTGCGAGAATTCCCGAACCTGTTCCGATATCCGCAACAGTATCTCCTTCTTTAAGGTATTTTTCCAATGCTTTCATACAGAGTTGCGTTGTTTGATGAGTTCCCGTTCCGAATGCGCAGCCCGGATCAAGTGTTATTGTAACTTCATTCTCTTTAGGTGTATAACGTAGCCACGACGGAACAACCGCAATCCTATCCGTAACGTGTGTTACCGTCCATTTTTCTTTCCATTTTTTTGACCAGTCCTGATTCTCTTTTTCATCAAGAGTAATTTCCCAACTTCCTATATCTTCGTCAGTCAAACCTCTGGATTTCATTAACTCCCGTTCGGTTGCAAGAATCTCTTTTAGATTCACAGGATAGGATGTTAAAAACACCCTCAAAGTACCCCTTGTTGTAGATGTCATTTCCAAATCTTTATAGGTCTCTTCTTCCAGTACAACCCCTTCACAATCAAAATTGGAGAAAAAAATATCGGAAACGATTTCTTCCATATCGGGATTTATATCGATTTTAAGTTCAAAATAATTATTCATCTTTGACAACTGCCTGTTTAAATTATAAGCTGATTATATCATGCAAGAAAATTCAACACACCTTTTTGAATTCGATAAAAACTTTAATAAAATAATCATCGGAACAGATGAAGCGGGAAGAGGTCCCGGAGCAGGCGGTGTTTTTGCGGCTGCTGTTTATTTCAACGAGATAACTGACGGTTTAATAAAGGATTTGACAATTTTAAACGACTCCAAAAAACTTACTCCAAAAAAGCGTGATTCTATTTATGACACTATAAAAAACAATTCGATTAACAAAATAGTTTGTGTCGAAGTCGGAGAAATTGAAAAGATAAATATTCTTAACGCATCCTTAAAAGCAATGAGCCTCGCTTGTAGTGCAGTAAATGAAATGGTTGGCAAGGAAACTCTGACACTTGTTGACGGCAATAAATTGATTAAAAATTACCGCTATCCCCAACAATACATAATAAAAGGTGATTCAAAATCAGCATCAATTGCAGGGGCAAGTATTTTGGCAAAAGTTACACGTGACAGATATATGGGAAAACTGGATGAAGAATTTCCTATGTACAATTGGAGAAAAAATGCCGGATATTTAACTGCGGAACATCTTAAAGCAATTGATAAATACGGTCTTTCACCTTATCACAGACCTTCATTTCTGAAGAAACACTTTTTAAACGTGAATAAGTAAATCTATGAATAAGTTCATTTTCATGTCATACTTCGGCTAAAGACTCAGTATGACGGGATAAAGTCTGCTCTAATTTTGCTAATCATCAAATATTTTGAAATTGCTACCTAGTTTATCTTCTAACCGTTTAGCAAATTCGGAAAATTTTAATCCTGACGCCTCAGCAATTTTCCACGCAGTAAGCACACGACAACTAAGCATACCTCTTTCTATTTTACTCAAATTACCTCTGTCAATATCATATTCCCGTGCAAATCTGCTTATTGAAATATTTGCCTTGCTTTCTCTCATTTCTTTGAAAACTGCACCTAATGCACTATAGAACTGTAAAATTTTATCTTCCTGTTGCATATTTACATCATATTGTGTATATTTAATTTGAGTGATGTAAATAGCCTACAGGTATTAGTTAAATTGGAGGTAATAATGCTCAGACTAGCAAAATACATTGAACACGAATTTGACAGAAATTTGGTTTATTTTGCCCAAGCACACAGTCGTTGTATGGCATCTTTTGATTTTATTAATTATATTATGTACGATACTAACATAATAGAATTGAACGACGAGGAAAAGAAATATATTGAGCAAATTAAAGATTGTTATCTAAATATATCTTCTTTAAGTAAACAAATAACGGAAGAAATAAGTAAATATAAAGAGGCTTATGAAAGTTTTCTGCTTGAAGAAAATTTTGATTAACTTTTTAATTGAATATCTTAAAAACGTTTGATAAAATTAAAAAATATGGAAGAATTAAACAAAATAAAAGATATAACAAAATCAATCAAGCGAATTAATCAGAAGTTTCGGCTTTTAAAGTTATTAAGGCTTGCAAAAGAAGAATATGACAAAAACAATTACGAAAATTGTATTGAAAATTGTCAAAAAATTCTTGAAATGAATCGGGAAAATTCTGTTGCATTAAGAGGTTTGGGTTGTTCTATGCAATCTTTAGGCAAGTTTGATGAAGCAATTAAGTATTACAAACAAGCTCTGGAATATTCGGAGAAAAAAGAAATTGAATATACACTTTTGGGAACTGTTTATTATATCCAAAATGAATTAGAAGAAGCACTTGAGTATTATAATTTGGCTATAGAATCCAACGAAAATTATGAACCCGCATATGATGGCAGAAATCAGACAATGCTCGAAAAACACCTCATTATTGCAGATTTGCAGGATGAATTAATTGAACGCGAAATCAGAGGAAACTAAACAGATTTACCTTATGCCAAATAATCCAAGATTGCTCCGCCAATTTCTTCATTCGGATCGAAGTATCGGATTTCCTCGCTCTGCAAAAGCGGGTTCGGGTGAGTGAGTGAATTAACAGAGTTTCTGATTAACATTGCAACCAAAGGGCCAAACGCATCAGGGATTTTCGTTTTTCTGTAGATTCCTGCCAAAAATGTCTGAATATTTGGTGAATTTGTACCGTTATACCTTGATAATTCCGGATATAATTCAGCAACCTTATTTGCCTCCACCCCTTCATCTATCATGCAATTAAGAATAAACAAATCTTCGACAACTTCATCTTCCGATTTTGGATTTTTTAAAGAAGCCTTTATTGCAGGAAGTTCTTCCTCCCCATTTTTAATTCTTTCATATACGGAAGGCAAAAAGGTACAATAATTCCTTGTTTGATTCGGATACGATACTACCATTTAATTTCTCTTTAATATAAGCATATAAATATCATAAAACCAGCAGTAAGCGCCGGCACAAACGGCAAATAGCTGAGGTTTGATGTTTGATGTATTGTTCTAACTATATATATTGCAAGCATTGTGCCTACCAAAGCCAGAAATCCTACCGTAAAGAATGTACCGTAAATGATATGCAAAGCAATTGCAACAATAAATAGTGCCGAAAACATAAGTGATGCGACATCATTTTCTTTGTATCTTTTATACCAAAAAACAGGCAAAACAAATAACATTGATGCCAAAAGCGAGAACAACATTACCCAGCCGATAAATTTCCAACCGACAATCGCACCGAGTGCCATTGCAATAAATGTATCGGCTTCACCCATAGCACGACCTTTTTTCAACAATTCACCAAGTTTTGCTACAGTTTCTATAATTATGTATCCGAGTAATGCACCAAATAATGATTCTCTTATTCCTATGAGAAATCCGTGCTGCATCCATGAAAATATTAATCCGCTGACTGCAAGTGCGATTGCATAGTTGCAATCAACAATTTTTTCTTTTATATCAGTTCCGGTCATTATAATCAAACAAGACATCCAAAACATTAAGAAGAATGCCTTGGCATGAAGGCCGAATTTTGAAACAAGAAAACAGAATATTATACCCGTTGCAAGTTCCACTATAGGATACTGCAAGCTTATTTTTTCACCGCAAAATGCACATCTGCCTTTTAACATTATATAAGAAATGACAGGTATATTGTGTATAGGTTTTAGTTTATTACCGCATTTAGGGCATTTAGACGGCGGAAAAACAATACTTTCTCCGCTCAATGAACGTAAAATTACAACATTATAGAAACTTCCCAAACAAAGTCCTATAATAAATATAAACAGCAGCACAATAAAATTAACCATATTCACCTTTATGAATCTTCTGAAAAAAGATTCCCTTTCTTTATTTTATCACTTTCCACTTCATTTAATATAAGTGAAGAAATCATCTCAAAAGCCTGATTCATTCTTCTTGTAACACTGGTTTGCGAAATGTTCAGCGATTGAGCTATTTCCTTTTTATTCATATTACGCTTGTAATACATATCGACAACAATACGTTCTCTTGTCGGAAGTCTTAACATTATATCGTTCAAAATTATTTTCGCATCCGCAAATTCCGGGCGACTTCTGTCATTATTATCCGCTAATAATTCTTCAAAACCTAATGAATCCGGATCCGAATATATGTCTTCAAAGTATACCGGACATTTTCTTCTTTCCACCTGCATGGCCAAATCAACTGTCGCAGGTGTTGTATCAAGAGCATAAGCGACTTCTTCGTTGGTAATTAAATTAAGCTCTTCATTGGTAAGAGTTTGTGTAAAATTATGAATTCTTATCGCAAGTTCCTGAATATATCTCGGCACTCTGATTGCATTAAGTTTATCACGCAAATAATGTTTCATTTCGCCAATAATATAATATCCGGCAAAAATACGGAAATTATCATTTTTCTCATAAGAATACTTGTCAATTGCCTTTAAAAGTCCTATGCATCCGGCTTGAACCATATCTTCTATAGGGTCATATGAACGTCTTGCAATAGTTCTGGCTATTCTGTTGACAACAGGAATCATCCGTTCGACAACCCTTGATTTTGCATTTTCTTTTTGCTTCTCATCAGAAGTCGAATGGTAAATTTTAAGCCATTCATATATTTGTTTATAATATTCGCTATCGGATATGTCTTTTTCCAATATATTTAACTCCGCTCTCATATTCGTATGATAACATAATAATGTACACTGTTACAAGTAGAATATGAGATTAATTATAAAATCTGCTACAAGCATGTAAACCGTTGACAAAACAGCAGCTTTTGTTGTTGAAATACCTACATCTTTTGCTCCGCCTCGTGTTAAATAACCTTGTGTAGCACATACCAAAGAAATTAATACTCCAAAAACAAGTGCTTTCAAAAGACTAATATAAATATCTCTTGTGCTTAGCCACAACCAAACCGAATTCATATAACGTGCATAATGCAATCCTATAGTACAATGAGAAACAATATATCCGCCCATTATACCGACAAATTCGGCCACAATAACAACCATTGGGACTGTGATTGCCGCAGCAACTATTCGCGGTGCAAAATAATAACCGACCGGGTCAACTTTCAGAGTCTTAATAGCATCCACCTGCGAAGTTACCTGCATATTTGCAATCTCTGCGGAAATTGCCGTTCCGGCTCTTGCACCGATTGCCAATGCAACAAAACCGGGAGCAATTTCTCTAATCATAACTATAGCAATTGAACCTCCGACATATGCTTCCGCTCCTGTCATCAAAAATTGCTTGGAAACCTGTATTGATATTACAGCAGCAGAAACAAAAACTACAACCAAAGATATTATCAGTGAGTCATAGCTTATTGATGCTGCTTGCGCTAAGACGGAAGTAAATTTTGTCCCCCCGCTTAAACAATAGCGAATGCTTGTATATAAATTTCTTATACAATTTCCCAAAAAATCTATCATAATTCTACCCTGTCTCATTATATTATAAATATTTTAATTATCATATTATCGGATGATTTTAATGCATATATATTAAAGTAATCTTATATCTTGTCGTTTTACATGTTGACTTTACATGAAAAATTGTTAAAAGAAGAATAAGCAAACATAGGAGATTTCCGTTATGGGAATGGCAGCATCACAAGCCAGATATTTGGCTCTGACAGCAAGAAAAACGAATACAGAATACGAAGGACAACAAATAAATCAAGCAAGAACCGCTCTTGCAAATCAAAGTGCCAACCTATTTAACAGGTTATTAAATTTGGATGTTCCGCAACCGCCAAGCACAACTGATTACACAAAAGTTCAATATTCATATTCTGACGGAGAAAATGCTTCCGTAATAGATGAATGGAAACAATTATCCGGAGTCAATCCTGATTACAACTATATTGTAAAAAGCCACTACTTTGCTTCTATGTACACAGGAGCATTAAAACAGCTTACTGATCCGCAAGTACAAATCGGCGGGAACGGACAGCCGATGAACTGGACTACAATAGCTTTAAATAAACAACTTTTAGATACGGCAGATGATGCACAAAAAACGGCATATAACAATCTTCAGCAAATAAAATCAGAAGAAGAAATAGATATATTAAATATTCAAACAGAAGCATATATAAATAATTCAACTAACGGCTCAGTTGACACGGGAATAAACAGATATGAAGTAATCCCTAACGGATATACATTATATAATGATGAAACGGGTGCTTCTTACACAATAACCACATATACAAATCCGGCTGATGCATCCGCGCAAACCATTTTACAGGGTGTTCGTGACATGCTCGATACAAATTTAATCAGCATGGATGCTTTAAACGGATATCTTGTACAAATTGAACCTCCCATTTTGATTACCGAAGATAACATTGACCAAATAACCGAACAAGGTGCAGGAAATGAAATACAACAAGCTTTGTTGAGCGTTTTCGGATTGGAAGAAAATAACGGTACTCAGAGAATTGTTCGAATGGAAGATGTGAATGCAATTATTAATGATGGTGACGAAAACGTTACAACGGCACATACTCATGCTTTAAACGGCATCTTTTTAACGGATGGTGTTCATGATAACAATACGCTGAATTATTATGCCAGCGATATCAGAGATAATCATATTGAAAGAATTACGCAGGCAGAAAATTTATACAATGAAGCTTATACGAATTATCAGAGATTACTTGAGAATTACAATAACACTACAAGACCTATATATATCGGCAATTCTGAACTAACTCCTCTTGTTAATTTAACAGACGAGCAAAGGATTGAGCTTTTACAAGTTGTTAAAGATATGAAAGCCGAAAACATAGATACGGCTATTTTGGATTGCTTTGACGGAGATACATATTTAGGCGGTATTTATAGCTTCCAAATGAACGGAACAACGTATTATACAACACAAGATGTACTTGAAGAAGCATATTATCACTCATATCCGCAAAACGGCAGTAACAACATTATTGATGCACAATACAAAATGCCTTATTACAATGCTTCATATATAGATAAACGAATTGAAAAAGAAAGTTATGCACTTCTTGAAACGGACGGCGACGGCAGATTTAAGACCGTAAGATTTGAAGATGACAGTATAGTATACAGTCTAAACACTGAAACTGTTACTGATGAAGCTGCATATCAGGATGCAATGAACAGATATGTATATGAAAAAGAAAAATATGAAAAAACTATAGCGGACATTAATGCAAGAACTTCTATCATACAAAAAGAGGACAGAACTCTTGAACTCCGACTTAAACAACTTGATACAGAACAAAAAGCATTATCAACCGAAATGGATGCCGTTAAGAAAGTTATCAAAGACAATATTGAAGCTACATTCAAGACATTTAGCGATTAATAATAATCAGACTCCACATAAATATTCCACAAAGAGGAAAGGAAAAACTCTCCTCTTTTTATTTGTTTTTATGTTAAAATCAAGTAACGAGGCTAAGGAAGAAAATGAGTTTAAATGTATATTTAGGGATTGATGTAGGTTCTGTTACAACAAAACTGGCATTGGTGAATGAATCAGGTAAGTATGTTGATTCATATATGCTCAAAACAGCCGGGAAACCTGTTGCAGCAGTTCAAGACGGATTAAGACACATTCAGTCGCAAGCACTTGCGGAATACAATATTATGGGAGTAGGAACTACAGGCTCGGGAAGAAATCTTGCCGGAGCATTAGTCGGTGCGGATGTTATAAAAAACGAAATAACGGCACATGCCGTTGCTGCAAGCACTTATATCCCCGGAGTTCAAACTATTCTTGAAATCGGGGGACAAGACAGTAAAATCATAATTCTGCGTGACGGAATTGTTACGGATTTCGCTATGAATACCGTTTGCGCGGCAGGTACGGGAAGTTTCCTCGACCATCAGGCACAAAGACTCAATGTTCCGATAGAAGAATTTGGCGATACCGCCCTTAAATCCGAAAATCCCGCAAGAATAGCGGGAAGATGCGGTGTTTTTGCCGAGTCCGATTTAATCCATAAACAGCAACTGGGGTATCCTGTTGAAGATTTGCTTTACGGTCTTTGTCAGGCGCTTGTAAGAAATTATCTAAGCAATTTGGCATTGGGAAAAGAGCTTTTGCCTACTATATCTTTTCAGGGCGGAGTTGCAACAAATTCCGGCATGGTTAAAGCATTTGAAGAAGCTCTGAATACAAAAATCGTTGTACCTGAAAACCATCAAACAATGGGAGCAATAGGTGCGGCACTTTTGGCTATGGAAAATCATCAATATACTGAAACTTCAACCAAATTCAAAGGGTGGGAAGTAGGGAATATGAATTTCCAATCCGTAACATGCCAGTGCACAGGTTGTTCAAATAATTGCGAAGTAATTACAATTCTTGAAGGTTCCGAGCCGGTCGGGCATGTCGAAAAAATCGGCGATATAAAAGGAAACATAATCGCACGCTGGGGCGGCACTTGCGGAAGATGGGATGTTGCGTAAATTTTGGAAATGAAAAATTAAATAAAAATAGGTGACATATGGTTCTAAAACTTAAAAATTTTGAAATAGGAAATAATAAATTAACAATTTTAGCAGGGCCTTGTGCGGTTGAAACCTTTGATATTATGAGAGAAACTGCCGAAGGTTTAAAAAAAGTTTGCGAAAAACTCAATATAAATTATGTTTTTAAATGTTCTTACGATAAGGCAAACCGTTCCTCTATAAATTCCTATAGAGGTCTGGGTATGGAAAAAGGGCTTGAATATCTTGCCAAAATAAAAAAAGAGTTTGATTTGCCGATAGTGACAGATATTCATACTCCCGACCAAGCACCTGTTGCTGCGGAAGTCGCCGACATTATACAAATTCCTGCGTTTCTTTGCCGTCAGACAGATTTGCTTGTTGCAGCAGCAAAAACAGGCAAGATTGTAAATATAAAAAAAGGACAGTTTCTTGCTCCCGAACAGATGAAATCTCTTGTAAAAAAAGTCGAGGATAGCGGAAATAAACAAATAATGGTAACAGACAGAGGTGCGACTTTCGGCTATAACAATTTGGTATCTGACTTTAGAGCGATTCCTATAATGAAAGAATTTGGTTATCCTGTAGTATTTGATGCAACACACAGTGTACAAATGCCGGGGTCAAACGGTGATTCAACCGGCGGTGACAGAAGATTCGTTCCTGTTCTTGCAAATTGTGCCATGGCAGCAGGTGCTGATGTTTTGTTCTTTGAAGTTCACCCGAACCCTGATAAAGCACTTTGTGACGGCCCGAACATGCTTTTCTTAAAAGATGCGGAAAAAGTGTTCTCCAAATGCAAGGAAATTTTTGAGATTGTACGGAGCTAACAGTTTAGCAGTTCTGCGGCTTTGCATTCCGGAGTGTCTTTTAATAATGCGGTAAATATACTTCGCATTGGTTTTATTGGATCATATTTTGCTGTCTGACGAAGTTCAGCTATATTTACTTCTCCGAGTTTCTCTATTTGACTGACAGGAATATTATCTTTGTAAACATATTCTAAGGCTTGTTTCTTCTGCATATAATGTTTATTTAAATATGCAGGTATCTCTCCAAGCATCATTTTACCCTCTTTTGTATTTTTAGCTATTGTTCCAATATAATTTCGTATCACTTCATCTTCGGTTGCAGATTTTGTATCTATTTTAGATTTAAACTTTCTTATGTTTGAGTCATTTTCTTTAAACCAAGAAAAAAATGTATTTTGACTTCTAATAGCCAATTTGCTTGTATTAATATTTACAGTAGGAATTTTCAACATCACTATCTCGTCTGAACCATTTGCAGTATGTTCTAATAAGGCTTCCTGTAAAGAATCTCCCCATACGTTTTGCCATGATTTGTGGCTTCTCCATCGTTTAAAAAAATTAGTTAATTCTATTGTAAATACACCTTCAACAATCTCATCGGACATTTTTAAAACACCCTGACTCATAATTGATTCATAGTTTTTTTTGTTTGTCATGTGATACAAAAATCTCGGTACTTTGCGAGAAACTGCAGTTTCTAAAAAATTTATTACCGGCTTAACCATGATTTTCCTCGTTCCTTTTCCTATATATATAAAGTCAAAATTTCCGCAAAAATTGCCTAAATTGTTAATATTTGTTAAAATGAACAGGATAAGAGAGAGAAAAAATGCTTAAAAAAGTTCAAAAAACAAAATCGTTAAAAGGCAAAATAATAATTCCTGCGGATAAATCAATCTCGCACAGGGCAATTATGTTGTCATCATTGGCTAGAGGTAAATCCTTAATCACTAATTTCTCGAGCGGTGCGGATTGTTGGTCTACTTTGAATATTTTCAAACAACTGGGTGTTGAGATAAACGAAATTGATAAAAAAACAATTGAAATAATTTCAGACGGAAAATTAAAAGCATCAAATTCACCCCTTGATGCCGGAAATTCCGGTACAACTACCCGTTTGCTTGCAGGGATTCTTGCAGGACAAAAATTTAATTCAATAATAACGGGAGATGAAAGCCTTTCAAAACGCCCCATGAAACGTATAATAGAACCTTTAACTCTAATGGGAGCAAAAATAGAATCAAAAGACAATCATTTACCGCTAAATATATACGGACAAAAGTTACAAGGCATCACTTATACCATGCCTATTGCAAGTGCTCAGGTTAAATCCTCTATTCTGCTAGCAGGACTGAACGCCGAAAATAAAACGACCGTTATTGAATCTGCACCGAGCAGAAATCACACTGAACTTATGCTCAAATATCTTGGTGCAAATATAACTGCGGATGAAAACAAAATAACAATTTATCCGTCTGAACTGACCGCCAAAAATATCGAAGTGGCAGGTGATATATCTTCCGCAGCATTCTTTATTGTCGCAGGCTTAATTGTTCCTGATTCCGATTTTATTATTAAAAATGTCGGAATAAATCCTACCCGTACAGGTATACTTGATGTTGTAAAACGCATGGGCGCAGAAGTTGAAATTTTGAATAAAAGAACTGTTTCGGGTGAAGAATGTGCGGATTTGCATGTAAAATACCATGACAATCTAAAAGGCTGCATAATAGAAAGCGAAGATATACCGAGGTTGATTGATGAACTTCCCGTTATAGCAGTGCTGGCTTCGCAAGCTGACGGCGAAACAGTCGTAAGAAACGCAGAAGATTTGAGAAATAAAGAATCCGACAGAATTAAATGTTTGGTTACAGAACTTAAAAAAGTCGGAATAAATATAGAAGAAACTATAGACGGATTTATAATAAAAGGTAAAAATAAAATAGTCGGAGATGTTGTACTGGAATCTTATTCAGACCACAGACTTGCTATGAGTTTTTATGTTTTAGGCTTGATAGCAGAAAAAGAAATCGGAATTAATAATTTCGAATGGATTAACATTTCTTTCCCCGAATTTGAAACTTTGTTTGCAAATTTATCATAAAATTAATATGCGCAAGAAATATTTTCCGACACATCTCGACTGTATTTTTGTTGTTTCGCAATAAGAGAATCCCTGTAATATTTAAGGTTTGTATTCATATCCGTAAGGGTAATAGCTTTATCAATCGCCACAATTGCATTATCATAATCGTTGACTTGTTCATATGCATAAGCAAGATAATGATATATGTATGCAGAAGGTTTTGTTTCCGCAAGATGTTTAAGTAAATGTACTCTTTTTATGTTAGCACGATTTGTGTACATATTGTATGTATCATAGTCTTCTTTTGCTCCGACATTATTACCCAATAATTTTCTAATATCCGCTCTTCTCTTATAAAGAAAACTGCTTGCTTCTTCACCGCCTACTCTGTCTATTGCCATATCAAGATATTGCAAAGCCAGTTGCGGATTGTTCTTGGTATAATGCTTTGCAAGCTCATAGTATCCGTTCATTCGTTCTTCTTCAATCATTATTGTATCAAATGAATATTTAACAGAAAGGAACTCTCTTAATGAATCTTCCGGGAAATCCCCAAACGGCACAGATTCTTTAATTGCTTCCAATGCTGATTCATCATATATATCATCACCTGAACTCTCAATAATCTTTGCACTCAAAACTCTTCCCTGACGTGTTAGTTTAAAAAAAACAGTGACATGCCCCTCTTCCATAAAATCAGGAGGCTGCCAGGTAGTGCGCAATTTTTCCTGAACATTTTTCATGTAATCATTGAATTCGGCCTTTGATATATCACCTGTTTGTATAGCTGTTTTTTGAATACCTTCCGCCTGAACATATGGCATAAAAAACAGTACTGCTGACAAAAACACTAAAACAATAATTGGACTTTTTAAACTCATATAAATATTTTATGTTAAATAAAATTTATGCACAAGTAAAAGTCCAATAGGAATACCTGATTGCATTTGAAAAAAATTATTTTATATGATATATTCTTTCATATAGTATGTATCGTTAAAATCAATTAGTGAAAGGGATTCATTATGCAGGTTATACCAATTAACAATAGTTCGACAAATTTCGGATGGTTGGAAACATACTCGGTGAGCCATCCAAAGAGTAAGGCCCTTGTGAAAGCAGAATTATCAGAATTGAAAGAGTTAGGTAAAAAATACAACATATATTTAAGATCACAAGACCTTAACGGCAATGAATGGCTGGAGGCTTGTGTTTCAGAATTGAATAGTCGTCCTATACTTTATCCGATTAATGGTTACAGAGGAAGACGTTCTGGCAGAGATATTAAAGAAGTTACGGACAGCATCTCAGTTTCAAGCATTGTTTGGAATGCAATACATAAAATTTAATTTTCAATGTGTATAAGAGATACAGAAAAAGTTCGAAAAACGAAAAATTTCGAACTTTTTCGATATATTTATAAACTGCAACTACATAAATTCCCGAGAGAAATAACCAATTTTGTCATACCTTTTATAAGTAAAGCAATACCGGAAATTACCGTTACCATCCAGAATGACATAACGGGAACGCCAAGTACAATCAACAGCCCTGCAAAAAATAATATAGCACCGCATACCAATTTGCTCTGCCAAAAATGATATACACTTCTGAGTTTCATCCCGTAAACTATTGATGAGATGCTTTCAATAATAAAATACACTCCGATTAGTGCTATAAGCCAAAATAAATTAACCTTTGGAACAAGCAAAATCAAAACACCGATGGTTGCAAGAAATATACCTATAAGGATAGGAAATATAAGTTTAATTCCGTAGTTTTTATTCATAACGGAATGTATTATTTTATATATTCCATAAGCAATAAACGTAGCTGCAAGCATTACTCCGTAAGAGAGTGAGGTCAATTTTGGGAGAATTAAAACACATAAACTCAAAACAACCAACATAATTCCCTCTATCATAATACAATTTAATAATCTTTTTTCTGACATAATTTTCTCCTTTTTGATATAAGAATACCTTTTATATCTTGTTTTTTTATCGGGAGAATTAACAAATCATTAAGACTATTCAAATATTGATATAAAGAATAGCGGCAGACTAAAGTCTGCCTTACTGCTAAAGTCTGCTCTGTTGTTGCTATATATTAGTGGTTATGCTCCAACATCTAATTTTGCAGCTTTGGCAACTTCTGCCATTGTAACTTTGTCTTTTTCAGGCATATTCCCATAATCTTTTGTTCCCAAAGGTCTGTATAAACTGCCGTCATCTTTGATTATAGTAAACTGTTGTGCGTCTGCTGTTCCGTTTTTATCTTCATCAACCCATGTCATTGCTATTTGGGCTCCACCCTGAAAGGATCCATTATATGTTGTAACATGTGTAATTTCATTATCTGTGAACTCACCATCTTCGTTTTTGTCATATCTGTAAATACTCAGAATCTTTTCACCCTTGTTATTATAATGAGTTTCTGTCTGTCCTCTGCGTTCATCATTTGTGTATACTACTTTTACCGATTTCCCATAATCTACATTGTTCACTGTCATATATTTTCTCCTTTTCTGCTCGTGTAATACATTTATAAATTTTATACTTATATAAAGTATTTTTCTTTTCAAAAATTGCTTAAGCTTTTGCAAATATTAAGAGTTTGTTACAATCTATAATATCGGTATTTTAGTCGTAGGGTAGACTTTAGTCTACCGCTGTCATACTGAGGTTTCAGCCGAAGTATCCAGCCTATTGTACCAATGACAAATCTTAAAATAAGCCGGATTCTTCGGTCGTTTTACTCCCTCAGAATGACGGGAAAAAATTCTGAATTACATAAGGAAAATTCACAATGACAAAAAATATTGTTATTTTAACCTGTAGATACTTTTCTTGGTTTTTAAAATATTGCTAAAAATGTGTATTTAAATTATTATAAAATAAATTGAATACGAGGAAATCGAGGTGAAAATCCTTGGCTGTGCCGCAACCGTTATAGTCGGAACACTCTTTTTAGATTTGTAATCATTTCGAGTCAAAGTGATTACAGGCATGGACTTCTTGTGATGCGGCACAACCGCAAAACAGGGAGCTTTTTAATATTGGGCGTAAATGAATTAAAAGGAGTAAATAATCAAATTAAACCGGGGTGTTGTGCACACGGACTTCCCGCAGGTGCTTGTCCTGTGTGTTCTATGTCAGGCGGAGGAGGATTCAGGTCTGATAAACCCAGAAAACCCGGAGAAATGACTTATCACGAATGTGCAATGATTGGGAACATGATGAGAGCAAGAGAATTAGCACAAAAAAATCATGCACAAAACCTCAAGGAACACACACTCAAGGTACAACAGTTTGAGCAGATTTTGGCGAAACTTATACAAAACATCAAAGCATTTAATCTCATTATGGCAAAATCTTTTATCACAAAGCCTGTCGCATTTTTGGCAAGAATGACGGTTTTGCCTTTACTTAATGTTATAAAAAATATTCCAAAAATATTGCAAACATTAAATAATCTAAGATTTGAAATTACGGATAAATTAAATGCAATATACGGCGAGGCAAAAGCCTTTTTGCAAAAAAAAGCTGAAAAAGCCATAGAAGTTATGAGTTCATTTTTTGAAAAGATTTTTAAAACCTCAAAAAAGAACAATACAGAGGATGAAGATACAAAAATTGATGACGATAAAAAGATATTTAATCTGAAAACTATAATTCACAAGGTAAAAGAGAAATTTAATAAAAAGAAAGATAAAAAACAATGAACATGGTACCTAAAATTAATAACGATTCAGAATCAAGGCGTATGCAGAGAAATATGACTGATACGCAAAAAAGGAATGCAAATAACGTAAAAGAGGGAAAACTTGTCAATGCTTTTGTAAAAGACCCGCAGCTTTCTCTTGACGAAACTATAGATACTCTTGTAATTTCTCATGAACCGATTGATTTACCGCAAAAGGTATTTGAAAAAGAAGAAAAGAAAAACAGAGGGATTTATTATCTTGCAGGAGCATCTTTGGGAATTATGGGACTTATTGGCGGTTTTACCGCTATGATTAAAAGTTTTTCAAAGAAAAAACTTCAATCTTCCCAAGAATATCTTCTACCCGGAATTACCAGAAATCATTGTATTAATAACGAAATCGACCAGAGTATTTTTTCCATGATTCAATCCCCGAACAGAAGAACAATCCTTGCTTCAATAGGAGTAATTACGCTTGCATCAATGGCTTTTATTGCAAAAAACTTTATTGACGGATTTAAAGAAATTTGGGTAAAAAAGCAAGAGGCAAATATACAAAAGAACCTTCAGGAAAATTTAATAGAAGTTGAAACTCAATCTTTTTCAGGAAAAATTCAAATAATACGAAGTTTGCTTGCAGAAAAAGCAAAAGATTTTTCGGAATCTCTAAAGATCGATAATGTTAGTTTTTCCGCTAAAAATTCGGAAGGGAAAAAAGATAAAGAAAATAAAAACTCGCTATATTTAGGCTTTGGGCTTTTAACTCTTTCTTCAATTATTGCTCTCGGGTATCTTTCAATGCGGAATCTCAAAAAAAGTGACGAATTTATTAAAAAAGGTTTGGATAATACAAGAGAAGGGTTAAATAGTATAATAAATGAATTTAATGCAGGAAAAGGGATAAACAATATCACAGACCACAACGGAAGAATTTTGACAGGTAAAGATGCCTATAAGCACGTAATTGAAAACATGCTCGAATCAATTTATGCAAAACCATCGGAAATAGAAGAATATATAAATAAAATGAATCTGTCCGCAAGTGAAAAAGAAGAATTTATAAGACAGATGAAATCATCCATGAATCAGGCCACTGAAAAAGTTAACAGTGCAATCGGAGGTTCGGGAAGAAACAAAATAACATATTTTTCTCATGTAAACGATTATTTATCCTTTTTTTATGATTGGCTAATGAATCCTAAAAATCCGCAGTTCAGGAACTTATTTTTCGGAATATCGGGAATTGCTGCTATTGGCTATTGCGGGAAATCGGGAACGGAAGCTATTAAAGATGTTGAAGTAAAAAAATATAATGCCGATATTGAGCTTGATTTGCAAAGAAGATTGGTTTCAACAGAACTAAGGAACTTTAAGGCAAAAAAAGAATCCGCTATAAATCCTTTGTGCGAAGAATTTTATAAACAAAAGGAAGCGGGGAAATCGCCCGAAGAGCTTAAAAACATTGCCGATAATATTCTTTTTGAAATTAAAAACGGACCTCCGTTTGTATACAGTTAGTATTTGTTGTATAAGTTTGTTATGACAAGTTTAGCTGAATTTATACAAACAAACAGAGAAAAAGCGGGGCTTTCCATATACGGTCTTGCCGAAAGAGCAAGTATTGATATTGAAGTCTTAGAGGACATTGAATCAGGCAAAGATTTGTTTTTACCTGTTACAGTACGGCAAAAACTTGCAAGAATTTTTAAATGTTCTCCGAATGATATCAGGAAATATGAACGTGATTATGAGTTTCAAATCATATCGGATGAAGTTATAGAGGATTTAAAATCAAAAATTCTGAATCATAAAACGGATTTACATTGCCCTATTTGCGGTGAACCTTTAATTACAAGAGTTGCAAAAATGTACGATTTGGATGACAATCCGGTTTTAATTCCAAAAGCCCACTGCACAAAATGTGTTTTTCAAATTAAAGAGGGGTAAATATATAATTATTGGAGTTTTTTCGCAGTTTTTTCCATATTTACATTTATCTCTATTCATGCTCTAATTATCTTATTATAAGCACTACAGTTTACTTGGAGGTTTTATGAAAACAGAAGAAAGAACATTTGTTGCAATCAAGCCGGATGGCGTAAAAAGAGGTTTGATTGGTAAAATTATCACAAGATTTGAAGATAAAGGATTCAAAATTGTAGGGATGAAGCTATTACAGGTAACTCCGGAATTAGCAGCTAAACATTACGAGGAACATCAGGGAAAACCTTTTTATAACAGGTTAATTTACTATATAACAAGTTCTCCGATAGTAGCGATGGTGATTGAAGGATATAACGCAGTTGAAAGTGTTCGCCATATCGTAGGTGCAACTAATCCTCTTAATGCTGATGTCGGAACAATTCGTGCCGATTTTGCACAAATAATGGAATATAACGTGATTCATGCTTCCGATTCAGTTCAGAGTGCTGAAAGAGAAATAGGCATCTACTTCAAACCCGAAGAAATTTATGACAACTGGCAGTCTATGCAGGAAATAATTGCTTATGACGAAGAACGTTATAATCAGCAAGGATTATAAAAGTTAAAAGTTGAAGACGGAAAGTAAGAAATGACTGTATTTGACAATTTCAACTACAAGCTTGAGCATGTTGATAAAAAAACCGGTGCCAGAGCAGGAATTATGCATACACCGCACGGCGATATTTTGACACCTATTTTTATGCCTGTCGGTACAAATTCTACAGTTAAATTGGTTACAAATAATAATCTGTACGATACAGGTGCACAAATAATTCTCGCAAATTCTTATCACTTGTATCTGAGAGCCGGACATAAGCTTATTGAGAAATTCGGCGGAATTCATGGCTGGATGAACTGGAATAAGCCGGTTTTAACTGATTCGGGCGGGTTTCAGGTATTTTCTCTTGCTCACTTGAGAAAAATTTCCGAAGAAGGTGTTGAATTCAGAGATCCGAAAGACGGGAAAAAACATTTTATAAGTCCTGAAATATCAATGGAAATCCAACAGGCAATCGGGGCGGATATTATTATGGCATTTGATTGGTGCGCTCCTTATCCTTGCGATTACAATACAGCAAAAGAGGCGATGGAACGGACACACAGATGGCTTGAAAGATGTGTCAAAGCTAAAACTTCCGTAAATCAAGCACTGTTTCCTATCTGCCAAGGAGCTTTTTATGATGATTTACGCCGTGAAAGTGCGGATTTTGTATCTTCAATACCTGCTGTCGGCTATGCCATAGGCGGTTTGAGTGTAGGAGAAGATAAAGAAACAATGAACCATTTTGTTGAACTGACCGCACCTCTTTTACCGCAGGATAAACCACGCTATTTAATGGGTGTCGGAACTCCCGAAGATTTACTTGACGGAATAAAGCGCGGAATTGATATGTTTGATTGCGTTCTTCCGACAAGAAATGCAAGGCATGGCTCATTCTTTACCTATGAGGGTAAATGCCAAATAAAAAATGCATCTTATTGGGATGACCCAAAACCACTTGACGAAAATTGCGATTGTTATTGTTGTAAAAACCATTCCAGAGCATATTTAAGGCATTTATATAAATGCGGAGAAGGCACTGCGCAAGCATTAATGTCTATTCATAATATTAAGTTTTTGGTGGATTTTTCACAAAAAGCAAGACAGGCAATATTAGAAGACAGATTTGAAGAATTTTATAATTATTACTATCCAAAATTTTATAATTAATTCTGTATTTAGCATTATTACAGGTTTTTAGGAGTATTTTAACATATCTGTATCTTAACAAAACTTCACATTTCTTCTTTTTTAGGCAATTTTTTGGAAAAAAAATACTTTATATAAATAACGAGGAATTAAAATTACAGAAGAAAAAATGAAACAGGTTCTACATTAAAACGAAGTATATTCCGTATACTTGAAATAGCGAATCCGAATAAAAGTTATTGTACAAGATGAACAAAAAACTCTATTAAAACTTTATATAACAGCATAACATAATTTCTAATGCATAATTTCTCCCTCCTCAGCCCCCCATTTGGGGGCTGTTTATTTAAGGAAATGAAGAAATTATTTAATCTCAAAATCTATACTTGTATTTTCATCATTTCCCTTTTTTATGCCTGTTATCATTTCATAAACATAGGCAGTTACAACGCCAAAAAATCCGTTAAACAAAGCGCTTATACCTGATAAGAAAAGTACACACAAAACAAGTACAAATATAGAACCGAAATCAAACGGTATCATTCTTAAAAAACCGGCAATATAAGTTTGTTTTGCAATAAGAGAAAATAATACCGAAATAATTATACTCAATGGTGCAAACACTACAAACTGCGCAATAAATGTTACAACACCGATTACCGCACCCCAAATTGCACCGTCTCTTGTGTTCATTATTCCTATTAGGTTGTTATTTTTCATATATACAAGAATTATTACCGCCGGCAAACCGAATGACAGTATTATCATAAAAAGCGTAAGCGGAGTAAAAAGTGCCAAAAGTCCAAATATGCCGCCTACAACTGCGCTAAGAATCGAAAGTTGTTTTAAAAGTAATAAATTCATATCCTCTCCTTTGTTTCTCTTAATTATATCAAAATTTTCCCGCATTTGTAAAGAATTGTAAATCACCGGGCAATTTTTCATGTTCAGGTGTTTTATCAAACTTAGAATTTATAAAACAAAAGGAGATAAAATATGAGTCTGGTACAATCAATCAACAGAAATAAGAAGATTTACGGAGTAGTCGGTGCTTTATTATTAACTGTAGGTATAGGCAGTGGTATTGCCATAAACAAGCATTCTGAAAACAAAAAAGCAGCAGCAATAGAACGGGCAGAAAAAGAAAAGGCACAAAAAGAATATAACCGCATATATGACAGCATATATGATGCCAATGTACTCCGAGCTGACAGCATTGCTCTTGCGGATGCAATACAGGCTTATAATAATATTGATACGACAAAAGTAAAAGAAAATTATGCCAAAGCACAACAAAAAATTGAAGAAGCAGAACATAACCTGAGAGTTGCACAAAATATCGGAACATACAAAGATATGAAAAATAAAGAGCAGATTTTGGAAAATGTTAAAAACTCAAAACCGATAATTGAATACAATAATATGTTGAATGCAAAAAGTGAACTTATTAAATCTGAAGCGCAGCTAACTTATGATAATATTCTGAAAGATTATGATGATTTTGATGGAGATATACATTATTACTTTGCACAAAGATGTAATATAAAATATACTCCGACTGCCGATAATAGATACCAAGATGTTACAGGCAGATTAATTGATGATGATGTCAGAAAAATAATTAATAACAAAAAACAATAATACTATCTTCCCTATGGTGAAATGTCGGTGAAACCGACAGAGAGAAGATTATTAAATATTAAATGATACTCTCCCGTTAAAAATTCACATTCTTATACAAGGAAGCTGAGCATATCAATCCAACAACATCTTATTCCGCCGAAATATACCCTCTTAAAGCTGTATATGCAGCAACATATGGTGATGCAAGATATATAAATCCTTTTGTATTTCCCATTCTGCCTTGGAAGTTTCTGTTTTGGGTCGCAAGACAAACTTCTCCGTCACCTAATATTCCGGCATGAACTCCAACGCAAGGTCCGCAACCTGGGGGTAGAACGGAAGCATTTGAATCAATAAATATATCTATCAAACCTTCTTTTAAAGCCTGTTTATAAATATCTCGAGATGCAGGGCAAATAAGCATTCTTACATCTTCATAAACTTTTTTACCTTTAAGAATTTCCGCAACAATTCTTAAATCCTCAATCCTTCCGTTCGTACAAGTTCCCACATAAACCTGATTAACCTTAACATCTTTGAGTTCCGATGCAGGACGTGTATTATCAACGGTATGCGGACAAGAAACCGTAAACGGAACATCTTCAGCATTGATTTCTATAATTCTTTCATACTCTGCGTCCGAATCAGGAAGAATTTGTCTGAATTTTTCCCCTCTGCCTCTTTCTTCAAGATAGGCTCTGGTTTTGTCATCTGCAATAAATAAACCGCATTTTGCACCCGCTTCTACAGCCATATTAGCAAGGGTAAATCTTTCCGACATTGTCATATTATCAATGGTTTCACCCGTAAATTCAAGTGCTTTATATGTCGCACCGTCAGCACCTATCATCCCGATAATGTGGAGCATTAAATCTTTTGCACATACTCCTTTTCTAAATTTACCCCTTACAACAATTTTGAATGTTGCAGGAACTTTCAGCCAAGTTTTGCCCAAAGCCATCCCGACTGCTATATCAGTTGAACCCATGCCTGTTGCAAAAGCTCCTAAAGCACCTGATGTGCAAGTATGAGAGTCTGCTCCAATCAAGATTTCTCCGGGGTTAACAAATGATTCGACAAGCCTTTGATGGCAAACACCCGTGCCTGATTCCGACAAAATCGCACCATATTCTTTTGCAAATTCTCTTAAAACTATATGCGTATTTGAAAGTTCTTTTCTCGGACTCGGAGATGCGTGGTCAATAAATAAAATAGAACGTGATGGATTTTTGAGTTTACATATACCAAGTTTTTTGAATTCCTGAACGGTCAATGGCCCTGTTCCGTCCTGAACTGCTGTTACATCTACATTAGATATGACCAATTCTCCCGCATGTACATTTTTCCCTGAATGCTCTGAAATTATTTTCTCTACAAGTGTCTGCCCCATATTGCCTGCTCCTGTTAAAAATCACTTATTAACTTATTGCCCAATTGCCTTATTGCCTTTAATAATATACCACAAATTTACATGTTTATATTAAAATAATAAATATGTTTTTAGGGAGAAAGTAGTGATAAAAATAAAATCGTTGATAAAAAATCAAATAGTATTATACATTATCCTGTTTTTATTCAGTATTTTTCTTGCAAGTTGTTCCGGTGACTATGACTATGATTTATACGCAAGATTTATTGTAGCGGAAAACTTTTTTGATAAAGGAGTTTTCAATTTTAGTGATTACTTATCATACACACCCACACATTTTTGGTATGACCATGAATATGGAGCAAGCCTTATATATTATTTGTTTTTCAAATGGTTCGGCAATTTCGGGCTTGTGTTAATGCAAGGTATTTTAATGTTTTTTACAAGTTTTTGGATTATAAAAACTCAACAAATACAAAAACATGCATATCCGATTTTTGCACTGTTTATCGGAATTTTTTTGGCATTGTTTTTTCATCAAAACCCAAGCCTTATAAGATGCCACATGTTTAGTTTCATGTTTTTTGCAATGTTTTTATATTTTCTTGAAAAAACAAGAATTTGGAATCTTAAAAATAAAAAATGCAATATTTTATGGCTCGTTCCTCCGCTTGTAATTTTGTGGAACAATCTCCACGGAGGAGTTATTGCAGGTTTGGGTATGATATTTGTATATATGCTTGCAGCTTTAATTACAAAACAAAACTGGTCAAAATATTTAAAAATACTGGTTGTCACAACCCCTCTGCTTATAATTAATCCTTACGGTGCAGATTATCTTAATTTCTTAATCTCAGCAAATATGAAAAAAAGGGAATTGATTACCGAATGGTGGCATGTTTTTGTATCAAGACATGTTATATACTATTATCCGTTGTTCTTTGCTGGACTATTCGGAGTATTAGTAACCATTGCAAACTTTATTGACAAAAAGAAAATAAACTTAATAAAATTTGTCGCACTTTGCACAACATTATATCTGGGAACAATTCATGTTAAACTGCTTTCTTTACCTTTAATTACATTATTTGCACTATATTACAACGAAATTGTCAGATTATTTAATAAAAATGTATTGAAAAGACTTGAACTTGTTGCTTGGTTATTAATTATCGTTTCAATATGCTGTATACCCATTAAACATCCGAATGTTGCAAAAACAAATATAACAAAACTTCCCGTCCAAGAAGTTGAATTTATTAGAATAAATGATATTAAAGGAAATTTATTAACGGAATTCGGGCTTGGAAGTTATGTTTCGTACAAACTTTATCCGGATAACTTAATTTATATGGACGGAAGGTATGAAGAAGTTTATTATGACAGAGAATTTGATAATCTGATGAACTTTGAAAAACAAGAAGGTGATTGGCAAACAGTATTACGTGATTATCCGACAGAAATACTTCTTATTGAAAAATCCTTACCGGTTTATCCGGTACTTGAAAAACTTTCCGATTGGGTAAAAATTTATGAAGGAAATCTTTGCGGGGTATTTATAAAAAAAGAGAATCTCAAAAAGAATTATAAATTACCAAGTGATGATATAGAATATTACAGAAAAAATGAATTTGTTAATAAAGGTTATTTTGGAAAAGAAATAGGACAAGAAAATGACTAACGGATTAAAATATACATGTTTATTTGGCGGCGGTGCAATAAGGGGCTTAGCTTATGTAGGAGCTGTAAGAGCTTTGGAAGAACTCGATATTGAATATGATATAATCGGCGGTTCTTCAGTCGGTTCCGCTTTTGCGGCACTACTTGCCTGCGGCTATAAATCTTATGAACTTGAAAACCTCTTTATGAAAGTGAATTTTGAACTTTTTAAAGATATACATTTCGGTTTAGGCAAACCTTTTGCGTTGAGCAAAGGAGAAATTTATACTGACTGGCTCAATGAATTAATTTCCAAAAAAATCGTACTAAAGACAAAAAGAAATGTTACTTTTGCCGATTTGGAACAAAATCTTGTAATAATTACAACAAACCTTAAAACATTTGAAACTCAAGAGTTTTCAAAATATACAACTCCGGATTTCGAAATCGCAAAAGCAATCAGAATATCATCAAGTATGCCGGGATTAATGCCGCCTTTTAAATACAACGGAGCGGATTTGGTTGACGGAGATTTGCAGAAAGCTGCTCCTATGTGGAAATTATCTGATACTCTTAATAATTCTCCAAGCAGAATTATGGAATTCAGACTCGAAGGAGATTGTTCAAACGAGGCTAAAAGTCCGATATCCTTTATTAACACAATCTATAGCTGCGTAACAGATATAGCAACCGATTTTGTAACCGAAATATACGGTCAAAATGATAGGTATGAATGCATAAGAATTAATACCGGAGATATTTTCTTTGCCGATTTTAACCTAGACAGAGATTCAAGAAGAAAACTAATGGAAAGCGGCTATATTCAGACTTTTAGGTATTTTAAAGATAAACTTCCCGTTAAAAAAGAACAACTTGAAAAAGTTTATTCTACCGCATTAAAATACCTGAAAAATGCAAACAAAGGATTGAGGGCAAATAATGTGGAAGAAGTCCAATGGTGGTTCGGGGATTTGTTTACCCTGCTGTGTGAATACAAAGAAATAATTGACGAAACTATTTATCAAAAAATCTTAAATTTGAAAAACATGTTAGTTGATTCTTCTTCCAAGTTTTTAATTTTTTATACAAAGTTCAACGGAAGAAAAGAACTTGAAGCGGAAATGCAAAATGTTATAAATATTGTTGACGAAAGATCTTCGGAATTGAAATTGTTCCTGCAAAATCAAAATTATAAGTATTAATTTGGGCGTGTTAAAGGCTGCCATATTAACTTTTCCCGTCATCCCGAGCACTCTCCTGTCATTCTGAGTACTCTCCTGTCATTCTGAGCGCAGCGAAGAATCTCTCCTCACACTCCACCACTCCGTCATCCCGAGCACTCCCCTGTCATTCTGAGTACTCTCATGTCATTCTGAGCGCAGCGAAGAATCTCTCCACACACTCCACCACTCCGTCATCCCGAGCATTTCCACGTCATTCTGAGCACTTTCCTGTCATTCTGAGCGTAAGCGAAGAATCTCTCCACACACTCCACTTCTCCGTCATCCCGAGCACTTCCCCGTCATCCTGAGCATTTCCACGTCATCCTAAGGGCTTTTTATTTCTTGTCATTCTGAGGGAGCACAGCGACCGAAGGATCCCTTTCATGTTTTGACTGAGATTCTTCGGACTAAAGTCCTCAGAATGACGAATAAAGTGTTTCTTGTCGGGTTAAAA
>JAEEGL016260642.1_pt1 | contig 27788 bp, 22 predicted proteins | sample 9134231 | NCBI WGS metagenome assembly JAEEGL01 (sample SAMN16246548, study PRJNA631951) | gut metagenome | biome: gut microbiome; feature: rumen; material: fiber-attached | host: Bos | place: Iran: Karaj | collected 2018-10
CAAGTTTCGCAAGTACTCAACTTGCAGGTAGTTAAGGAGTTAAGTAGTTATCGCTTCGCTAAGGAGTTAAGCCAAATGAATCGTAGGCTGTCTCTCTTTAGCCATCAGATGTAATGGCTTAACTCCTTTAACTTCTTAACTCCTCTCAACTTGCGGAAGTTGAGTCATTTTATTTCTGTCTCAGTTTCTTTGCGCCCAGCATCAGCAAATCATGGACATAAGGATTACTTTTCAACGTAGCAGCCACCTGTTCCAACCGACGGGCACTGACTTGCCGCTCATCAGCATCCAACTGACTGGCGTTCTTGCAGAGGTCAAGGATGATACCAGCTGCCACTACTTGGTCTTCTGACGATTTTTTGTCGGCTCGGTCTATCATCTGCTGGGTGAGAAGTCCGAAGACACGGTGCCAGTCACTGCTGCTTAGGTGCTTCACATTGTTCATTGCCTTATTCATCCACTCTGTCAGGTCTCCGTTGAGAGGTATGTCTCGTGTCTTGCCCAAAAGAGGTTCGAGGGTCTCCATTTTCATGGTGAAAAGGCTATCGCGCAGGCTTCTTCGATCCAGAAGCCATTGTTTCAGACTGTCTGGGGTCAGTAAGTTTGAGGATCGTCCCGTAACGATTTTCAAATCACCAGGCCAGGTCGCTGTACCCTGATAGTTAATGAGTTGACTGTTCGTTTGCATGGCGGGTTTATGACCATAGACATAAATAAGTTTCGCCATACGTTCGGCCGGGTCTTCGGTGTCACTCCATTCCACAACGTAGCATGTGCGAAAGCCAGGGTGGTCACGGTCGTCAAAATTGGCCATGAGATAGTTGCTGTTCTTGACACTGCCCACAAGGATGGGTGAGGCGCCATCTCTCCAGATGCTCCACTGTTGACGTGGACTCATACTGAAACCAGTTTCAGAGCCATTGTTCTCATTGTCGCCTGTATGGGTGTACATCATAGAGGCATGGTGGCTTTCGCTGTCGAAAGTCTCTTTCAGCCGATTGAAAAGAGCAGGGAAATCAGCTTTCTTTACTTTGATGATAGTGATACAGCTCTCGCTGGTGATACCTGCCGAGTCTGTACTCGACGCTTTCTGCTCACCTATATGGGTGACACCGGCACATTGGCCTATTTCCTGGAACAAATCTTTGATCTGCTCTTGTGCCATGGCTGTTGATGAGAAGGACAACAGCAACAAGGCGGTGATGAAGATGTTTTTTCGTTTCATGACGGTATGGTTTATATGTCGATAATGTTTTTTGGGTCTATCACTTCATAGTCGCCAGCTTCGTTGCTCACAAGACGCACACCTGCTGGCTGCGGTGTGGCACGAAACGTGGCTTGGATGATGTCGTTGCGCATTTCCTGCTCTTCGCGTTGGATGGTTGCCTCACAATCAGCCAACATTTTCAGAGCGGTCAGCACATTCTTCTCACTCTTCCATATCCCATTGCCCAATGTGTCAGGTACAGGGGTTTCCTGTTCTGCCTTCTCATGATGTCGGGCAAGTTGTTTCTGGGGCTCGGGGCTCAACTTCACCTCTGAGGTTTCAGGAGTCAACTTTTCCACTGGTGAACTTTCTTTTTCTTTGGAAGGAGATGGTTGTTGTGTAGGCTGCTTTTTGACCAACTCGCGTGTTGTCTGTTTTTCGGCCAACTGGTGCGTCACCTTTTCCTGTTCTGTATCTGCTGTTGGATGATGGAGCAAAAGCAGCAATAATAGGCTGGCAGCCACGGCACCGAAGACAGGATACAGCCACTGGCTACATCTCCGAGGCTTCTTATCTTGTTGATAGAAAGGCTGCATCAATTGGTCAAACTCTTTCTCTTTTTGGATAGAGAGTTCTTCTTGATGCGAATGGGCATTAGTGGCTATCAGAAGCAGTCTCACATCCTCCTCTTCAGGACTTAGTTTTTCTTCCGTATGTGTATAGTATTCCAGCAAGAGTTGTTCCTCCTCGATGGTCGTTTCGGCGTTGAGATAACGAAGAACCTGTTCCTGCCGTTTCGCCTTGTCGTTCATGTCTGTCATTTCTTTTTCCTCCTCATGTTTAATGTTTGCATCAATTGCTTTCTGGCAGCGCAAATCATAGTCTTGGCACTGTCTGGTGTCACACTGCAGGCAGTGGCTATTTCCTTGAGCGTCATGCCCTCGCTCCTCATGATGAGCATCCTTCGTTGGGTGCCCGTCAACTTTTCCATCGCATAATCGACTATCCTTTCTGCGTCATGTACGATGGCTTGATGGTCGGACTGTGTGTCTGCCAAGGCACAAAGTGTTTCGTCTAATGCGTCATGCCTGTTGCCCGCTTGTTTTAGCATGTCTATACAGACATTTTTCGCTATGCGAACAGCCAGCGCTTCCAGACTCTGATAGTCGTCCAGTCTGTCGCGCATCTGCCACAAGCGCAACAGCGTCTCCTGGACAGCGTCATCAGCATCGAAGGCCAATTTCTGTCGGTCGAAGAAACTCCGGCATAAGGAAATGAGCCTTGGGCGTATGGATAGGGCAATATGTTTAAAGTCGTTTTGCATGTCGTCTTCTGAACTATAGACGACTGAAGCCGGAAAAGGTAAACTACTTTTTTCTCTCCTTTTCTTTTATTTTTGCATACAAAGGGGTGAACGAATGGCGAAAAACTAAAGGCGAAAAGCAAATAGCTAAAGGCGCAAACGACACACTCCCCCTGCCCCCAATAAGTTATTCTAGTTTTGGGCGTTAATTTGTGGTGCTCTTTTCTCAAAAGAATGACAATTTTTTACTAACTTTGTGCCCTATATCATCGTGTTTCTCTCTTCTGAAACACATGGTCGATAAAGAACATCTCACATCAGAACTTTGATCATCAAAAACTATGAAAATGAAGAAATTACTAATGACAACGATGTTGGTCGCTACATGTGTTGGGATGATGAACGCCCAGACAACTCAAAAGCAAATCGTGGAAGAAGGTGGTACAGGACCATTTAAGTCGGAAGTGGTGGGCGATGCCTCATGCCCAGGCTTCACCGTGTATCGCCCGCAGAACCTGAAAGAAGTGGTGGCAAAGCAGGGTGTCCTACCCGTGATTGTTTATGCCAACGGCGCATGTTTTAACCACAACGTGGAGATGCGTTTGCTGTTGAGTGAAGTGGCATCCTACGGTTATGTGGCCGCCGCCATAGGTCCCTACGACGAAGCAGATGTGATGGCACAATGGAGGGGCGTTCTGAAGTCGGCTTACCCCGAAACCAAAGGTGAGGTGATCATGGCCAATGGCGAGAAAATCCTGCCACTGACTCCCGAGGAAATCAAGGCCCGCCAACAGGAACAGACAAAACAGAGAGAGGAGGCAGCCAAGAAAGCCAAAAAGAACAAGAAACAGCAGACGGCCGCCCCACCCTTCCGCACCTATCCCAAGATGCTGCTCGAGGTGCTCGACTGGCTGACAGACCAGAATGCCACTTCTGGCTCAGAATACTACCATTGCCTCGACCTTGACCATGTGGCAGCGATGGGACAGTCGTGTGGTGGCGCACAAGTGCTGGGTATAGCCCACGACCCCCGCATCAAAACCTGTGTCATGCTCAACTCGGGCATCGGCGATATGGAGATGATGGGGGCGACGAAGGAGTCGCTCAAAAACCTTCACACACCGATGTTCTATATGATTGGTGGTCCTGGCGACATCGCCTATGCTAATGCGCAGAAAGACTATGAGCGTATCGCCGACAACATCCCAGTGGTGATGCTGAACTCTAAGGACGGTCACAGCGGCACCTATTATGAGAAGTATGGCGGCAACTATGCCAAGGCGGTGGTGAAATGGCTCGACTGGCAGCTGAAAGGCAAGGTGGGACAATCTGCCCTCTTCCTCGACGACGATTATCTGAAAATGAAATTCCCCGACTGGCAGGGAGTCAGAAAGAATTTCTAACTCTTTGAGGAGTTCAGGAGTGGAGGAGCGAAGGTAGGCTGCGGCTCGGAAAAACAAATAAACTTCGTTTTATTTGGTTTTTCGCTCGCCTTGCACTACCTTTGTCCCAAAATTTGGAGGTTCGCGTAGTGCGATGAAATGGGAATGGGGTGAGAATCCCCGACTGTCCCGCAGCTGTAAGGCCCTTTTATCGCCATCAAACGTGTTACCACTGCCCATTTTATGTTGGGTGGGAAGGTGCTTGATGGTAGGGCCAAAGTCAGAAGACCAGCCTCTGAAGTAATGTGTCATGCCCGAGATTCTCGGAGTAAGGATGGAGGGCGAAATCGTATTTTTATGAAAAGGAACAAAGTATTGTTGTTCTGCGCCTTATGCGCAGCAGTAGTGGCATTCTGGTCATGCAAGCAGAATGCCAAGACAGGAGAGGTGGGAAATGTCGTCGTTGACACACTGCAAGGTCCCAAATACGCCAAAGGGTATACCGTGAAAAACTTACCCGATGGCGTGAGACTGGTGGATGTGGCCGACCCCCAGAAAGACAAAGACCGGATGCCTGCATCCTATCACTTCGCACTGGTGCCCAAGGGCGTCGACGCCCAAGTGCCCGAAGGATACACTGAAGTGAAGGTGCCTATTGATAGAACCATCGTCATGACCATGCTTCAGTTGTCCAACTTCACCGCCCTTGACGCACAGGATGTCGTGAAAGGTATCACCGGCACCAAGAACCTTTTCGACAAGGGCATCCTCCAACGGGTGAAAAAAGGTGAAATCATTAAGATCGGCATGGAAGGCAATTTCGACCCAGAACTGATCTTGGCTGCCCACCCACAGGTGATTTTCATCTCTCCCTTCAAGCGTGGCGGTTATGATGCCATCAAGGAGACCGGCATCACCCTCATCCCCCACATGGGTTATAAAGAATTGGACCCTCTGGGACAGGCAGAATGGATCAAATACATCGCCATGTTCATCGGAAAGGAGAAAGAGGCTGACCAACTCTTTACTGAGATAGAAAAGCGCTATCTCGACCTAAAAGAAAAGGTAGCCAAGACTACTACTCGCCCCACCGTATTTAGCGGTGAGATGCATGGCGGCAACTGGTTTGCCGTCGGTGGCAAGAACTATCTGGCGCAAATCTTCCGTGACGCGGGAGCTGATTATGTGTTGAAAGACGACAACACGGGTGGCGTCCCTATCGAATACGAGAAGATGTATGCCACAGCAGCAAACGCTGACTATTGGCGCATCCTCAACAGTTTTCCCGGCGATTTCTCCTACGATGCCCTGAAAGCGTCTGAGCCACGCAATGCTTTGTTCAAGGCATTTAAGGACCGCCATGTCATCTACTGCAACATGAAGCAGACGCCCTACTATGAGATCTCACCCGTGAAGCCTGATGCCGTATTGGCCGACCTGGTGGCTATCTTCCATCCCGAGTTGATGCCCGAGGATTACCAGCCTGTTTTTTACCAATTATTGAAATAGAGCAATGAGGAGTCCGGCTGCTTTGACCTGTTTGCAGGTAGTGCTGTTGGTGGTGCTGTTCGTGCTCAACCTCTTGCTCGGCACTGTTCTCATCCCCGTCGGCGACATCTGCGGCATTCTGTTGGGCAACACCAGTGCCAATGAAATCTGGCGCAACATCGTGCTGCAGTCGCGTGTCCCACAGGCGCTGACCGCCATGGTGGCAGGCGCCGGACTTGCCGTCAGCGGTCTGCAGATGCAGACGGTCTTCCGCAACCCCCTTGCCGGTCCCTCTGTGTTGGGCATTTCCAACGGTGCCTCCCTGGGCGTGGCGTTTGTGGTGCTTCTTTCCGGATCACTGGGCGGGGTGGCACTCAGCCGCCTCGGCTATTTAGGGGATGTGGCCATGTCCATCGCCGCCATCATCGGTGCGTTAGCAGTACTGGGACTCATCGCCTATATCTCTCAGAAAGTGAAGGGCAACGTCACCTTGCTCATCATTGGTGTGATGATAGGCCACTTGGCCAACGCCATCATCGGCGTATTGAAATTTTTCTCTGCTGAGGAAGATGTCAAGGCGTATGTGGTGTGGGGACTTGGCTCATTTGCCCGTGTGTCGGGCGACCAGATGCTGCTCTTTGTCACCCTGATGGCTTTGCTCCTCCCATTGAGCATGCTGCTCTCCAAAACCATGAATTTACTGCTCTTGGGTGACGCCTACGCCAAAAACCTCGGACTCAACATCCAACGGTCGCGTCTCTTGGTCATCATGAGTTCAGGGGTTTTGGTAGCCATTGTCACCGCATATTGCGGACCCATCATGTTCATCGGCCTTGCTGTGCCCCATCTGGCACGCGCCCTCTATCGTTCCAGTGACCACCGATTGTTGATGCCAGGCACGATGCTGGCTGGTGGAGTACTGGCACTGGTATGCAACTTGTTGGCACGTATGCCCGGTTTTGAGGGCGCCCTGCCGGTCAACTCCGTCACCGCCTTGGTGGGTGCCCCGGTGATAGCCAGTGTGCTGTTCAGAAGAAGCAAGAGTGACGTTCAAGAATAAAATTCCCCATTCTCCCCAATGAGCAGGATGGTGAGTCGGCAATCCCCTGCGACGGGTTCGCAATGTTTCTGACAATGACCGATAACCACGCTGCAAAAAGCTGGTATTTTCTCTTTAGGGATGATGTTCCATAAATCCCTGGCCAAGGTGAGACTGGTGATATCGGTTTTGATGCCAGCCTCTGCCAACATCTGTGAGATGAATGCCTTGTCCATCGTCCCCCGACGACTGTGAGTGTCTAGTTGTCCGGCGGCCAACTTCACCGCCTTGCCCAGCATCACGCCTAAGGTGACGCTCTCCACCCCTATTTCATCTGCCATCTTCAGCGTCTCACCGATATAGTTGCCATATTCTACAAAAGCCTGCTGTGGCAGGTCGGGATAGCACGAACGCACAAACCGTTCACTCTTCGCCCCACTGTTGATGACAACCCTTGGCGCCCCACTGGCCTTGGCCACCTGCAAGCATTTTCTAATCGACTCGATGAACGCATCTTCTGAAAACGGCATGACGATGCCCGAAACGCCAATGATGCTGATGCCCCCCTCGATGCCCAACCGCGGATTAAAAGTGCGGCGGGCGATTTCCTCACCTTCCGGCACGGAGATGACAACCTGCAGCGGTGTGCCAAAAACAGCGAGGTTTTCACGGATCATCCGCCTTGGCGACTTGTTGATGGCTGGCTCGCCAGGAGGATAATCAAAGCCGGGCAATGTGAAAACCCCTACCCCATCGCCTCCTTTGATGACCACCTCCTGACCGTTGGCACTGTCTATAGGAGTGACCGTCGCCCTGATTTCTATGCCATTGGTCACATCGGGGTCGTCACCACTCGGTTTGATGACAGACGCGAAACCATCACCATAAACCACTGGAACTTCTATCTTCTCACCGTTGGGCAGAATAACAGGCACGTCATGAGGCGTCTCCTTCCGCAACAGTGCGTAGGAAGCAGCGACCGCTGCCGCTGTGGCACAGGTGCCCGTTGTCAGTCCGCTGTGCAACGGATAAAACGCAGGAAGGCGTTTCTCCACGGCACGACGCAGTCCATATGGGCCATTGACGAGATCTATCGTCACCGTTTTGTCTTTGTCGATCACATCCTGAGGAGGATAAGCAGGTCGTTCCACCGCAAACACCTTGACGCCTGCCCCCAGAGCAGTTGCCACTTTTTGGGTGAAACCACCACTGACACCGCTCTCCTTGGTGAGGATAGCGTCTGGGTGCAGATGGCCGATGAGTGCTTCTGTCTCATCCTCTTCATAATACGTTAGATGATCTTCGGGAAATCCTGCCTGTTCTGCCAAGCGTATGGATGACTCACGCCGAAGAATGCGGAACCAACATTCATGCTTGCTCCAGTAAGGACGGAGCGGGACGATGGTATTGACACCCGTCAAAGCCAGCAGACGCTGGGTGGCATGTTCCTCCAACCGCCGCATGGCATCCTGATAGTCCTTGCACCAGATGACATTCTGGCGACGTGGTGGATAGATTCTGTCGAATCGGATGATGGGCAGTTGAAGTTGGAGGGCGAGTTGTAGGAGGTTTTTGTGCAAGTTTTCGGCAAAGGGATGGGCAGCATCAACAAAGAGCCTGATGTCATGCTCCGCACAGAAAGCCATCATCTCCTGCAAGTCCATACCACCTTTCAGATGGATGCCATGCGTGAGGCTGACCTGCTGCACGTCGCCACGGGTAGAATAATAATAAGGTGAACCCGCGGCCTCCAGCGCCTCTATGGCCATACGGCCTTCTGTCGTCCCTCCGAAAACGAGAATCATGCCTATTCCCCCTTTCTGTACAGATGTGTGAAATGTTTGTTATAGAGTTCGGAAAGCCCCTGCCGGTTGTCGATGGACTCTCCCACCACCAACATGGTGGTCAGCGTGAGCCCATTGTCATGCACGATCTGGGCCAGGTCTTTCAACTTTCCGCGATAGATCTTCTGGTCGGGCCAGGTGAGGTGGTAACAGGCGGCCACAGGGGTGTCGGCGGGATACTCCTGCAACAACTCCCGCTGCACGTCATCCACGATGGCGGCACTGAGGAAGATGCACATCGTGCTTTGGCTTCGTGCTAAAAGATGGAGTTTCTCTTTCTCGGGCATGGGAGTGCGCCCCTCACCACGTGTGAGGATGATGGTCTGCGTGCGCTCTGGGATAGTAAACTGGCTACGCAGTTCGGCTGCCGCGGCAAGAAACGAAGAGATGCCTGGCGTGATATGATAGTCCATGCCATTCGCATCGAAGAAAGCCATCTGCTCCTGAATGGCACCGAAGATGCAGGGATCGCCGGTATGCAGGCGGACGATGAAATGTCCCTTGTCATAGTGCTCCTTCATCAACTGGCATTGCTCTTCGAGGTTCATACCTGCAGATGAGCGCACCACGGCACCGGGTTTGGCGCAAGTGGTCAGTTCGCGTGGGACAAGACTGCCGGCATAGAGAATCAGGTCGGCCTTCTCCAGCATCCTGCGGCCTCTCACCGACACCAGGTCGGGGTCGCCAGGACCGGCGCCCACGATTTCCACATGGCCTTGCCTGTGGCGCAGGAATTGTGGGTCGATAGCCAGGGCTGCGGTGAAATGCTTGCCCTTCACTTTCTCCACGACCAACTGGCCATGATTGGAACCTAATATCGCCGCAGCCTCACACACGCTCGGTGTACCGACATGACTCGCCACCACCTCACTGGGATGAGGCACCTCGACGGCGGCCAACTCTTCTGCCGAGAAGAAGACTACCTCTTCTCCGTATTCTTCTCTCAGCAAGTCGACGAAAGGTTCGTCGGCCTTCACATCAATGGTGCAATAGCGGAGGGCGCAGGGCAACACTCCCTTTTGGGAAAAAGCCTCGTCTATTTCATCATAGATCTGCTCATAGTCATCAGGATGATGTGCCAGTCCAAAGCCTATCGTACCTACCATCGGCACGAAATGAAGTTCAAGCATTCCTTCGGGAGCGTAACGTTTGAAGGGGGTCACCATGATGAGCAACTTGTATTTCCTGGGGTCGGCCTCACTGATGTCATCGATGAGGGTGACATGGGCAGGAAGGGTCTTCTCCAAATAGTCAGTACCCGGGTCACGCACCTCCAACAGCAATGCCGTGGGCTCTTTGTTGACAAAGGCAAAGATGCAGTCGTTCATCTCATCCTCACTCGCTATGGGCCAATCAAATCGCTGTTCGAAGGTGTCCAGTGCCCACAGACTGGCATTGTCACTCTGGGTGGTGATGACGGGATAGGCTCCCAGCACTCCGGCAACAGTTTGGGTCAGCGCATTGGCGCCGCCAATATGCCCCGACAACACGGAGATGGCATTCAAGCCAAAGGTGTCCACACACACCACTGCGGGGTCTTCATGCTTGTCTTGGATAAAAGGCGAGATGGTGCGCACACAGATGCCCATCGCACCGATGAAGATGAAGGCATCATATTCTTTCCATCGCTTTCCCACGTCGCTGCGGTCGATGACGGTGGCATTCAACTGGTTCTTCAGCACGAGGGCGACATCTTTCCCTGCCTCGCTGATTTGGATGAGGGCTATTTTTTGCATTTCAGTATGTTGATGGGGTTGTAGTCATTGAGTTGGATATGGATAGGTGCTTCCTCTTCGAGGCCGAGTTCTAGACAGGCCTCATGGAAGAGGTCTTTGCTGCTTACGCGGTCGGTCATCCGTTGCACCACAGGGGAGAAGACACTATTGGTGACGATGCATCCCCCTGGCTGTAAGACCGCAGACACTTTGGCCATGATTTCCTTCAGGCGGCCACCATGTCCGCCGATGAAGACGGCATCGGGGCGAGGCAAGTCAGCTGTATCGGTTTGCAGGAAATCGCCCATGTGCACGTCGATTCCCGGTGTGCCGAAACGCCTGGCGTTTTGGTATATCAGTTGTTCGCATTCGGGACGTATCTCGAATGCCACGACTTGCAGATGGGGAAACTGCAGTCGGGCCTCAATAGACACGCTGCCCGTGCAGAAGCCGATATCCCAGAAGACGTGTCTTTCGGGCAGGTCGAGTGCTTGCAGGGTAAGCAGGCGGATAGGCATCTTGGTGATCATCTTCTCCCGTCCGTCCAGCAATTCAAACAGATGGTCTGGCAGACCGAAGGGTCTGGGGGGTGGCGTCTCTTCCGTGGAGAGGATCAGACAGTTGGGGTGCTCGAAGGTCGTTTGCGCCGCTTCTTCCAATGTCAGCGTCACGACTTGCTCACACTCTGGATGACCCAGGTGCGTCCCCACATGCATCGTGTAATAGTCGTAGCCATAGTCGATCATCCGCTGGGCAATGGCCGACGGGGTATGTTTGCGGTCGGTAAGCACCCCGATCTTTCTCTCGCGGAGGATCAGTGCCTGGTCGAAGGCTGGCCAGGGACGACCTGTGAGCGACACCACGCGCATATCATGATAGGGCATCACCAACCGGTGTGCCAACAGTTGCAAGGAGTTGAACGAGGGATACAAGACGATTTCTGCATCGGGAAGTTTGCGCTGGATGGTATTGGCAAAACCATAGAACAGCGGATCGCCGGAGGCAAAAACGACGATATAGTCATTCTGCTGCTCATATTGCTCAAAGACGGCGTCAAGGGGCACCGTGATGTCAATCCATTGGGCACCCTCGGGCAATAGGGGAGCCATGATCTCGTGGTGACGTTTGCCTCCCGAGAAGACCCGGCCGCTCTTGACCCTATCCAACACATCTGGTGGAAGAAAGGGTTGTGGGTGGTCTGTGATACCGATGACGATCAATTTCATAAGTCTCTCCCTGGTTTGAGTTGTTCCGCATCATCAAATGTCAGGATGGCATTGCAAAGAGTTGCGGCCAGATTGCTACCACCCTTGCGTCCCTCGACAATGATCTTCGGAATGTCTTTAAATGGTTTGACCATGTGTTTCGACTCTCTCACGTGGACAAAACCCACAGGAGCGGCGATGACACCTGCCGGGTGTGCCTTGCCCTTGCGAATCAGGGAGCACAGTTCCATCAGTGCCGTAGGGGCGTTGCCGAAGGCAAACAAGGCATCAGGATGGTCTTCTACCGCCAGACGGATGCCTGCCTGGGTGCGTGTGATACCCTTTTCAGACGCCATCTCTGCCACACGGGGGTCACTCAGATAGCACTTGGCTTCCATCCCAAGACGTGCCAAAGCACCTTTACGGATGCCGCTCACCACCATCGTCACATCGGTGATGATGGTCTTGAGTTCGCCCTTCCTTACTTTTTCATACAAGGTTTCCACAGCATGGTCATCGGTTTTCAACAGCCTCTCCATCTCAAAGTCGGCGGTGGTGTGGATGGCATGGAGCAATGCCCACTGGTGGCCGAGAGGCCATTCCTTGCATCGCAACTCACTGGCAATGGTGCGGAAGGAGTTCATCATGATCTGTTGGCCGGGCTTCACGTCATCATCCTTTTCCTGTGCATAATAGCCACGGGGGGTGATGATTTTTCCGTCGCTGATATACGACTGTGAGTTGCCGATGAGGATGATGGTGAACATGTCCACATCCTCCGGGTCGAAATCACTCAGGGTGGTGACTTTCACCTCCTGTTCCTCACGTCCCGCCTGGCGCACATAGCCTACAGGGGTCTCGGGGGAGCGCCATTTCAGAAATAGTTCTTGCAGACGGTAGAGTTGCCAATAACGTCCATGCGACTTGGGATTGTAGATGGCTGTGACAAAATCGCCTGTGACGGCGGCTTTGATGCGACGTTCGATCACCTCCCACGGTGTCAGCAGGTCACTCAGGGAGATGAGACACATGTCGTGGCCGATGGGAGCGCCCAACAGCGAGGCGGCCTTCTGAAAAGCGGAAATGCCTGGAAGGGTTTCTATCTCCACATCCGACCCTCGCTCTTTGTTCATCTCATAAATGAGCGGTGTCATCCCATAGATGCCCGCATCACCTGAGGAGATGACCACCACGGTCTTCCCTTGTTCAGCCAGTTCAAACGCCTGTTCGGCGCGTTGCCGTTCTTTCTTCATACCGGTGTCGATACAGGGGCAACCTTCACGTAAGAACGGCTGGACATACTGGAAGTAATACTGATAACCCACGACAGCGTCAGCCTGTCTGAGTGCTTCGACCACAGCGGGGGTGATGTCCTCACGACTGCCGGGTCCTATGCCTGCGACGATGATTTTTTTCATATATTGAGATTTCTAACCTTGGGGTGTTGGGGTGTTAAGACATGAGTATAGTTGTATTGGACAGAGACCAGAGATACAGTGCGAGTGCCGTCAGACCCACCATCAGCACCTCGGCGATACGGTTGATGCGCACGGACTTTTCCATGTCGGCCGTGGTGAGGGTGCGGTCTTGCTCACCGATATAGGGCTTGTCAAACAGTTCTCCAAAATAATAATGGGGACCGCCGAAACGACAACCCAATATACCGGCAAGGGCGGCCTCGGGATAACCGCTGTTGGGACTGGCATGGTTGCGACCGTAACGGGCGACAAAAGCAAGCAACTTCGGTCGTCCTGACGCGATGACCATCAACAGGGCTGTCAGACGGGCTGGGAGGTAATTGGCCACATCGTCGATATGCGCTGCCCAACAGCCGAAGTCTTTGTAACGCTCCGTGCGATAGCCAATCATGGAGTCGAGGGTGTTGACCATTTTGTAGGCGAGCATCCCCGGCACGCCGGCTATAGCCAACCAGAAAAGCGGAGCCGTCACCCCATCACTCAGATTCTCGGCCAGCGTCTCAAGGGCTGCCGTCCGCACTTCCTGTGCCGACAGCGCTGAGGTGTCGCGACCCACAATGCGGGCCACCTGCCGACGGCCTTCCTCCAAAGAGCGGTCGAGGGCGATGAACACAGCACGCACTTCACGGATGAGGGTGGTGCCCGCAAGGCAGTAAAACACCACTATGGCATCGAAGGCCATGGCCAAATAGATGGTGACGAGAGCGAGGAGATGGTGTATCAGCCACCCTATGAGAAACACCAAGATGATGAGCACGATGGCCATCAACGCTCCTTTTAACTTGCGATGCTCGCCTCGGTTGAGACGGTGCTCGCCAAAGGATATCATCTTGCCAAACCACACCACGGGGTGCGGCAAGCGCTGGGGATCTCCCAACAGGAGGTCAAGTATCCAGCCTATAAGCAGTGGCAGAGGGTTAGTCATCGGTCAGTATTTGATAGATCTTTTGCATGTCCACATATTGGCGGACATGTTGGGCGAGCCGGTCATATTGTTCTTCCTTGAATGCATGGTAATCAAACGGCTGACCGGCTTGTTCGAGTTTTTCTTTGTAAGGTGACAGCAGGAAATCGACAAACGGGGTGTTGTCTAAGATACCATGGACATAGGTGCCCATGCATTTCGGACTGACCATATAGCCGTCTTCCCTGCCATCCTCGAGATGGAGCAAGGGCGATGGCTTCGCGTCGCCGAAGGGACGTGTCTCGCCCATATGTATCTCATAGCCGCTGCCATATTCGCACACCACTTGCCTTGTCATCTTCTCACCACTCATATGGGTGGTGACAGGCAAGAGTCCCAGACCGGGCAAGCGGTCGATGTCACCCTCCACATGGGCGGGGTCGCACACCTCGGTGCCCATCAACTGATATCCGCCACAGATGCCAAGCACGGTGGCGCCTTTGCGGTGGGCCTTGACGATGGCCTGCGCACATCCGTTGCGTCGCAACTCGTAAAGGTCGTGGAGCGTGGACTTGGTGCCGGGCAGGATGATGATGTCGGCTTTGCCGATATCCTCCACATTGTTGGTATAGAAAAGATGGACACGAGGGTCTTGCTCCAAGGAGTCGAAATCGGTGTAGTTAGACAGGTGACGCAGCATCACCACAGCGATGTTCACCTTGCCCCGCTCCGTCGACATGGACTTCTGAGCCAACGCCACGCTGTCTTCTTCCTCGATGTGGATGTCATGATAATAGGGAACGACGCCGAGGACTGGCACATGGCAAATGTCCTCCAGCATTTTACGACCTTCGTCAAACAACCTCATGTCACCACGAAACTTATTGATGATGATGCCCTTGATCAAGGCTCTGTCCTCGGGTGTCTGCAAGGCGATGCTGCCATAGACTGACGCGAAGACGCCACCTCTGTCGATATCGCCGACGAGGATGACATCGGCCTTGGCATGGCGGGCCATGGGCAGGTTGACCAGGTCGGTGGACCTGAGGTTGATCTCTGAGATACTCCCAGCTCCCTCCATGACGATGGGGTTAAAGCGGGCTGCCAAACGGTCGAAAGCACCACAGACCTCTTTTCTGAAATTGATGTCCGAACTACCTCTTCGCCAATAGTCATAGGCGTTTTTGCTGCCGATGGGTTGCCCGTGGAGCACCACCTGTGACGTATGGTCAGACTGTGGTTTGAGCAACAGCGGGTTCATATCGGTATGACAGGGTATGCCGGCAGCCTCAGCCTGTACAGCCTGTGCCCTGCCGATTTCAAAGCCTTCGGGCGTGGCATAGGAGTTGAGGGCCATATTCTGTGCCTTGAAAGGGGCAGGATGGTAACCGTCTTGTCTGAAGATACGGCAGAAAGCGGCGGCAATAATGCTTTTGCCTACGTCGCTGCCCGTGCCGGCAAACATGATGGGATGCAGTCTCTTCATAGTTGATAAAGGTGTGTATAACTGGCTAAGACATTTTTATATCTTAAGATGGGCGTGTCGACAGGCTCACCCTTGGCGTTAAAAACCTGTGTGATGCTCTCGGGAGTCGTCCCTAAAAAACGTGTGTAGTGGAACTCATGACCACGATACTCACGTCCATCCAGGGAGAAACGGCGGTAACCCAACGACAGTCTGCGGTCTTCTTTCCTTGCCGTGATGGTGTAAGGCAAGACGCCGCACATCGGATAATCGCCCGTGTCGTCAACAATGCTTTTGCAAAGATACATCATTCCGCCACATTCTGCGACTATTTTTCCTCTATTTTCCGCAAAATGACGAATGACGTCTCTTGCCCCCTCGTTTTTGGACAATATGTCTAGGTGCTTTTCGGGATAGCCTCCGGGAAGATAGAGCCAATCGTCTTCTTCAAGGGATGGCACTTCATGTTCGGGGTCGAAAAACACCACTTTCTGAAAGGTGTCAAGTGTCTCTTGATACATGAAGGAGAAAGACTCCTGATTGCGTGCCACCACCAGTCTCTGGCCTTTCTGACGCACATGCTCGATGGGTTGCAGGGTAGGCAAAGGGGCTGGGAGTGACAGCAACCGCTCCCAATGCACCTTTTCTTCCAACAGCTGTACCAACGTCTGTGCCTCGGGCATCTCAGAAAAGTCGAGTCCCAAGTAGCGTGACCCCTGTTCTAAGTCATGATGGACGGGCAGGAAGCCGAAACATTCCAGACCGACATCCTCACACACCTGGCGAAGCATGCCCTCATGGCGTTTGGACCCTACCCTATTGAAAATCACACCACAGATATCCACCTCTTTTCGGAAATGCATAAAACCTGACAACAGAGCGGCCAGGGAATAGGCAGACCTCTTGGCGTCGACCACTAAAACCACTGGCAATCCTAACGTGCTGGCAATCTCAGCAGATGACCCACGGTCACGGTCATAGCCATCAAAGAGTCCCATCATCCCCTCCACGATGCAGAGGTCGGCCTGGCTTCCGTAATGCGCGAAAAGTTCTTGCACATGCTGCCCCGATGCCATGAAGGTGTCGAGATTGATGCTCGGTCTTCCACAAACCAGTTCGTGAAATTTCGTGTCGATATAGTCTGGGCCACATTTAAACGGCTGCACCCGCATCCCCTTGGAGGAGAACAAAGCCATCAGTCCACGGGCGATGGTGGTCTTCCCTGAACCACTGGCTGGTGCAGCTATCATAAAACTTGTTTTCATAAATGCCTATTTCTGTCCTTCAACTTCAGTTGCCATACTCGTATAGTTGTATGTGCAGTATCTTCCACTCACCGACACTGATGCGTGCGTGACGGCCCTGATGGCTCTGGTCGCCATTGTGGCGGCGAAGATAGTGCATCTGACCTTGCTCGTCTATGGTGACTTCATCGACAGCGAGAAGACCAAGGCGTGAGCCGGAGAATGTTGACGCCTTCGATTTCGTGGTGTTTCCAGCCTCGGCAAAACCGTCTTCACCCAGCTGTTTCTGTTGCTCCTGCTGTTTCTCGGTGCGTGTCTTGAAATCAACCACCACGCCACTGCCTGCCAACAGATAGTCATACTTCCCCAGCCTCATCAGCATCGCACCACCCTCCGGCCATGTCGAACCGTCCGTGGCACGAGCATCCCATGGCAGGGTGAAAAAGTGCCGACAGGTCATCATCACGCCATCGTCGTCGATGACACGCTCTCGGTCTTCCTGGTCGAAAAGTATCCCCCATGAATTCTGCCGTTTTAAAGGGAGTACCTGCGACAAGAGGTGGTAAGCCTGCGTGACCGAGGCTGTCTCAGTCGTCGAAGCCTGGTCGATGGCGAAAGGAGAGAAGCCGAGTGCCTGATGCTCGCCAAAGGCATAAAGAGCGCGCACACCACTGTTCTCGCAACACCGGCTCTCGGGTATAAACAGGCGGTTGGTCACTTTTCCGCCATCCTGCGGTCGTTGCGGCATGGCATATTGCGAAGCCCACAACTTGAAGCCTGTGTCATAGATGTCTGGCGCAAGGAGGTCGATACTGGGCGCTCCCGCCTTCCAGATGTCTGCAAGATGGGCCAAAGGACCTGCTGACGGGTATTCTCCCGGTTTCCGGCCTCGGCTGTTCATGGCAGCATTCACATATAGCGGCATGTTGTGAATACGTCTTGCGGCCTTTGCCAGACGTTCCACATAGCAGGCAAAGTGCCATGCCATGAATTGCTCATCAGCCTCATCGTCCGTCCCGAAAATCTCTGCCCATGTGCCTTGTTTTTTGATGTTCAACGCCTTGAGCAAAGGCTGTGGCACAGACTGACGATAGGCTTTCTCGGCCAGCGACGAGTGGTCGCGTGCAGACTCCAGCATCCCTATCTCGTTTTCTATCTGCATCATGATGACCACCTCACGCCGGGGGTCTTTCTCTGCGATGTGGTGCATCAATGCAGAAAAAGCTTTCAGGTCGGCTTGCAGCACATGGTCACTGAAACAGGAAGCAATCTCCAGAGGTTTGCCCTCTGCCGTCACGGCCCGCGGAAAACGCTTCACGTCGCGTTTGAACCACGCTGGAGCGTAGCATGACATGGAGTTTTTCCACGCTCCAAACCAGAGTGGGATGATCTTCAGACCAAGTTTTCGGGCCACATCGATGGTGCGGTCGGTGAGCGAAAAATCCATCTGTTCTTCCGACGGCTCCATCAGTTCCCAATAGACAGGCACAAGCACGGTGTTCAGACCCAAAGCTTTCATGCGCGGCAGCACCTCGTCTATGTCTTGCACCGATGTCGCAGCCGAGTTGCTCAGTTCACCACCAAGAATGACAAAATCGCCCAACTGCGCACGGGCAGTCAGCGAAACGAACAAGGCAATAGCAAAAATGATTCTCTTCATCCCCTTTGATCACGTGTTGGTTTCTTGTTGCAAAGATAACCATTTTTATGGAAAAAACACATCCTGCCAAAAGAAGTCTCTCCTTTAGACAACAAAAACAGGCTTCCGTAAGGATTTTTCATTTTTTTGTTTTATTTTTGCAAGTAAATCTACAAAACTACAAATGACATCACACTGAACGTATGGTGTCTTCAACTATTGAAACAGCGAACAACCATTATGCCTATCGAGGTATATTGAGGCTATTGTCTGCACTCCTACAACTACTGAACTACTGAACTCCCAAAAGTTGAGCGAATGCGAAACTTTAACAAACTAATATATCATGATGACAAGAAAAGATTTCTCCAAAAACGGCCTGATAGCTGCCAGCAGACATGCTGTGGCCATCGTAATAGCCATGGTGATGATGTGTGGCCTGAGTGGCTGCACGTCATCCACTGACCGTCAAGAGATGAACGTACAACCGCCCCACCTGGAAAAACGAGGCAGCGTGACTCAACTCATCGTACAGGGAAAGCCCTGGCTGGTGTTGGGCTGCGAACTGGGCAACAGCACCTCATCGAGCCGCGAGTACATGCAGAGTGTATGGCCAAAGTTGAAGGAAAGCGGTGTCAACACCGTGCTGGCTGTAGTGTCGTGGGAACAAACCGAACCCGTAGAGGGACAGTTTGATTTCACGGTGGTCGACGACCTCGTGAACGACGCCCGCAAACACGACATGAAACTCGCCCTGTTGTGGTTTGGCTCTTGGAAAAACGGCATCACCAGTTACACGCCCACATGGGTGAAAAAAGACTCCAAGCGTTTCCCGCTGGCCATGACACCGCAAGGCAAGCCGCTGCCCATACTCACCACGCTGGGCACGGAGACCTGCGAAGCTGACGCCAAGGCCTTTGCTGCCATGATGCGCCACTTGAAGGAGATAGACGCCATAGAGCAGACCGTGGTGATGGTGCAGATGGAAAACGAGGTAGGACTGCATGGCCATCCACGCGACTACTGCCCTTTGGCAGAAGCAGCCTATCAGAGACCGGTGCCTAGTGCACTCATCGAGTGGCTGAAGGCCCATCAGGAGACCTTGCTGCCTGAGACCCGGAAGGCATGGGAACAGAATGGCTGTAAGACGGAGGGCACATGGGAAGAGGTGTTTGGCAAGAACGACCGCACTGCCGAGCTCTTCATGGCATGGCACTACGCCGCCTATATGGACCGCATCACCGAAGCAGGAAAGAAAGAGTACGACCTGCCCGTATTCGTCAATGCATGGATTGTACAGCCGGAAGACACGCGCCCCGGCAACTATCCCTCTGGCGGTCCGCAGGCACAGAATCACGATATATGGCGGGCAGCGGCTCCCCATATCGACATTCTCTCGCCCGACATCTATCTGAATGACTTCCCTGCCATCCTCCAACTCTATTCACGCGCCGGCAATCCCGTCTTCATCCCTGAGTCACGCTCGGGCCAGAACGGTGCCGCCAACGCAGCCTACGCCATCGGTGCCATGGGGGCCATCGGCTATTCTCCCTTCGGTTTTGAGCGCAACTGCGATGAGGAGACGAACGCCACCTTCTGCCAATTCTACAAGAAGGCGGGCTGTGTGGCAGATACCATCTTAGCCGCACAGGCAGAAGGACGTATCGGTGCGGCATGGCTGAAAGGCAGCGAGCTCATGAAGGTGAAGGACACCATCAGCCTTGGAGAGGTACGCATCGTGTGTGAACTCATCTCCAGCGGCATGCGCAACGGTGGTGCGCCACAACTCACGGGTGGCACCTACGACCCTGACGCCATGGGCTATGTCATCGCCATTCGTCAGGCGGAAGGCTTCCTCTTCCTCGGTTCCAACGTCCGCGTCACCTTCCTGCCAGCCAATGGCGAGGGATACATGGGACTAGCCAAGGTGACAGAGGGCGACTTCGACAACCAAGGACGATGGCATGAAGGACGGTGGCTGAACGGCGATGAGATTCAGTTGCGCTACGACCTGTTGTACGCGGTCGACGAAGGATTCTCTGGCCAGGGACTGAATTTCGGACGACCGGAACCAGCCTTCCTCAAAGTGGAACTTTTCAGATATTGACACCATGACCAGACGGCTTTTGTTCATCAGTTTTCTCATGCTGCTGACCGCACTTCCTGCCAGCAGCCAGAACGACATACAGGTGCGCGAACCTGGCTTCAAGGTGTTCCAGTTTCCCCGTACTGCCATCCCGCGTATCGACGGCGACTTCTCCGACTGGAGCATCGTGCCCGACACCTATAGCGTGGGCATCGACGAGATGTGGGATGACTCCAGAAAGCATCAGAGCATCGACCGCCAGACACTGGACGTGAAGGTGAAAGTGGGCTGGGTGGAAGGCCTCAACCGACTCTACTTCCTCTACGAAGCCTATGACGACTTCTGGGACTTCGACCAACTCGGTCTGCGCAACGACACCTATGAAGTGGTGGTTGACGCAGACCTTTCTGGCGGGCCCCATATCGACAGGTTCCGTCTGAACCCTGAAGTGAAGAGCAGCATCGATGCGTTCTTTGAGTTTCAGAACGTTCACGCACAAAACTACCATATCATGACGCCTCCCACAGAAGGCAAGTCGTGGACCATGGTATGGGGGCCGCAGCAGTGGCTGAAGTACCTGCCCTACTCCAACTATGCCTACGATTACCTATTCCGTCACGGCGAGAGCGGATGGCTGCGCATGGAGTTCTATATCACACCCTTCGACTATGCCAGTCCTGACGGTCCGGAAAAGTCGGTGGAGAGTCGCCTCTACGAGAACAAGAAAATTGGTCTCTGCTGGGCAGTCATCGACTACGACGGAGGTGAGGGCAACAACGGGTTCTGGAATCTCTCAAAGCATCATCAGATGTACGGCAACGCCTCCATGGAGCGACTCTTCACGCTGATGCCTTTGGAGAAACAGTTCAGAAAAGCGGTGGAGTGCGACTGGACGTTCACGGTAGTGCCTGACACACGCACCGTCTGCTTCCACGACCGCAGTTACGGCCATATCACCAGCTGGCATTGGGACTTCGGCGACGGCACCACTTCGACCGAGCAAAACCCGATACATACCTATAGCCACGACAATGCTCACTATGTCGTCACATTGAGTGTGGAGGGTCCAGAGGGCAAGGCCCGCCAGTGCAAGGTGTGGGAGGTGTGTGTACGCGACTTGCAAAACCCGTCGAATACACCCAATGAGTGAAAAAGGAAATCTGATATATCACAGCCTCAGTCCGATGGAGGCATTCACATACCAGTCGGTGAAGGAGCCTTCGTTCTTGCTGTGCTTGAAGAAGAAATGGTTGTATTGGGCATTGGCATTGATAAACCAGTTGCCCACATTGTAGGTCACAGAAAACATGGTGTCGATGATGGGCGTCATACGGCTGTGCTGGGTATCTTTGGGGTCATCCTCCAACGGCCACACAGCTAAGAGGTCCATAACGCCACCGTTGGATTCACCGTCATCCTGCTCATACGGGGTGGGATTCTTTTGTTCCTCAATGGATTCCATCCTCATTCTGGAATTGTATTTCCAAACATCCAACCGGTTGTAAAGCGTCATCGTCACCATCCCCATGCCGCTGATGAGCAGTCCTTTGCAGGGAACGAGGTTGTAGGCATACCCACCGCCGAGACTTGCCTGATATTGTTTAATCTTGCCTATATCGTTCATGTAGAGGATAAAGTCGCCATTCAAGCCTTTTTCATAACTCACTGTGGAGTGATCATACATGCCGCCTACCATCAGCGAACCAGAAGAACGTTTCTGAATGACACTCTGGTCGTAAGCTGCCGCATAAGAGAACCGCTTCCCGTTGAAGAGATAGTAAGCATCGATGGTGAAGAGCCTCACCTTGATAGGGCTCAAAAGGAAATAATCAAGGACCGCGTCTGTCCATGTAGGCATATAACCCGACAATCGAACGGTTGGTTCATCCGTCTGAAACGTGTTGATCCTAAGGTTGGCACCATAGGATCCTCCCGTGGCCCCGAGTCTGAAGACGCCTCCCTTGCCCCTCACGTTTTTGGAGTAGCCCAGTCCGTAACCACGATAGCCAGCCCACAAACCCACAGAGGCGGAGATGTCAGACTTTATGCGTGGTTCCCAATGGATGTCGCCAAAATCCTCGCTGAACTTCTCCTTGCCGTCAAGGGTGGCTTTCATCTTCAAGTCGCTCTGGTTGATGTTGCTCTTGAGGATGATCTGCCAAGGTTTCTCCGGCGAACTAATGTAACGCGGGTCGAGTCCGCGGACAGACATCGAGTCGATGGTAGCGCCCAACTTCTTGAAAAAGCGTACCACCCCACCATCTGCCCACACCTGTGCGCACGAGGCAAGCATCATCAAAAAAAGAAAAACCTTCTTCACCTTCAAGATTAACTTTAAATGTCTGTCATTTGACGACTGGCTCCGCAATCAGTTTTCCGCGGCAGAAGCGGTGTGAGATCTGGCGGTCATCGCCAAGGTAGATAAACCGCTCCAGACGTTCCTGCAAGGTGTAGTTGTCGAAGTTGAGCACGCCGTCGTCGATGACCAATGCGTCGAACTCGTAGCCCGGCTCGAAACTGCCCACCTTGCCAAAGAAACTACCTGCCGACTTGGTGGCGATCCAGAAAATTTCGGGCAGGGTAAGGAAATGTTTGTTGTGATTCAATTGGTAGTGCATCTTACTGACCTGAATAGCATATACCAACATGCGGAACATGTTCAGGTCGTGCCCACCGCTGATGTCGCTGCCCAGACCGACACGCAAGCCCTCTTCGAGGAAAGTACGGACGGGTGCCATGCCCGACGCCAAATTGTAGTTAGATGTAGGACAGTGTGCCACCATGACTTGGTTGTGCTTCATCAGTTCCAGTTCGTGCCCATCGGTCCACACACAGTGAGCCATGATGGTGGGTGTCTGTCCGAAAAGTCCATAGCGGTTGTAAGCATCACCATAACTCTTGCTCTCAGGCTCCAATTCAGCCACCCAGGCAATCTCCGAAGTGTTCTCCGACAGGTGCGACTGTACGGGCAAGTGGTACTTACTGGCCAGTTCACCGCATGCTCTCAGCAACTCGGGTGTGCACGACGGCACAAAACGGGGCGTGATAATGGGTCGCACCAACGCATCTGGCTGGTTGAATTCCGCAATCAGCCGTTCATTACCTTCGACGGCTGCCTCCACGTCTTCACTGAGTGCTTCAGGACAATGGCGGTTCATGGCGACCTTGCCGACCAGAGCACCCATGCCGGTTTCCTGATATAGTTTCATCAGAAGGCGGGTGCTTTCTGTGTGGACGGTACCGAACACGCAACTGCGCATCGTGCCAAAAAGCCATTGGGTATGCAGGAAGCGGCGATACATGCTCTCAGCGTAATGGATGTCGGCATACTTCGACTCCTCGGGGAAGGTGTAGTTTTGCAACCACGGCAGGAGTTCCAGGTCCATCGCCACACCCTGATTACGCACCTGCGGGGCATGCACATGCATGTCGTTCATGGCTGGAATCAACAGACGGTCGCCGAAATCAATGACTTCTGCATCCTCACTATCCAATGAGGCCAAGTCTGCCGCCACGCCTATCACACGCCCATCGGCGCCCACGGCGACATAGCCGTTTTCAAACACCTCGAAGTGGCTTCGCTCCTTCGTAAAGAGGATATGAGCTTTATAGATTTTCTTCATATAGCTATATTGATTATGTTTTTTACGTACGAACTACCTTTGGGAAGTCAAAAGTTCAGAAGGTTCAAGGGCTTTAAAAATACAATACTCCTTTCAATGTGCAAATATATAAAAAAAAGACGAAAGTGCAAAAGAATGACCATCATTCACAAAATTCCCGTGTTTTGCATGTGTGCAAAACCTTTTACCAGACAAATACGAAACTACTCATACAAATCTATGGCGCAAAATTGTGTAAAATGCCGACAATTCATTATCTTTGCAAAGTATTTGCTAACATAGTTGAAGAAAAACACTAAAGAAGTAAAAGAATGAAGACGATCATCATCATCGACGGAGGCCCTCGCAAGACATTCAACACGGCCTCGATGCTCAAGAAATTTGCCGAAGGGGCAACCTCGGTCAGTGACCAGATAGATGTAAAGATCATCCGCCTGTATGGTCTCGACTACAAGGGCTGCATGTCGTGCATGGCCTGCAAAGTCAAGGGTAAGGCAACAAACGTGTGCAAGTTCAAGGATGGACTGACACCTGTACTGAAAGAGATTGCCCAAGCTGACGGCCTGGTGCTTGGTTCGCCCAACTATTTCGGTGAGGTGACAGGACAGATGCGCGCCTTCCTGGAGCGACTGGCATTCCCCTGGCTCTCCTATAACGACTATAGCCTGACGGCTCCGAAACAGATGCTGGTCTTACTGATAGAGACACAGAACGGAACAGAGACGCAAAACAATTGCAACGGTTACGGTTCGATGGAGTATTGCATCGCACAGGCGCTTGGACAACCCGAAAAACTGACCGCCTACAACACTTATCAGGTGAAGAATTACGCCAATTACGAACTGGCTGGATTCTCAGAAGAAGCCAAGCGCAAGTATCGCGAAGAGCATTGGGAGGAGGATTTGCAAAAAGCATTCGATGCCGGGAAACGAATGGCAGAAAGTATTCTCAACCAAGCATAAAAAATGATGAATAAACTAACAAAAATAATTATAGCGATGATGTTATCATTTTCAGGTTTGACTGCTGATGCTCAAAACCAACCCATGACGTTTACTTATGAGTCACATACGTATACCATGATGGGGACGTTCAATGCCAGTGAATACAATGCCAAAGCAACAGGCTTGGTGACCTTCACGCATATCCCCACCGACTATACCGAGTTTGAGGCCGTCTACACCCAGTTCCTTGGCAAGACGCCTCATGGTGCTGCTGCCATGATGCCCATGGCCATAGAACTCTATCGGCGTGACCGGGAGATGGGGCTTCAGTGCCTGAAACTGCTGTGCTATCCCTCGAATGTCAACTCCGTCACGTCTATCCTCAACACCAAATTCGGACCAGCCAAGTTTGCCCCGTCCAATGACCCATATTTGCAGCCTTATCTGCCGGCAGCCGTGCTCAAGGGGGCCACGCCAGAGAATGGTTATACCCCACTGCGGCCTTATACCGTCGAGATGAAAGCCAGTGTCAACTCGCATCAAAAGATGCAAATCATGGGCGACGGAACCGTGATGTATATCTACATCATGGGCAAGGGATGGGACACCGAACAGCGGCAGGTGGAGATCATCCGACAGCCCGACAGCCTCCTCCACCAGGTTTTCAACTGTCCCTCGCTCTACACGCAGTGTAAGCAGATCAAGGGCCAGTGGAAAGGCTTGGAATAACGGCCACAACCGCCAACGAATATGAACATGCAAGTCATCATCATCATCCTGCTTGCCCTTGCACTCCCATTATCAGCATGGGCACAACCAGAGAACGTGAAGGCAGACTCGATCATCGTGCTTGAATACGGCTATCAAGCGATCGACTCCATCTCTGCCAGCCAATCGCCTGTCACTTACCAGCAGATACGAGAGGCAGAAGCTGTGGTACAAGGCATCACCGACCAAAAAGTCAAGAACCACGCTGTCCTGGACTATGTGCTGAGTCACCCCGACAGCGACGGCTCAGTGTATCTGTTAGGACATGTCAATGGAGTCGGCAATGGCAGGAAATGCCTTTCTGCCATATCAGAACGTGCCAGGAACGGGAACATGAAGAAACTCTATGACGCTTACGACGCTGGAATCAAGGAGTTTGACGAGATGACCGCCAAGACACGCGAGGCCTGTCCCATCGGAAAAGAGGCCAAGGATTTCACCCTTGAGGACATCAACGGCAAGCAACTGACGTTGTCGTCACTCCGTGGGCGATACGTCCTGCTCGACTTCTGGGGATCATGGTGCGTCAACTGCATCGCAGCTTTCCCTCAAATGAAAGCCTTCTATGAGCAGCATCGTGACCAATTGGAGATTGTTGGCGTTGCCTTTCACGACCAGAAAGACAAGTGGAAAAAAGCCGTCCAAGAGAACGCTCTGCCCTGGAAACTCGTTTTTGATCAAGAAGACAGCGTGGCAGAGAGATATGGCATCGTTGCCGCCCCTACCTACGTGCTGATAGACCCAGAAGGAAAGGTGGTAGAATGGACGATCGGTGATCGTGAAACCATCGAAGAGTACTTTTGACCGTGTGTAGCTCTCAACAGATTCTGACTCACCTCTCAGTTTTGGGGTAACGGTCTATGAGATGCTGCGGCAGCCTGACAATACAGATGTTCATCGAACGGCCGTCTTCGCTGAGCATGGCCGACTGAATCTCTATTTCGGTGCCGTCGGGCTTGAATGTCGGATGCACATGGTCGCGTGCGGTGGTCTTGTGGCCGGCAGTGAGGAGAATGCGCTCTCCGGTGTGCCGGTCGATGAGCCATAGTTCCCTCGCAAAGTCATCGCCTGCCACCCAATGGCCGTCCTGTGACCCTGCAACGTGCCAGAAGTTGTCTCCTTTCACCTGCCCTTCCAGGGTCAGTTCACGGGTGCGCATGTTGACCACAGCAATACCAGTCGGATACTCTTTGGTGCCAGAGGGTCCCCACTCGTCAGAAAAGGCGAACGACTCCAGTCCTTCCGTCTCACCACCTTGGAGGTTGATCGGACGGTGACCGATGATGGCGATCACCAATTCGTCCTCGCTGATAACGGCCTCATGGGTCACCCAGTCGTGCACCGTCTCACGATAGATGGGGCGCAGGTTCGTGCCGTCAGCATTCACCATCCAGGTGCGTTGTGGTGCTTTCCCGCCTGTTTCCCAACAGAAGATGACCTCGCCAGGATGCCAGGGGTTGCCCTGAATATGTCCCACCTTGAAGTGCACGCTCACCACGGGTTCTGCTTTTCCAGTCTTTAAGTCCATCTTCCCGATTCCTCCCGGGCCGGCCCCCATATGGCGCGGGCCGAAATTGTCGGCGATGGGTTCAGCGATGGGGAATTGGCGGGCATATTCTTTGTCGAGTCTGAAATAGACAAATTCCTCACTTCCATCGAGGGCCATGTCACCCTCTGAACACATCTCCGCGGGAATGACGCCACAGATGCGCTCATAGTTTTTCTTGCCTTTCAGTTTTCCTGCCTCGGAATCAGCAAAGAGGCGTTCCAGGTTCACCTCCACCACCTCCATGCCTATGCGTTTGTCGTTTTTGTCCTTACGCACACGCATATGATAGAGGTTCATCGACTTGCGTGCCACACAGAGCATGCCGGTGAACCCACCCTCGGTGATTTGCACCATGACGCCGGTTTCCTCGTTGACGGCGAGTGCCTCACCTTGTACACGGTCTGACCGGAAGACGACCCACTTGCCGTCGGCCGTCCATTGGTTGTGGGTCTGATAGATCTTAGAATCCCCTGTCCCGCTTTTGCTGGTGAGAAAGACCAGTTCGACTCCTGTCAAGGGGTCTTTGATGACTTTACGCTCAGATGGAAACCTCGTACCCATTTGTGCCATCAAACAAACGGGGAATAACATGGAGAGAAGGGTGGCAGTCAGTTTTTTCATTGTTTTAAGTAGATTTGTTGTGGTCTATAGATGTAGTGACAGAACTTGTTTCACCGATGTGAAATGCTACAGATACGTTTTGTTCGCCACAAATATACAAAAATTTTTCCGTATCATACAATTTTTTACCGGAGTAAATGACCTAACCCAACTTTGACGCGAAAAAGATTTTTTCATCTTTTTCTACATGCTGCTGTCGCATAACCCATTGTCAATCAACGCTGGCCCGTTTGAAAAGTCAATTGTAGTACACAGGAGAATGGAAATAATGTTTTACCTTTGCA
>JAEEGL011519659.1_pt1 | contig 27785 bp, 32 predicted proteins | sample 9134231 | NCBI WGS metagenome assembly JAEEGL01 (sample SAMN16246548, study PRJNA631951) | gut metagenome | biome: gut microbiome; feature: rumen; material: fiber-attached | host: Bos | place: Iran: Karaj | collected 2018-10
CGGCATCGTCATACATTTTGGCTTTCATTTCGTCAGGGGTCAGCGCCACATCGGACGCTACTTCTGGCGTCTGAACAACATTTTTATCCAACTCAAACTTACGAATTAACGAATTAAATTTTAACCTCGAGAGTCCCTGCACGATTCGCTCATTATTAAGCTCAAACTTCGGAATTTCTACAAGTTTCACTGGCGCATCAAACATAATCTGTGCGAGTTCTAGCGACATATATGCCGACTTCTTCCCCGCCACCAACTTATCATGTAGAGAGCCTTTAATCTCATCTAGATGCTGATAAATTCCATCTAGCGTCTCATACTGATTAAGTAGTTTCACCGCACTCTTCTCACCCACGCCCGGCACACCAGGAATATTATCCGAGTTATCACCTTTCAGCGCCTTCAGTTCCAAGAACTGCGACTTCATAATGCCGTATTTCTCTTCGATCTCCGCTACATCAATTTCCTGAATCTCCGAAAATCCTTTCAAAATCCGCCACATCTTCGTATTGGCATCCACAATTTGCAGCATATCAAGATCAGACGAGATAATATAGGTCATGTAATCCCCCGCCTCGTCCGCCTGGCGACTCAGCGTGCCGATAATATCGTCTGCTTCGTATTTATCAACTTCTACAAAACTCCAGCCCAAATTCCCTACCAACTCTTTAAGTAGTGGAATCTGCGCGAAGAAATCCTCGCCTGGCTTTACGCGCCCGGCCTTATAATCTGCAAAAATCGCTTTACGCTTAGCCGTAGATGTTGGCGAATCCCACGCCACCACCACCTGGTATGGTTCAAGTCGTTTTACGATTTCCATCGCAATCGCCGCAAACCCGTATATGCCGCCCGTAGGCGTGCCATCCGGCAAAGCGAGTGCTCCCATCGCATAATATCCACGATAAAACACCGACTTACCATCAATAATTACGAGCTTCTTCATATCTTATATTTTACTATAAAAAATCCGGACAGTTCCGGATTTTTTATATTAGATGGTCTAGTCTTTAGTCTAGGTTCTTCATCGAGAGCGACAACCTACCCTTGTCATCAATCGCCACGAGCCTTACGCGAATCTTATCGCCTTCATGCAAAGCATCGGTTACCTTCTCGAGTCTCTTATCAGAAATCTGCGAGATGTGTAACATACCGTCGATACCAGGCATAATGTTTACGAATGCGCCAAAGTCCTTAATCGTGACTACTGTACCTTCGTAAATCTTTCCTACTTCTGGCTCTTCAGTGAGGCTCTTTACCCAATCGAGCGCCTTCTTGATTTTTTCTGGATCATTACCAGAAATCGTCACGAGACCAGAATCATCGATGTCAACTTCAGCACCAGTTTCAGAAGTGATCTTATTGATCATTTCGCCGCCTTTACCAATCACTGCACCGATTTTGTCAGGATTGATCATGAGCTTCTCGATTTGTGGAGCATACTTAGAAATTGCTGCGCGTGGACCAGGAAGCACCGAAAGCATATGCTCAAGAATAAACATACGTCCATCGTGCGATTGCTTAATCGCCTTCTCCATAATCTCAACTGGAAGACCATGCACTTTCATATCCATTTGAAGAGCGGTGATACCTTCAGTCGTACCAGTTACTTTGAAGTCCATATCACCAGCAAAGTCTTCAGCATCCATAAGGTCAGTCAAGACGTAGGCCTTGTCGATATCGTCAGCGGTAATTTCTTGACCTTTTGGCACATCTACCATGAGACCCATCGCCACGCCAGAAACTGGGCGCTTCAAAGGCACGCCAGCATCCATCAAAGCAAGACAGGAAGAACAAGTAGCTGCCATTGAAGTCGAACCGTTTTGAGACATAATCTCAGTTACAGAACGAATTGCATATGGGAAATCTTCTTCTGAAGGAAGCACTGGAAGTAGTGCGCGCTCAGCCAAATAACCATGGCCAACTTCGCGACGTCCAGGCGAGCCAAGACGGCCGCATTCGCCCACCGTATAAGATGGTGCATTGTAGTGATGCATGTAACGACGCTTGCCGTCGGTTACTTCCATCGTATCAAGCTCTTGCGCATAAGAAAGCGGAGCAAGCGTTACGATGTTCATGGCTTGGGTAAGACCACGTGTAAACAAAGAAGAGCCGTGTGTACGTGGCAAAATACCAACCTGTGAAGAAAGTGGACGAACCTGAGTTAGTACGCGACCATCTGGGCGCACACCATCTTCGATAATAGCGCGACGTACTTCGTGGTTACGAGCGAGCTCAAACGCTTGCGAATAGTCAGCGCGAAGTCTAGCATCATAATCAGCTACCTTTTCTTCGTCGGTTTCACCTTCGCCAAGTTCAAGGGCGAATTCGGCATGCATTTTATCTTCATATTCATGCAAAATTTCTTCACGTTCGATCACGTTGCCACGAGCCTTAGCACCAAGACCTTCCCTGGCCCAGAATTCATCAACTTTGCTTTGCAAAGATTCATCAGGAAGTAATAATTCGTATTCTTGCTTAGGTGCAGCCACCTTCTCGGCGAGCTCACGTTGGAGATCGAGTGCTGGCTGAACGTTTTTCACTGCCCAATGCATTGCTTCAATGATCGTATCTTCTGGAACTTCTTTAGCACCGGCTTCCACCATCATCACCTTACCGTCTTTACAAGCCACGACAAGATCAAGTGGGGATTCTTCGCGTTCATCAGCATTAAGGAAGGCTTTAAATTCGCCACCAAGACGACCAATACGTACGCCAGCTACTGGGCCATCAAATGGCACACCAGCATTCATAAGAGCTGCCGAAGCGGCAAGCATCGCTACACAGTCTGGACGGAAATTTGGATCCATCGAAAGCACCGTCGTTACTACTTGCACTTCTTGGCGATAACCTTTCGGGAAGAGTGGACGAATTGGGCGATCAATCAAACGCCCCACGAGCACTGCGTTATCGGATGGTTTGCCTTCACGCTTAATAAATTTAGAACCAGAAATCTTGCCTGCAGCATAAAACTTCTCTTCGTAGTCAATCGAAAGTGGGAAGAAATCCTGCACTACTGGTTTTTTACTAACTACGACCGAGCCAAGCACCACGGTATCGCCATAGGTCACCAAGACCGAAGAGGTGGTGCGGAACCCGACACGGTTTACTTCGAGCGTCAATTTACGGCCAAGCCAATCAGTCGAAACTTGAAGCGTCTGTTTTCCTGTTGGATTAATAATATCCACGAAAAAATGTCCTTTCCGGGAAAACTTCAGGTATCCGCCTCAGAGTTACTCTGACGATAGATATCTGCCGTCTTCCCTGTTAATTTGCTGTCTTTATTATATCATAAATCCAGCAAACCCGCCTAAACTCGCTGTTTAATCTGTTCTACTATACTAGAAAGCGCCTTATCTCGCTCTTCAATTCTGCTATAAAATAGCTGCGGCTCAAACATTTCCACTTCCATCACCAGGTAGCCATTATTCGTCTTCACAAAATCCAACCTCGCATACGCCGCGTCTTTATACTCTGGAATCGCCAAAATCTTCTGGCAAATCTGCAACACCTCTGGCTCCAATTGATTCACCCCTACCTCGTGCTCCACGCCCTCATCGCTAAAAATATGTGGATAGCGCATCACTGCATGCGACAATTTTCCGCCAATATAAATCACCGCCAGCTCGCCCCCATCAATCTCTGGCATAAATGGCTGTACCATCAAAGTCTTCTCGCGATTGATCGTCTCTAGATTCGGCATCGCCCCGTCCAAACTACAAGCGTTTTTCAACGCTTGCTCGCTAATCAAAAACGTATCTTGCCCGCTTCCCGAAATGCTCGGTTTCACCACCACGTCTGAACCAAACTTCGCCATCGCCGCCACAACCGCCCCTCGCACATCTTCGTTACCAGGCGCAATCATTTGCGCCGGCACCGCCGCAATTCCGTGCTCATTAAGTAGCCTAAACTGTTTTTCTTTGTCGTAATTTGCCAAAATCACCTCTATCGGATTCAGCATCTTTTTACCACCCACTCGCGAAAACCACTCTTTAAGCTCCTCTAAATAATTCTGGTATCCCCACATCGAGCCGATCACTAAGCCATCAATCTTGTCGTAATTCACCTTTGCATCTTGCCAAGAAATTATCTTCGCCCGCATACCACCGCGTTGCAAAGCTAGCACCACCAAGCGATCATCCAAAATCTTCCCTTTCCATCTATCACAAGACATCACCGCCACCATTTTTTGCCCACCGTGGAGCAGGTTGTATAGGCGACTTGAAAGTTCGAATTTTATGCGTGCAATCATTTTAGCTCCTTTATTGCTTGATGCATAATTTGCATATTAGAAACGATGTTTTTGCGCTCAATTCCATAACTAATTCTCCCCACAAACTCATCCGGATTCGGCCAGAAAATATTTCCACCCATCAGATATCTCAACCCGCCTTTCGAGAAGAAATAACTTAGCAAATCACATTCATTAGCAATCACCTTCCCATCAGGAGTTTTCTTACCCTTCATCGCCGTAAAATCAAACACCGCAAAGAACCCAGATTGTGGCTCAACCTTAATTTTAATCAAGCCGCCACACCCCTTGCAAAGCTCCTTGCTATATCCCTTGGCATAGCGCGAAATATCGCGGCGAATCTTCGCCTTTAGCCTCTTGTCCGAAACCGTATCCACGCCATACACCAGCGCCCTCAGCAGCTGATAACGATATTTATATTCACGAATAATCGGCGTAAGATATCGCCTCCACTCCCTGTAGCGACGATCCGTACCATTAAACGTCCCGCCAATCGCCGCCACCTGCACGGTCGGCGCTGAATCCATCATGTGGTGCATCTTCATAAACATCAAGTTCGCCACCGGCAAAGGCGCCACAATTACCGCCGCCCTCATCCCGGCCAAACCGAACGCTTTCGATAGCCCAAACAAGCTAATCGTATTGTCAAAATACTTCGGATAACTAATCATCGGCAGCGCCAAATTATCCAAATCATAAGTCAAATCGCGATAAACCAAATCGTCAATTACGAACACTTTTTTCTCGAGACAAACCTCCGCAATTCCCTCCAAAATCTCATGGTTTTGCTTCGAAATCACGTTTCCCATCGGATTATGCGGATTAATATTCACAAAAGCCGCCACCTTTGGTGCTCTGCCCTTGCCGGTATGCTTCTTTTTTAGCTCTGCATTAATCTCATCAATACGCTTCGCCAAGGCTTTCGGATTCACAAACCAGTCATCTTCCTCTTTCAAATCAATTGTCTCGAGGTGATAATTAGCTAGCTCAGTCATAATCGCAAACAAGCCGTAGTTTGGCGCCGTCATCAAAATCACGTCATCCGGCTCCGCCACCGCCTTCAAAGCCAAATAATACGCATGCGTCGTAGAACAGGCAAAAATCACATTCTCGCAGCCAATCTTTTCTGGCGTAATATCCACCCCTTCCCTTGCCAAATAATCCAGCACCCTCTGGCGCGAACGCAAATCTCCCGATATAAACGGATATTTATAAATTTCTTTCGAATATAAAGCCTTTTTGGCCGCCCTTACCGCCCCTGGAAACGGCTTCCACTTAAGCGGCGAGCCACCATTAAACCCATCGTAGTCAGACAGCTCCTCTACCCCAGGATTCTCCTTGTATAGCCCCTCGTTCAAGAAGTTAAACGCCGGCTCCATTTTGGCAATCTCGTCGTTGTACTTTTTCGAATCTTCCCTGGTCGAGAGCCATTTCATGCTCATATTTTTGCGCTTTTCCGCCACCAAATCACCTAACGCTCCGCTATATCCATCTAGCACGCCATTCGAACGCTTCACCGGCCCATAACCAAGGCGACGTCTCACCTCTTTTTCCAGAGATTTAATCAAATTCATACCTAAAATTATACTACACCTACCCGCTTTCCCCTATCTTTACAAATAAGCAAAAGTATGATATAATTAATAATGGTCCTACCAAACATATTAAGGGGGGTGAAAAACTTGGAAGAACCAAATTTAGAAGCTCTTCGTAGCCAATACGAGATATTAAAGATTGACTACGAGTGCGCGCTTCGCACGGTTGATACATTAGTAACAAATCTGTGCGAAAAGATGCGTACAACAAAGGGAGGGTGCCCCTTCAATAGCACTAAGAACCGAATTAAGGATTTCGAGAGTGTAGTTGAGAAATGCACCCGCAAAGGTATTCCTCTCGAGATTGATGCAATCCGAGATCAGATTACCGACATCGCCGGTCTTAGAATCATCTGCCCGTTCAAAGACGGAATCTACAAGACGCGCGATGCGCTCTTTAATAGTCTCTTAGGACTGAGCGTGCTCGAAACAAAAGACTACGTGATGTCCCCCAAGGAGAACGGCTACAAGAGTTACCACGTGGTACTCTCTGTTCCGTCCACACCGGTCTTTGTGCCGGTAGAGATACAGATCCGTAGCGTCTACATGGATGCGTGGGCAACATGCGAGCACACATTGTGCTACAAAAACCCCGATTCAACGGAAGAAGCTACGAAAGTCCTGAAAGCGGCTGCTGACAAAATCGAGGAAATCGAAGAAATAATGGAGCAGCTCCGCAAGAACAAAAATCCCGCCAAATAGGCGGGATTTTTCCTTATTTACGTAAACCAAGCTTTGCGACGGTCTTCTTGTAAAGTTCGAAGTCGGTCGTCTCGAGGTATTTCAGGAGCTTCTTGCGCTTCCCTACCATTTGCATTAAACCTCTTTTAGCCATAAAGTCATGTTTATTATTCTTCACGTGTTCCGTAACTTCTTTGATACGTTCCGTGAGAATAGCCACTTGAACTTCAGGAGAACCGACGTCGTTCTTGTTACGAGCGACACTGGCAATAGCTTTGTCTTTATTCTCTTTTGTTATCATAGGTGCGATTATACCACATCTCTTTAAAATCTTCAAGAAATCCGCCCACGTGATACAATAAACCTATGAACACTGGTGAAAATCTTAATCAAGACCAAAATGATTCCGCTTGGAGCAATCTAGAACAGTCCGCACCGTTTAATCCTGACCGCGCCGCAGCCGCGCAAGCTCTTAACACCACCACCAGCGACACCGTCAAATTCGTCAACCATTTCCTCAAAGAAAAAGGCCGCGACGCCATTCTTGATTTTCTCGATCAAAAATCCGAAACCACCTACGCCAATCTTAACACTGCCGAAGAGGCTGTCGATTTCTTTAAAAGCTATCTCGAAGAGTTCTACCAAAATCACCCTCGCACTAGCGACAGCCTTTATGGCTACACCGGCCTCAGCTTTGGCGCCATGAATTCCATCGCTCGCGGCTACTGGGACTACGACCAGCTCGGCCCAAAAACTCCCGAAAAAGAAGCCACCGCCAGACGCTACTCCGAAGAACTCTCGAAAACTATCTCCGAGTCGCCCGAGCTCCCTGCCGACCTCACCGTCTATCGCGGCACCAACCTCGAAGGTTTCCGCGACCACGGCATTCAAAATCTTGAACAACTCAAAACTCTAAAAGGTCAACTCTTCTACGAAAGCGGCTTCACCAGTACTTCCGTCGTCCGCGAAAAAAGCTTTTTCAATCAGCAGCTAGACGACACTTATCGTCGCGCCTGCAACGTCGAAGTCGAGATCCTCGTTCCTAAAGAGAGCCACGATGGCATCCCGGTCAACCTCGACCAACGCAACATCGACGAGTTTGCTCGCCGTACCGAATTCGTCATCAATTCCGGCAGCCTTTTCCGCATCAAAAATGTCGACGTCGATAGCGACGCCAACACTGCTCATGTTGTCATGGAACTTATCCCTAAATCAGTCTGGGATCCCCACGCCTGACATCCACTCGTCCAAATTCTTAGCATCCTCAATCTTATAATCCCCCACCTGGGTACGCCTCAGCGCGGTCAAATATCCGCCCACACCCAGTGCCTCACCAATATCTTCACCAAGCGTCCTAATATAAGTTCCCGAAGACACGTGGCAACGAATTTTAAGTTCCGGCCAAGTATAATCCAGCACCTGAATCTCATAAATGGTCACTTTGCGCACCGGCATTTCCACGTCCACGCCCTTGCGCGCCAATTTATAAGCCCTCTCGCCATTAATCTTCACAGCCGAAAACGCCGGCACCCTCTGTTCAATCTCCCCCGTAAATTGCTTAACTACAGATTCGACGTCCGCAAATTCAGGAACGGTTACCTTTGTAGCATTTCGGAGCTCTCCTTCGATGTCACCAGTACTCGACGTCGCTCCCAGCCTCACCGTCGCCTCGTACCACTTGTCCAGTTTCAAAAATTCATTTGATCTTTTAGTTCCCTTCCCAACAAGCAAAATCAAAAGCCCCGTCGCAAACGGATCCAAAGTTCCAGTATGCCCCACTTTCACTTTGTGCCCAGCCGCAGTCGAGAGCACGCGCCTCACCCTAGCTACCACGCCAAACGACGACATTCCTGCCGGTTTATCGATTAGCAAAATCTCGCCGTCGGCCGGATTCATCATTAAAACTCGATTTCCTTTAGTACTTCGTCCGTACGTGCGCAAAGCTCATCCACTGTGCCATTATTTAGCACGTAATAATCCGCCGCTGCAATCGGGCCACCTTTTTCAAGATTCTCAATTTCTGAACGGTCACGCTCCGCAATTGCTGTCGCATCAAACGACCTGCCTGGACGCTCCGCCACACGTTTGTAGCGCAGTTTTTTATCTACTACTACCGCAAGAAAAGTCAAACAGCCCGGAAATTCATGTTTCAATGTACGATATTCCGTCCACGAATACACGCCGTCTAGAATAATGCGCTTCTGCCCTGCCGAAATCAAATCTTTCGTCTCGGCAATCACCTGGCGCACCACCCAATCTTTCCCCTCGGTCGCACGAATTTCTTCGCGAAACTTCTTTTCGCTCTCGCCGTCCTCGGTACGCACGATGCCGCGCTTTTCCATTTCTTTATAAATCATTCCCCCAAAGTAAACTTTTGGATAGCCTTTTTCAGTCAAATGGTCCACCACCACTGACTTACCACTACCAGACATCCCCACCACTGCTAATATCTTCACGTTTTCCATATCTATTAGTATAGCATGGTATAATATAGGTATGGATTCTTTTTTCACCACCAAAGATCCTCTAGACGATATCATTAAGCAAACTCTTAAAGATAAAACCGTCTTAAAAACCGAGCATATCTTAACTGGTTGGACTAACATTGTGATTGAAGTCACCACCGATGCCGGCAATTATTTTTTTCGCTTCCCTAGGAACCCTTTCTGGTCCCGTATGATTATAAAAGACGCCGCCGTCTGCAACTTCGTTGAAGGCAAAACCGATTTTTATACCCCACAAATGGAGCTTCACTACGATAGCAAGCATCGCCCATTTTCAGTCCACAAAAAAATCGAAGGCTACACTCTCGGCGACCGCATCTATCACCTTTCGCATACTGCCCTTACTGGCGCCGCTTACGACGTGGCTAAATTCATCAAGCAACTTTCCAACATCGACCTAAAAGATGCTCCTGAAGAGGTTAAATATCCTCTGTCTAAGTTCTTAAAAGAACTCGACTACGAGCATTACGACCATCATATCGACAAAGATCATCAATATATCAAATCTACCGAAAAGCAAAATCTCGTCCACGGCGATCTTAATCTTGGCAACATTCTACTCGATGAAAACGACAAAGTCATCGGTGTTATCGATTTTTGCTTCGCTGGTACCGGCAATCCTAACATGGATGTTTCTCGCATCGTTTCCCGCCCTGTTCCTGCCGAATTCGAACAAACTTTCCTCAGCGAGTTTGCCAATCAAGATGAAATCAACCGCATGAAAGATGCCTGGTGTGATATTGATGCTGGCTATGCCAATCACATCAAAACTCACTTCCCAGAAATTACTTTACCTAAATCTATGGAGTAATTATGAATAAAGAATTTCAAACCGTCGTCACCTACATGAAAGCCCACTGGCCAAGCCAGGTCAAACCCGAATGGCAAGTTTCCGTCGAGGAATACGCTAAGCTTTCCCAAAAAGCCGTCGAACTCTGGACCAAAAACGCCACTAAAAACCGCGAACTTGTCCGCATCGCCGGCGTCTCCGGCTCCGGCAAGACCACCCAGCTCCTTCCTGCCGTTGAGGCTTTCTTTAAATCTCGCGGCCAGCAGCCAATCCTTGTTGCCGCTCGCTGTTTTGTCGACTTTCATCCACATCTTCTCGAAATCGAAAAAACCTACGGCACCGAAAACCTCCGCAAAATGACCGACGAATTCGCCACCATCATGCTCTTTATTACCTTCCACGAGCTCGCCAGCCGTGGTTACGACATGATTCTAGACGTCACCATGCTCGATCCCCAAATCGAAGGGATTCTCGTTAGCTTCCTCAGGCAATTCAAATATACTTCTTGGCTCACCATGGTTGCTATCGCTCCGGAAATCAGTCAAAAATTCCTCGGCAAACGCAATTGGCGCCACTCCAAAGAAACTGAAGCCGAATTCATCCGCGCCACCGACCTCGCTCTCGATTTTTATCGTTCCGCCACTCCAGATATGCGTTTCGTAATCTGGAACGCCTGGGGCGCCAAGCCAGTCTACGACGGCCCTATCAAAGATTCTCGCGAAATCTGGCGCAAATATTCCACCACCAAAACCTACCGTACCAAACTCACCGAAGACGACCTCCGCGAGGCCAAGATTCGTTATCTATCCAAGTTGCCTGACTAAAATTGGCATCTCGGCTTTTTTAATTTCAACTTTTTTGATCCCCTCAAACACTTTGTATTCCCCCTCCGCCTGCATTTCTACTATTGCTGGCTGCAAAAATTCCACCGTGCTCTGCGTTACTTGCTCGCCCGGCACTTGTTTCAAAATACTTTTACTCATCAACTTAAACAAATGTCTCAAATTCCCGAGTCGCACCGTCTCATGGCGAAATTCTTTCGCATCACGATACCATTCCCCGCCCTTCATTACGCGCATCATCGAATAGCCGTTAATCGCACAATAATCTGAAACTCTTTTATCAATCAGCTTACCATTCAATTTGAACTCTGACAAATAAGTCTTCTTGTGGCGATTTTTAAAATACCATTTAGCGAGATAAACATACGAACGCCAAGAACTCTTGTGTCCGCCCTGCAAATATTTACGAATCTTTTTGTTGTCAAAAATCTCCACCGCTTCCGCCGTCATCCCCATCGTAAGATACGAACTCGCATAGCGGAAATGCTTCCCGTCCACCACGATATCAAGTGGCCAATATTTAATCGTTTTACCGGCCAAAATATCTTCCAGCTTGCGCGTCCTTAGTGTACGTGACAAATCATTAAAATTACCATACGGCAACACGCCAAGCACCGCCGTTTTCTTAGACATCATGATACCATTTACCGCTACCACCGCCGTTGCATCGCCACCCGCCGCGATAATCAAATCATCGTCACGAATGAGCTTTGCCAGCTTTGCCGCATTGTCGTCCACGTCGGTTGGAAGAATTTCATATTTCCCCACCATGTAACCACGCAGATCGCGAATTTTCGCCAGCACTTCCTTCTCCACGTCTTTAAAACGTGATGAGCGCGGATTATATATTATAAGTAGTCTTTTCATTAAAAGCTTGGCATTAAGAACTTAAGCAATGCATAAACCAGCACATAGCCCACTAAGCCAATAATAATTTCGAATAAACGGCGTTTAGCCTTGCGAGTTTGCTCCTCGCTGCCGCCAGCCGTGAGATATTGAATGCCAACAACCGTAATGCCGAGCACACCAAGCACACCAATCCCCACCGTTAGCACATCCACGACCATGGTAAGAATACAAACGATTCCCTCACCTTTTCCACTAGTCTCCGCTTTATTCCAGCAACTAGTCAAAATCGTCGCCCCATCGGCATGTGTCTTTTGATTAATCGGAGCATCACCAGTGCTACCGGTATCAGTACCGGTACCAGTGTTACCGCCGGTGTTACCACCAGTACTGCCACCAGTGTTACCACCAGTACTGCCGCCGGTATTGCCACTACCAGTACCACCATTATTACTACTACCGCTCGCTGCCCCATTAAGGCTGGCTAGTTCTTGCTCGAAAGCAGTCTTGACACGACCACATTCCCGAGCTTTCACCGTAATTGACTTCGTTACTTTTGTGCTACCTTGTAATTGTTCAATGGTAACTGGCACTGGAGTATTCTCGCCGTTGGCATTACCAGTACCGCAAGTTATGCGCACCGTATTACGACTACTGTAAGGCAACTCCAAACTAATGGTAATTTTATATTGCGTAGTCTCCGGAGGACGTGGATATACAAAAGTATATTCTTTAGCATCAGCCCACGCGCTCTGCCCAAACATCGCACCAAAAATTCCACAAACCGCGACGAGAAGCAACGCTTTTAGCTTAATATTTTTCATGGTTCCTCCTACTTTAGGTATTCGTGTAATTTTTTAGTATCTTTATTCTTGCGAAGTTTCGACAAAGCTTTTGCTTCGATCTGGCGAATACGTTCCCTCGTTACGGCAAACTCATTTCCTACTTCTTCCAAAGTATGCGGGCGTCCACCACCGATACCAAAACGCAAACGAATAATCTTTTGTTCACGCTCCGACAAAGTCGACAAAATCTCAGCCAGCTGCTCTTTCAAAATCTGGTTCGCTGCGGAATCTTCTGGTGAGTCACGTTCTTCGTCTTCTACAAAATCACCCAACACCGAATCCTCGTCGTCGCCTTCACGGCCAACCGACGCGTCGAGCGATGCGATATCTTGTTTAATGCGCATCACATAATCAATCTTCTCTGGCTCCATGTCGAGCTCTTTAGCAATTTCCTCGTTAGTCGGCTCGCGGTTAAGCTCAGTCGTGAGCTTACGTGTAGTGCGGAGCACCTTGTTAATCGTCTCCACCATGTGTACTGGAATACGAATCGTACGTGCCTGGTCGGCAATCGCGCGCGTAATCGCCTGGCGAATCCACCAGGTTGCATAAGTCGAAAACTTAAAGCCCTTCTCTGGGTCAAACTTCTCTACTGCGCGGAGCAAGCCCGTGTTCCCTTCCTGAATCAAATCTAGAAAATCCAAACCACGGCCGCCGTAGCGTTTTGCAATCGACACCACAAGACGCATGTTGGACTCCACCATTTTGTCCTTGGCTTTCTTGTCGCCCTTCACAATACGCTGCGCTAAGTCAGCCTCTTCCTCGGCTGTCAAAAGTGGAATCTTACCAATTTCACGAAGATAAAGACGCACTGAATCGTCTGCAAAAGAATCCACATTTTCGGCCGTAATCGCAAGATCCTCATCCGAGAGCTCTTCTTCATCTTCGAGCTCATCCGATTCTGGCTCATCAAAATCCATTACTAAATCTTTTGCATCCAAAATATCATCTTTGTCCATTACCATATAGTATAGCTATTTTTGCGTTTTTTGCAAGTTTAGAATCTGTTTTAACACCTTTTCGTACTCGTCACTATCCTCGTCCAGCTCCGCCAATTTTGCATTCAGCGCCGCCACTTGCACGCGGCCATTCTCCGCCTCGTATAATTCTAATAGTTCCGCCGCTTCTTTCTCTAGCGCTTCCATCCCCACTTTCTCATGATCATGTGAAAACACCAGCTCCAACTCCGCCAGTTTAGTCTTATCCTCCGGCACTTCTAGCGGAATCTTGGTCGACACTTTTCCATAAATCTTCAACGCCAGCAAGCTATCTTCTAGCTGCTTTAATTTATCGCTCTTCACTTCCGTCTTAGCGCCCTTATAAAACTTGCGGCTCTTCTTATGCTCCAATTTCTCTTTTAGGCGCTTGTCTTTCTTGCGCAAATCCGCCACCTCAACATCCAACTTCTCAGCCACTTTCTTCTCGTATCCAGCGCGCTCCACTTCGTCCGTAATACGATCAAGTAACTTCAGCGCCACGTCCGAATATTTGCGACGCCCTTCCCCACTGTCTAGGTCCAGCCTCTCTTCGTATTTCTTAAGCAACCAGTCAATCGCCGGCACGCGCTCTTCCACGGCCTGCTGCCACAACTTTGGATCCTTCTGAATCAGCTCGTCCGGATCTTTTGCGCCATGATAATCCGAAATAATCGAAAGATCTAGCCCCAATTCGCCCGCCATTTCAATCGCGCGCTCCGCTGCTCGCACTCCCGCATCATCGCCATCGTACGCCAAACGAATATCCGTAGTCAGTCCAGACAAGATCTTGAGATGCTGCTCAGTCATCGCCGTGCCCGACGTCGCCACCGCTTCACACACTCCCGCCTGATGCGACGAAATTACGTCCATGTTCCCTTCCACAATCACCACAAAGCCGTTTTTGCGAATCGCTTCCTTAGCTTGATACAAACCAAAAATGAATCGGCTCTTATTGAACAACAAAGTATCGGACGTGTTCAAATATTTTGGCTCCGACTTATCCAGCACACGCGCCGTAAATCCAATCACGTTACCAAAAGTGTCAATAAATGGCACAGTCATACGTCCACGGAACATGTCACCATCATACTGATTAAGAAGACCAGCTACCTTCAGCTCTTCCAAAGTATACCCACGTTTCAAAAGAACATGCTTCAGCACTTCGCCCCCTGTTGGAGCGTACCCAATTTTAAAGAGCTCCACGGTCGGACGATTGAGTCGACGTTTATAAAAAACATACTCACACACTTCTTTATTACGTGCCAAACATGCTTGGTAATACTTAGTAGCAAGTGCCAACGCTTCACGCGCCCTCGCCTTACGTTTCGACACTTCCATATCGCCACCAGTATAGCGCGCCAGCTCCACGCCAGCCTGCGCTGCTAGTTTTTCCATCGCCTCGCGGAACGAAATCCCCTCCACTGCCATCACAAACGAAAAGATATCCCCACCTTTATTCGCCGAGAAGTCATGCCAGATGCCTTTTTCCGGCGAAACCATAAAACTCTCATGCTTATCAACACCCCAAGGAGAATGCCCTTTCAAGCTCCGGCCTGCGCGTTTTAATTCCATGTACTGTGAAACCACATCCTCAATTGGAAGCCGCGCCTTGATCTCCTCTTTCGCGTCATTCATACTAGTAGTATAACACACTACCGAAGAAACTCATTTGTGCTATAATCTAACTTATGGATAATCAAGCATATCTTGACAAAATTTCTGCTAAAAATCGTCCGGTCAAATCTGGCGGTTTTCTAAAATCACCTATCTTTAAACCTCTCCTTATCGGGGCAATTGCTGTTGTCATTTTTCTCGTCATATTAATCGCTAAGTCCGGCAACAATAATACTCTCGAAAACCGTGTCGCCGCCCTCCAGCTCCATGTCGACAACCTCAGCACTACCATGAACACCTATCAGCCATCCGTCAAATCTTCCATCCTTCGTTCTAATAGTGCCACGCTGAAAAGCGTTCTCTCTAGCACTTCTTCTACGCTTTCCAATCTCGCCTCTTCCCTCAGAAAAGGCAAAGAGTCCAGTCTCGACAAAAACACCAAAGCCAAAGAAACTAGCCTCGCCAAAGAGCTAGAAGACGACCTCTTCAATGCCAAGATTAATGGCCTGCTCGACCGCACCTACGCTCGCAAAATGGCTTACGAAATTTCCATCATCACCGCGCGCGAGGCCGACATCATTAAGTCCGTCAAAAACGAAGACACCAAAGCCGCGCTCGAGAGCTCCCGCAGTAGTTTACTTACCATTTATGATTCGTTTAATAACTTCTCGGAGGCCAAAAAATGACAGCAGAAGAAAAAACTAGCAACCTTAAAAAACTTCGCACCAAAGGTCGCAGCTTTAGTCAAGAATTTATCACCTTTATTAACCGTGGCAACGTCATGGATCTCGCCGTCGGTGTAGTCGTCGGTTCCGCCTTCACCGCCATTGTTAATTCCCTTGTTAATGATTTGATTATGCCAACCATTTCCTTAATCGGCGGTGGTTTTGACTTCACCACTCTTTCCTTAAAAGCCGGTGACGCCACAATTAATTACGGCAACTTCCTCCAAAACGTCGTCAACTTCCTCATCATTGCCTTCGTCGTTTTCCTTATCGTCAAGTTCCTCAACAAACTTCACGACCGTGCCGCAAATCTCAAAACCAAAATTGTCAAAAAATAATTATTCAGCTTCTTTAGTTAAGTTGTAGCTGAGGCGAACGAGGTCATCGACCTCGTTTTCTTCTAGCTGGCCGCTCATCACAATTTCAATTCCCCCGCGCCCAAAGTAGCGTGACATCATCACTGATTCGTATTTATCAGCCAACAACTTGCCCAGTTTATTATCCGTGCGTACTTCCAAAGTGTTCTTATTTACAACCAAAAATACTTTGTCGTTCACTAAATATAGCTCGCGTTCTTTTTCTTTTTTAACGGTAAATTCACCGATACCGCCTACTTGATTAATGTCGTATACCATTTCAACTCCTCAATTGAACCTTCAATATCATCCAACGCTCGGTGCGCTTCGCGCTTGGTAAATTTTTTGTTCAAAGCATTCTCAAAATAAATCTTCCATGCCGACACGTCTAGCATGCGGTAATGCAACCTCTTGTTTAGCTGTGGCCATTCCCTTTCAATAAACTTACTATCTTGATGAATCGATTTACCGGCCAGATAAATTTCTTCACCAAAATATTTATCAAGGAACTCGAGCAGCATCTTTTCTACTTCTGCCGCCGACTTGCCATCTTTGTTCTGTGCCATCAAGCCATCACGCGAAGCCGCGTTCTTCTCCCAAAATTCCCCCACCATTCTGTGCTTCATTAAGAGTGGCGAAACTTTCACCACCGCTTCCATCCTGGCTACTTCATTAAACTTGTAATCAGTCGCAATCGCAGCTACTTCCAGAATTTTATCTTTCGCCGGGTCAAGCCCCGTCATCTCAAGATCAATCCACAATAATTTTGCTTTTTTCATTACATCTCCTCCGGCACTTCAACGCCTAGAATATTTAAGCCGTGTAGCATAGTATCAAGATAAACCTTCACGATTTCGCCACGAATCCCCTCGCGTGCGTCCCCCGCCACCGGGCAATTCTCGTAGAAGCGTGAAAATTCTTGCGCTAGCTCATACAAGTAGCTACAAACCTTGTGCGGCGCCATTTCTGCCACCGCCCCCTCCAACACCTCACGGTATTGAACAACTTTTTTAACCATGTTACGCTCAAATGTATCGAAGTGATTGGCTTCGGATGACTCGAGACCATGTCCCGAATCGCTTGTGAGATTAATCTCGGAGTTTTCGGAAGTGTCCACGAAGTGATTAGCTTCGGATGACTCGAGACCATGTCCCGAATCGCTTACGAGCGATTCGCAGCGACCGAACCCCGCGACGGCGGGCGTGAGGGAGCGTGGTCGAGAATCATCTGAATTAATCTTCTCGAGCACTTTCTTCGCGCGCACACACGAATACAGCAAATACGGCCCCGAATTCCCCGTCATCTTCACCGACTCTTCCGGATCAAAGATAATATCTCCACCCATCTTATATTTCAAAAACGCATACTTCGTCGCGCCCAGCGCCACCATAAAATCATCCGAATTATAATTCTTCTTTAAGCCCTCAGACACCATATCAAGCACATCCACCGCCTTAAGGAAATTCCCTTTCCTAGACGACATCTTCACTGAACCCGGCAACTTTACCTGTCCGTGCGTCAAATGCGTCGTGCGTTCCGGTAGTTCTGGATTCATCTCGCGCACCGAACCGAGCACAATCTTCATGTAATCAATGATGTCATTCCCCGTAATCACCACCGATTTATCAAAATGATAATCATCCCACTTAGTATAAATCAGGCCCACGTCCTTAGCTTCATACGTTGGCAAGCCTTCTTTGTTGATAAACACACGTGTGTGCAGCCCAAGTTTCGTATCGCCACGATACACTACCGCACCATCAGACATCTCATAAACGCCGCGTGCCAAGCCATTTTCAACTTCGGCCAAGCCACGCCCCGCCACCGTCGACTCTGGATAATACTTATCAAACTTCACGCCAATGCGGCCATAAAAATCCTCAAAATATTGGTACGATAGTTCCCTACCTTTCCAATACATCTCGGCCAGTTTCGAGTCATGCAAATCGTTTTGGCAAATCGCATAAACTTGCTTATTAATCTCGATAATCTCAGCCTTAGCCTTCTCGTCTTCTTCGTAAGCCTGCGTGCCTTCTACATATTTTGCGGCAATATCTTCAATCGTAAAATCCGTCATACCAGATTTTAGAAGCGCCCACATCGTTTTGCCTACGTGTAGCCCCACATCACCACCAAAGTTTGCACGCACCACTTTAGCGCCAGCATATTCAAACAATCTCGCAATCGAATCCCCTACAATCGACGTATACAAATGCCCCACATGTAACACCTTAAACGGATTCGGATCCGAGAATTCGCAAATTACTGTTTTCCCAGAATATTCACTACATGATATATTTTTAGCAAAATCAATCCTCAAATTGGCCATTTTATTCATATAATATGCGTCGGACAACGTAAAATTCAAAAATCCTGGCCCAGCAATCTCAATCTCATACTCGGCCATCTTCTCGGCAATTTTGCTCGCAATTTCACGCGGATTTTGATGTAAGTCACGCGTTAGTTTCATCGCTACGTTCGATGAAAAATCCGCCTTCGCCTCTGCTGGCGCCACCGTTACTTCCGGCTCCACATTTACATCAAAAAGTTCTTTAACTACAGTTTTTATTTTTTGAACAATTTCTTCCATCTCTTATATTATAACACAAAAATAGCCCAGTCGCCTGTGCTATATGGTGCGGGTATGGAGAGTCGGACTCCAATCTCATCCTTGGGAAGGATACATAATAGCCGTTATACGATACCCGCGTAGCTCGATTATATCACATCTCTTTTAATTCAATGTATTCTTTAATCTGTTCGCCGCGTTCTAATTCTGAGAAGCGTTTTTCAAACTCTACAAATGGCACATAAATTGATACGAAGTTGACTCTCGAATCAGCTTTCTCAATCAATTTTACAAAATAGAACCCATCACCATTAATCGATACAAACTTACCGCTTTGACCACCCGCTTCGAGCTTAGTTGCTTCCGTCGCGCGCCCACCATCGATGTTCTTACTATCCACTAGTCCACCGGTTTCCTCATAAACCACCAACGAGCCCAAGCTCTCAGCCGCCGCCTTATAATTGCCGCCGTTCGAATTCAAAATCTGCTCCACCTGAGCTGCTACTTGGCTAGCATTCTTATCAATCACTTCAGACACTTTTGCTTTTATTAAATTAAGTTTGAGTAATCTCTTATACTCGTCTTTCGAAAAGCCAAAGTTATCTTTCAAAATCTTCAAGAAACCTTCCTCGCTACGATCCACGCCACCCACTTGGCGATGGCGTTCAAACTCAGCATTCACTTCCGCTTCTGTCACCTCTACGCCATTTTCCTTCGCTAGCTTCAACGCATAAGTATACTCTTCGGCGTTAGTCAAAGCCGCACGCTTATATTGTTCCTTCAAACTTTCATCATCAGACATTGCCGTCGACTGGCGTTCCACTAGTAGCACACTGCTACGATAAAGCATCAAGTAATCCGAGAATCTTACTTTTTCGTCCTCAACTTCGGCTACCGAAGCTGGGAAAATCGCCGTCACGCGGTACAGTAGCTCATCAGTCATCTGGAATTTATACAACGCCAGCCAGCCAAACAGCGTGCTAAGCGCCAAAATTACCAAACCGATCAAAATCGTATTAATCACAATGCGATGCTTAGTATATTGCAAAGGGTATTTAAACTTACGTCCTTGCGCTAGCACCTCCTCGCGCCTTTCGTCCACCCTCTCGCGCTCAGTCTTCTTGTCGTCCTTCTTGGATCTAAACAGATTCATGCTATAATTATAGCATATTAAAAATGGCCTGGTAGCTCAATGGATAGAGCAATTCCGTCCTAAGGAAGAGGTTGTGCGTTCGAGTCGCACCCGGGTCACCATTTAAAAGATCATGAAAAAGACCCCTAACGGGGTCCTTGTTCGTCTATGTATCCATAGTCGAATTTTTTGCTTGTTGTGTCATAGACTACAACCAGTTTAGGTCCATTAATCGGCCTTATTTCTAGCGAAATGTGTTTTTCAGATTCGTACTTCATCTCCAACATTTTGCCAGTATAAGTCCCACGGTCAGTAGCAATGCTCACTTCCTTCCTGTTAAAAAATGCCGCCGCGAATTCCTCTACGGACGGCCCAGAAGTTACTTTGAATTTTTTTATCATATGATTTAACCACCTCCAATCATTGTTTTTAGCTCATCAACGTCTGGCAAAAGCCATTCACCGCTGAATAATTTCGTTTGCACCGGCATATAGCCAGAACCCTGATAATAATCCAGCATTAGTTCGACTTCTTCCTTTGTTAAGTTGCCATTTGCCTGGTCCATTAGCTGTGCAAGAATGTCTACTCGGCGAATCTCACCATCACCTTCCGATTCGAGCACAACCATCACTGCTTCTACTTTATCCGGACAAGACTCTTTAGTAGTAATACCTAAAACTTTCTTGAGTCTCACCCTTTTGCCATCTTCGGCCATCTTTAACGCCCCCTTCCTAAACTTTTTTTAAAAAAACAAAACGACCAAAACCGCCGTTACATATATATGTTATAACATATATATTATATCTGGTCAATGTCGCCAACAAAAAGATAGGTCAATGAAGACCTATCTTCTTTAAAATTAACGAGTGTACTTTTCGTTTAAATCTGAGTAATCGTAAAGCTCGTTTGCATTAAACCAAAGGTTGATTTCCTGCTCAGCTTCTTCGAGGCTACCCGAAGCGTGTACTAAGTTAGGCACGCCTACGCCCTTAGCATCAGAATAACCAAAGCTCATGTGCGAGAAGTCGCCACGAATGGTGCCCATCTCAGCAGATTTTGGTTCGGTTGGGCCAACAATCTTACGTACGAGTGGTTGAGCTTCAACACCTTCAAGTACCATGGCAATCACTGGACCAGTCATCATATATTCAACGTTGTAACGGAAAGCTTGTTCACCACGACGAGTAATCATCTTACCAATGTCTTCGTAGTGTTTGCGATAAAGCGCTTCGTTTGGCATTACCATCTTCATGCCAACAATCTTAAGACCCACGCGTTCAAAACGCTGTACGATCTCACCAATAATACCGCGTTGTACCGTATCTGGCTTCAATACTACGAGCGTACGCTGAATATAATCTTTTGTATCTGCCATATTTTCTCCTTTTAGCTTTCCGTTATTATAACATAGAATGCTATAATATTTTTATGTACGTCTCTGATTTAATCGAAGAATTTCTCGAGCATCTCGAAATTGAATCCGGCCGCTCACCCAAGACTATCGAGAACTACCGTCTCTATCTTTATCGCTTTGTCGAAATCGCCACCGAAATTCTCGATCGCGACTTAAAACCCGCCGATATCACCTCAGAGCTCCTCCGCAAATACCGTCTCCGCCTTAATCGCTACGAATCACCAAATCACGATGAAAGTCTCAATATTATCACTCAGTCTTATCATCTTATTGCCTTACGCGGCTTTCTTAAATACCTCGCCAAGCGTGAGATTAAGTCACTCGACCCATCTCTCATCGAACTTCCTCACACCACCAGAAAGCAAGTTACCTTCCTTCATTTTGACGAAGTCGAAGATATGCTAAATCAAATCGATCTTTCCACCGAATCCGGCCTCCGCGATCGCGCCATCATCGAGCTCCTCTACTCTGGCGGCCTTCGTGTCTCCGAGTTAATCAACCTAAATCGCGACTCCATCAATCTCGAACGTCGCGAATTCGTGGTTCGTGGCAAAGGCAGCAAAGACCGCCCAATCTTCATCTCCGAATCCGCCGCCGACCGCATCGCCGAATATCTTGGCGCCCGCAGCGATTCCCTTCCAGCACTATTCTTAAACAACAGTCAGAATCAACAATCCGTTGACACTTCCGGCAATTATCGTCGTCTCACACCTCGCTCCGTCGAACGCATCGTCCAAAAATATGCCAAAATGGCCGGCATTACCAAACATGTTAGTCCGCACACCTTGCGTCACTCTTTTGCCACCGACCTTCTCATGAACGGCGCCGACCTTCGCTCGGTCCAGTCACTACTTGGTCACGCCGACGTTTCCACCACCCAAATCTATACCCACGTCACCGACGCGCATCTCAAAGAAATCCACGACAAGTTTCACTCAGAAACGAATTAGACTCATAAAGACGTCCGCAAAAGACATCACGATCACGCATCCCGCCACTAAGAATGGCCCGAAGTGAATACGTTTATCTTTCTGTTTCCTCACGAATGGATACATCACAATCGTACCTAGCGCATTTGATATGAATAATGCAATCAGTGCCAACCACGCATTACCCAGCACTAGCCCTGCGATTACCCCCAAAATCCAATCGCCATTCCCCACCCATTTTCCTTGCGACGCTAGATATAACACCAAATATAATCCCCCAAGCATCGTTACCGCTGCCAGCTCACCCCAAATTCCTTCTAGCGTATGCACGCCATCGGTATATTTTAATACCACCATGATAAACGCCACCACGCAAGATATGATTAGCGCAAAATTCGGTAGTTCTCCCCACTTACCGTCATAAATTGCCAAAAACCCTAATCCCATCAGCAGCACTAGCGTTGCTACGTAACTAATAATCTTTAGTGCCGATGGCTCCGCCACCAGACCTTCGATATCTACATTCAGCGACGCCAACACAAATGCCACCCCCATCAGCACTTCCGCTAGGATTTCCATCGCACCAATCTTCTTTCCACAATAACGACACTTCCCTCTTAGAGTCAGCCACGAAATTACTGGGATATTGTCGTACCATTTTAGCTGTTTCTTGCAAGATAAGCATACCGAACGCTTACCAAGACTTTTCTTGCCATCAAGTTTGTTTTTGAGTCGCCAAGCCTGGCAAGTTAAGAACGAACCCATCGCTGCACCCACCATGAACATTAAGATAAGGAATGCTTCTTTCATACCTTGATTTTATCATAAACGTCTTGAAATTCTTATTCTTTTCGTATATATTAAAATTAAATAGTAATTATTTATTGAAAGGACAATAAATGAAAAAACTCGATATCAAACCTAAAAAAGGCTTCACCATCATCGAAGTCGTGCTCGTACTCGCTATCGCAGCCCTCATCTTCCTTATGGTCTTCATCGCTCTTCCTAACCTTCAAGTTTCCCAGCGTGATACTCAGCGCCGTGACGATCTTGCTCGCTTCGCTGCTCAAATCACCCAATATTCTTCTAACAACCGCGGTAAAGTTCCTCACACTGGCTTCTCTACTGAGGCTGATCAAACTAACCAGTGGAAGGCCTTCCTTGCCGACTATCTTAACAGCAACGGCGATGAATTCGTTGATCCAGATGGTAACGCATATGCAGTTAAATATATGGGGGATAGCACCAAATATACAGCCGCACCTACCTTTGATCACGAAATCAAAGTCTACGGCAATGCTAAGTGTGACGGTGAAAAGATCGTAGCATCTACCGGTGAGCGTAAAGTTGCCTTCCTTTACAAGCTTGAAGGCGCTGGCGTTTACTGCGGTAATAACTAATCTAGTTACCCACAAAAATCTTCCCCACTCGGGGAAGATTTTTTGATGTCCAGTATTACCAACGTGCAATGCTCACGTATATATCTATGCCTTTGGACGGCACACATGTATGTATAAATGTACGCATATATACGTACATAATATATATATATATATTACACCGCACTCACTAGCGAGTAGATCGGGAGCAAAGTACCACCCACTACTACACCAATCAAACCGGCCATTAATACCATTAGAATTGGCTCAATCAAGGTCGAGATTCCAGCAATCTGCTCATCAAGCTCACTTTCGTACACTTGCGCAGCCTTACCTAGCATCTCATCAATCTTACCAGATTCCTCACCAATCGAGGCCATCTGATGTACTAGCGGCAGCATATATTCACGCTCTTTCAGAGCTTCCGATAGTGGTTTACCACTTTTTAGAATCTCAATCGATTTCAAGAACTCTTCTTCCACTACAGAGTTACTCGTAGATTCCGACGCAATCTGCACCGAATCAATCATTGCTACACCGGTTGCTAGCATCATCTCTGATGTGCGCGCAAAGCGTGACACATAAAGTTTCTGGAATAGCTTACCAAACAGTGGCGCATGCAGCTTAAAATTGTCCATAATCTTTTTTCCATTTGGCGTTTTTGCAAACGACATTGCACCTGCCACTAGGCCACCTACGATCAAGAATACTAGCCACCAGAATTGCCCAAAGAAATTTGTTAACCCAACTAGGAACTGTGTCAAACCTGGCAACTCTTCACCCATATCGTGATAAAGCTTCTCTACTTCTGGTACCACCATCACCATCATAAAGGCTAACACCGCAATAATCACCACCAAAATAATTGCTGGATAAATCATTGCGCCCTTAATTTTGGACATCATGGCATCATCTTTTTCTTCCTGGTCCGCCAAGCGCTTCAGGGCCACATCTAGCGTACCAGACATTTCACCAGCCGCAATCAATGCAATGTAAATCTTATTAAATACATCTGGATGTTTTTCTATTGCCTCGTGTAAAGATTTACCAGCTTCCACCATTGCTGTAATCTCTTCGATTACTGCTTTCATTCCCTTAGAAGCAGTCTGCTCAGACACGGTACGTAAGCTAGCCGAAAGCGGCAACCCTGCACCGACCAAGGTTGCAAATTGCCTCGTAAACATAATACGGTCTTTCGACTTAATCTTGTTCTGTGCCTTAGTTAGGAAGTTCCCTACTTTTTCGTCTTCAATTGAATCCGGAATATAACCTTGTTCCACCAAAAGCTTACCAGCAGTGTGTTCATCTTCTGCCTGAATGCTACCTTTAATTACCTTACCGGTAGTTTTCTCTCTCGCTTTATAGTTGAAACGCTTCATTATCCTCGCACCAGTCTATCTAGTTCGTTTACATCTACCGCATATTCTCTAGCACTATCGTAAGTAATCTCGCCAGCCTGTACTAGCTTAGCCAAAGTGCGGTCCATCGTCTGCATGCCTACATCTGCACCAGTTTGAATAGCTGTATCTAGTTGGAAGGTCTTGCCTTCACGAATGAGCGCCCTTACTGCTGGGTTTGCTACCATAATTTCAGCCGCACATACGCGCCCGCCACCAATTGCTGGCACGAGCCTCTGTGAACAAATTGCCATCAAAATGTTAGCAAGCTGCGATTTAATCTGTGGCTGCTGATGTGCCGGGAATACGTCAATCATACGATCAATCGATTGTGCCGCCGAGTTGGTATGGAGCGTTGCAAACACCAAGTGACCAGTTTCCGCAATCGTAATTGCCGACTGAATCGTCTCCAGGTCGCGCATCTCACCGATTAGTACCACATCCGGATCTTCACGTAGAGCCGATCTCAGTGCAGCCGAGAACGAGAACGTATCATAATGTACTTCCCTCTGCACCACTACTGAGCGTTTCGACTTATGCGTAAACTCGATTGGATCTTCAATTGTAATAATATGCTTGGATTTTTCGGTATTAATTTTGTCGATTAAAGCCGCAAGTGTCGTAGACTTACCAGAACCAGTTGGACCAGTTACTAGCACCAACCCGCGCGGATATTCTGCAAAAGTTTCCACCACTGCTGGCACACCTAAATCGTTAATCGTCTTAATCTGATTTGGAATCAAACGGAATGCTGCCGCCATTTTGCCACGTTCAAAGAATGCATTTACACGGAAGCGCGCCAAATCACCAAAGGCGAACGAATAATCGAATTCACGATTCTTGAGTAGTAGTTGTTGCTGATTCTCGTCGAGCGTCACAAACACAATCTCGCGTACCATCTCTTCATCAAGCACCGGCAAATCACTAATTGGATAAAGCGCACCGTCCACCCTCAAAATCGGTTGCAAGCCATACTGAATATGTAAATCAGACGCTTTGCGCCTCAAACATTCTTCTAGCAGTGTTTCGATTTTTACTTGCCCATTATTCATAGCTACATTATACCACGAGCATTATGCCAAGTCGGATGCCACGCGGTTTACCTCCTCTATTGTTGTAATACCAGATAGCGCCTTAAGCACGCCATCTTCCCTCATTGTTACAGTTCCTTTTTCTTTTGCGAGTTTCATAATTTCGTGTGCTGTTGCATGAGAAATAATTAACTTCTGAATATCTTCATCCACGTCAATCGTCTCATAAAGACCAGCACGACCTTTATATCCGCCTGGCGTTTCTTTCGTGTCCATACCTTTTACCAAGGTGTAGCCTTCGTCATTTTTAACTGGCAAACCAGGGTAGCCCAAATCTTCACTTATACTTGCCACATCTTCTTGTTTAGTTGGCAAAAGCCTACCCACAATTTCGTTAATTCCAGCCGTTTCCACGTCCGAAGACTTAAACGTTTCACGTTTCTCCGTCACGCGACGTACCAAACGCTGACCAATCACGGTATTAAGTGTAGATGCAAGTAGGAATGGCTCAATACCCATATCCAGAAGACGCGGCAAAATACCTGCCGCCGAGTTGGTGTGAAGCGTCGAGAACACCAAGTGACCCGTAAGTGCTGCCTGCACCGCGAGGCCTGCCGTTTCGGAGTCACGAATCTCACCCACCATCACTACGTCAGGGTCCTGACGCAAAATCGAACGAAGCCCCGATGCAAACGTCAACCCGGCATCCACGTTCACCTGAATCTGATTAATCCCATCCATCTTATACTCAACCGGATCCTCAAGTGTCACAATGTTAATTGCCTCTGATTTAATCTTCTGGATCAAAGCATAAAGCGTAGTAGACTTACCAGAACCCGTAGGACCTGATGTCAAAATCATACCATTTGGCTTTTCAATGCCACTTAATACATCGCGAAGTGCCCTACCGGCCATACCCATTTTATCAACTTCCATTGAAGTACCGGTTTTGTCAAGAAGACGAATCACCACCTGCTCGCCCCAAGTCACTGGCGAAATTGCGATACGAAGGTCAATCTCTTTTCCATCAACGAGCACTGTAAACTGACCGTCTTGCGGTACACGGTGTTCATCAATCTTGAGGTTAGAAAGAATCTTAATACGTGAAACCAGTGCTGGCGCCACATTCTTTGGAAGATCCATGATACGACGAAGCACGCCATCAATACGACAGCGAATAATGAGCGATCCTTCTAGTGGCTCAATGTGAATATCGGATGCTTTTGTCTTAGCAGCATAGCTTAGAATCGTAGTAAGAGCTTTAGAAATTGGCGAGTCTTGTACAATGGTTTTGACATTACTCTTCTCAGCCGCTTCCTCTTCGTTACCTTCCTTCACTGCTTCTGTTACACCAGTAAGATCACCATGACTCTTCTCAATCATTTCACGAATGCCATGCTCAGATGACATCCATACCCGAATCGGGCGTCCCATGAGATTAGACAAATAGTCTGTTGCCTGAACGTTCGTTACATCCGCCATGGCTACGTTTAGAAGACCGTCTTTTTCGCCTAATGGGATGGCGAGCTCTCTTAGCTGCGCATCCTGCGGAATCATTGAAAGAATGTCTTGTTCAATTTGGACATTCTTCAGTTCTACATAAGGCACACCGATGAGAAGTGCGGTAGCACGCGCCACCATATCTTCGTTCGCTACACCTCTTCTTGTTAGTTCACCTAGTACTGACTGCTCAGAACCAGAACCTTCAACCTCGGCAATTACGCCCTGCACAAGATTAGCGTCGACTAAACCTTCAGCGACCAAAATATTGATGATATTTCGTTCGGCCTCTTTAGTCAGTAGTGCCATTCTCGTTTTCCCCGTTTTGTTCTTGGTTTTCGTTTTCGTTCTCGTTCCCGTTCTGATTCTCTTCTTCTTGCTGTTCTTCTTGTTGCTGCTCTTCCTCTTGCTGC
>JAEEGL015693675.1_pt1 | contig 27784 bp, 20 predicted proteins | sample 9134231 | NCBI WGS metagenome assembly JAEEGL01 (sample SAMN16246548, study PRJNA631951) | gut metagenome | biome: gut microbiome; feature: rumen; material: fiber-attached | host: Bos | place: Iran: Karaj | collected 2018-10
AGCAATGGAAGAAGCTTCCAGATGTCTTAACTGTAAGAACGCACAGTGCGTTAAAGGATGCCCTGTTTCAATCAGCATTCCCGATTTCGTTAAGGCTGTTAAAGAAGGCGAATTCGAAGAAGCTTACAATATTATCAACAAATCATCTTCTCTTCCCGCTGTCTGCGGACGTGTATGTCCTCAGGAAAATCAGTGTGAAGGTAAATGTATCAGAGGAATCAAAGGTGAAGCCGTATCTATCGGCAAACTTGAAAGATTCGTTGCAGACTGGGCTTTTGAAAACGGTGTTAAGCCCAAGGCAGGTACAGAAAAGAAGAATAAGAAAGTTGCTATTATCGGTTCCGGTCCTTCCGGATTATCATGTGCAGGCGACCTTGCAAAGATGGGTTATGACGTAACCGTATTCGAAGCTCTTCATGAGTTCGGCGGCGTACTTGTTTACGGTATTCCCGAATTCAGACTTCCCAAGGAGAAGGTTGTTAAGAAGGAAATCGAGAACGTTAAGGCTCTCGGCGTTAAGTTCGAAAAGAACTGCATTATCGGTAAGTCATTTACTATTGACGAACTTATGGAAAAACGCGGATTTGAAGCTGTATTTATCGGATCCGGCGCAGGCCTTCCCAAGTTCATGGGTATTCCCGGAGAAAATGCTAACGGCGTATTCTCTGCTAACGAATATCTTACACGTTCAAACCTTATGAAAGCTTTCAAGGAATCCGACACACCCATCATGATCGGTAAGAAAGTTGTTGTAGTCGGCGGCGGTAACGTAGCTATGGATGCTGCAAGAACAGCTTTAAGACTTGGAAGCGAAGTTCATGTTGTATACAGAAGAAGTATTGAAGAACTTCCCGCAAGAGCAGAAGAAGTTCATCATGCAAAAGAAGAAGGAATCATCTTTGATCTTCTTACAAATCCTACCGAAATCCTTGCTGATGAAAACGGCTGGGTAAGAGGAATCAGATGTATCAGAATGGAACTCGGCGAGCCTGACGAAAGCGGAAGAAGAAGCCCTGTTGAAATTCCCGGAAGTGAATTTGAAATCGAATGTGACGCAGTTATTATGTCACTCGGTACTTCGCCCAACCCTCTTATTTCTTCAACAACAGAAGGACTTGAGATTAACAGAAGAAAATGTATCGTAGCCGATGAGGTAAGCGGTATGACTTCAAAGCCCGGTGTATTTGCCGGCGGTGATGCCGTTACAGGTGCGGCTACCGTTATTCTTGCTATGGGTGCAGGCAGAACTGCAGCCAAAGGTATTGATGAATATCTGTCATCGAAAGGAAACTAGACATGCCTTTTTGTCCTAAATGCAAAGTAGAATACAGAGAGGGCTTTACAATCTGCTCGGATTGTAAAGTCCCTCTGGTTGCTTCTTTAAAAGATAAAACACCATATGAAAATACCGAAGACAACTTTTCTTATTACGAGAACGAAAGTCTCGGAAACGACATTATCGATGTCGATGAAAATGATATCAATACGGTAGAAAACAAAACTGAATTCGACTCTTTCGGAGAAGAAATAATCGAAGAGAAAAAGAATGAAAAAGCATCTGACGATTCCGATGAAGAAGTTAAAACCATAGAACTTACTCAGGAAGAAAAAGATCTTATAGCAACCGAAGAATTCAGGAAGAAATTCGTTGCTCCTTCCAAGGAATATGTTTCCAAGGAAGAAAAAGCTAAGGAAAATCTTTCGACAGGTATCATGCTTATTATCATGGGTACTCTCGGCTGTGTATTTATCGGTCTTTTGATGCTGGGTGTTCTTCCTTTTAAAGTCAGTTCGACATTTTCTTATGTAATTGACGGCATTTTATTCCTGTTCTTTGCCATGTTCGTTTATTTTGGTATTAACAGTATCGTTAAAGTCAAGAAACTTAAAACAGAAGCAGGACAGGAAAACGAAAGCAAAGACAAATTCGAAGAATGGTTCGTTGAAAACATTACAAAGAAAACTATCGATTACGATATCGACATAAGCGATGACGATCAGATGAATTTCTTTAAAAGAAATGCCAAGATTAAGTTTCTCGTACTCGCAAAATTCCCCGAACTGGACGAGAATTATGTGGATACGATAATTGATAAGTATTACGAGGATATTTTCGGATGAATATTACCGTAATAGGCGTCGGTAAAATCAAGGAAAAGTATTTTAAGGATTCAATTGCCGAATACTCTAAAAGACTTTCGAGATTTTGCAAACTGACGATTATCGAAGTAGAAGATGAAGAAGCTTCGCAGGGTATAAGCGAAGCTCAGATGGAAATCATCAAAAATAAGGAAGGCGAGCGGATTCTTAAGAAAATTCCTTCGAATTCATATGTTTTTACACTTGAAATCGAAGGAAAGAAATATGATTCCGTTTCGTTTTCCAAAAGAATAAATGAACTTGCTGTCGGCGGGACAAGCAGTATCTGTTTTATAATCGGAGGTTCTTTGGGTTTAAGTGATTCCGTAAAAGCAATCTCCGATAATAAATTGTCTTTTTCCGACATGACATTCCCTCATCAGCTTATGAGGGTTATTTTGCTCGAACAGGTATACAGAGCATTCAAAATAATCAACAATGAGCCTTATCACAAATAGGGCTGAGGTATATATGTCTGAGAAAAGAAAAATTGCCAAAGGAATAGTCGTACAGGGTTCGATTCTCGCCATAGCCGGTATTATATGCAGAATTATCGGTCTTGCCAGAAGAGTACCTCTTACGAATATCATAGGTGATATAGGAAACGGTTATTATGCCGGAGCTTATGAATTTTATTCAATAATTCTTATATTGTCTTCTTACAGCCTTCCTTCGGCAGTAAGCAAACTTATAGCACAAAGACAGAGCAGAGGCCAGTACAAGAAAATGCAGAAAGTATTTCAGGGCGCTTTGCTTTTTGCTGTTATATCGGGCGGTATTTTTTCGGTAATTGTATTTATATTCGCCGACTTTTTTGCAACCACCATTATGGGTGAGGCTATGAGTACAATGGCTTTAAGAGTTCTTGCCCCGACTATATTCGTTGTTGCGTTAATGGCCGTTTTCAGAGGTTATTTCCAGGGCCTCGGCGTAATGCATTTTACGGCTGTTTCTCAGATTCTAGAACAGATTATACTGGTTATCGTATCTTTAAGTGCCGCAAGCCTTTTATTCGGCATCGGTTCCAAGTACGGCAACCTGATGATGAACGAAAATTATGCTCCCGCGTTCGGTGCTGCCGGTGCAACCATCGGCTGCGGTGTGGGTGCTTTGTCCGGCCTTTTGTTAATGATGTATTTTTACTCGCGTAACAAAAGAGCCATAGATAAAAGGGTATTAAACGATACATCAAAGAATAAGGATACTTTCCTTGATGTACTTTTCCTTATTGCGAAAACAGCAATTCCCATGATTCTCTGCTCCGTTATGTACAATATCTGCGGCGTAGTCGATCAGTCTGTTTTCAATCATCATATGATAAGCATAGGCGAAGAAGATGCCAAGTCTGCACTCTGGGGTGTTTATTCAGGTAAGTACAAACTGATGATTACGCTTCCGATTGCACTTGCAAATGCAATGTGTTCCGCAATTATTCCTTCGCTTACCGCAAGCATCGAGAATAAGGATTATGTTTCCGCTAGAAGCAAGATGGCAACCGTTATAAGAGTAACGATGATTATTTCGTTCCCTTCGGCATTCGGTCTTGCAATACTCGGAAAACCCATACTGAATCTTCTTTTCAACACGGGTGAAATCGACCTTGCAGCTATCATGCTTTTATACGGTTCGATAAGTGTTGTATTTTTCTCGCTATCAACACTCGGAAACGGAATTTTGCAGGGGCTTAACAAACTTAAAACACCTGTACTTAATTCGCTTATCGCGTTTGTTTTACACCTGCTTTCACTTATTTTCATGCTGAAAGTTTTAAAGATGGGTATTCATTCCGTTGTTGTGGCAAACCTTTTGTTTGCAGTATTTGTAAGTGTTCTTAATCACCTTGCAATTTACAGAACGATAGCTTACAAGCAGGAACTTAAGCAGACCTTTATTATTCCGCTTATTTCCTCCTGTGTAATGGGTGTGATTACTTTCCTCGTTTATTTTATAATTTCGAAAGTCGGACCCGATATACTTGCGCTCGCAATCGCGATGGTTATTGCAATTATCGTATATTTTGTTACGCTTATACTTCTTAAGGGTGTGAATGAATACGATTTGTCACTGATACCTTTCGGTACAAAGATTTATTCGTTCTTAAGGCGTCTCGGTTTATACAAAGATGAGGAATAAATGTCTTTACCGGGAACAAACAAGGATAGTATTTGAGACTTTATATAGACTTATATAAATAATCAGATCTGTTTAGAAATATATATAATAATCAGATTTGTTTCAGACACCTATAGAATGTCAGATTGATTTAAAGATAAATTGTATGATAAAAATCGATTCATTAAAAATCAGTGCAAAAAAGAATATTGATATTAAAAAATTTGTAATTAATCAATATAAAATCAAAAGCGATTTAAAAGATTTTAAGATTCTTAAAAAGTCAGTAGATGCACGCGAAAAAGAAAACATAATGTTTATTTATTCCGTGGCATTTTCTATTGATGAAAATGAAGAAAAATCACTGATTAAAAGAAACAAAAATGTTTCTTTTTATGAAGAAAAAGAGTACGAATATCTTTCCGAAGAGTTTCTTAAGAAATTAAAGAATTCCGGAAAGACTTCAAAATGCAAAGTTTTGGTTGTGGGAATGGGACCTGCGGGTCTTTTTTCATCAATTCTTTTATCAGAGGCCGGATTTGACGTTACTTTAATCGATCGCGGAAAAGCGGTTGAAGACAGAATAAAGGATGTAGAAAACTTCTGGAATAACCGCAAGCTTGACTTATCAAGCAATGTACAGTTCGGTGAAGGCGGTGCCGGAACATTTTCTGACGGGAAACTAAATACAGGTGTTAAAGATTCCGAAGGCAGAAAAGATTTTATTCTTAATACTTTCGTTAAATGCGGTGCCAAAGAAAACATTTTATATGATTCAAAGCCACATATCGGAACAGATGATTTAAGACTTGTTGTTACGAATATAAGAAAAAATCTTTTGGAAAACGGTGTCAAGATTCTGTTTTCAACAAGATTTGTTGATTTGATTGAAAAAGGCGGTAAAGTAACCGGTGCCGTACTTGAAAATGTACTGACCGGTCAAATATCAAACATAGAATGTGACAAAATAATTCTTGCAATCGGTCATTCATCGCGAGATACTTTTGAAAAGCTTTATCCAAGGCTTGATATGTGCGTAAAACCTTTTGCGATGGGATTCAGAGTTATTCATACTCAGGATTTTATCAACAAATCCCAGTATGGCGAATACTACGAAGATCTTTATGAAGGTCTTGAGAGTTCAAGTTATAAACTCACATATCAGGGCGAGGAAAGAGGCGTATATACCTTCTGTATGTGCCCCGGCGGATATGTTGTTAATGCTTCCAGTGAAGAAAACAGGATTTGCGTTAACGGAATGAGCGATAATAAACGAGATTCGGGATATGCGAATTCCGCTGTTATTGTTCAGATTAAAGAATCCGACCTTGATGTGAATGATGTATTTTCCGGAATGAAACTTCAAAGAAGAATCGAAGAAAATACATATAAAGCAGGAAACGGTAAAATACCCGTTTCGACATTTGATAACTTTTGCAAAGATACCGGTTATGATTCGAATTTAATATTCGATGAAAATATAATCGATCCGGATAAAGCGATTAAAGGAGAATATACATATACCGACATTTCTTCGATTTATCCCGGATTTGTTAATAAAGACTTTGCTGATGCAATTCTTTATTACGACAGAAAAATAAAAAATTACGCTAAATCAAATCCTTTAATTGCGGCTTCGGAAACAAGAAGTTCGTCGCCGGTAAAAATCATAAGAGACGAAAATCTCGAGAGCAACATTAAAGGAATCTATCCATGCGGAGAAGGCGCGGGTTATGCCGGCGGAATAGTATCCGCGGCAATGGACGGAATGAAAGTTGCGAAAAAAATAATAGAAAGTTTACAGGATGAAATATCATGAATTTAAGAGAAGCTATTGCCGACAAAAAAAGAGTTGTTATTAAGATTGGTTCTTCCAGTCTTACACATCCCGAAACAGGCGGTCTCGATTATAACAGAATAGAAGTTCTCATAAGAGAACTCGTTAATATAAGAAACAGCGGAAAAGATGTCGTTCTTGTTACTTCAGGTGCTATTTCCGTAGGTAAAAGAGCGGTTCATATCAAAGATGCCAATCAGAGTATTTCTGTTAAACAGGCTTGCGCCGCAATCGGTCAGTCAAGACTCATGATGGTATATCAGAAAATCTTTGCTGAATACAGTCAGGTATGCGCACAGATTCTTATGACAAAAGATACCATTACAAATGATACAAACAGAGTCAATGCCCGCAATACATTCATGGAACTTCTTGATATGGGCGTTATTCCGGTAGTTAATGAAAACGATACGATTTCCACATTCGAAATCAAATTCGGTGACAATGATACATTAAGTGCAATTGTTGCTTCTTTGATCGATGCGGATCTTTTAATTCTTTTATCCGACATTGACGGACTTTATACCGATAACCCACGTACAAATCCGGATGCCGAATTCATCGAAGTTGTTGAGAAAATTGATGACAAGATTATCAATATGGGCAAAGGCGAAACAGGTTCGTCAATCGGTACGGGCGGTATGAATACAAAAATCCATGCTGCACAGATTGCCACAAAATCAGGAATCGACATGATTATCTGCAACAGCGAGGACATCCATATTCTCCACAGAATCATGGACGGAAGAAATTTCGGAACACTGTTTGTAGCTGACAAAGATGAAGATTTTGCACTCAAGAATTTCGTCGGAAATCTGGAAGAATAAATTATGAATGTTGAAGAAATGATAAACAGAATAAATGAACTGTATCATAAGTCTCAGGCCGAAGGACTTACGGAAGAAGAACTTAAGGAACAGAAAGGACTTCGTCAGGCTTATGTTGCGAATATTCGCGGAAATCTTAAAAGTCAGCTTGATTCGATTTACATTAAAGAGGCTGACGGAAGCGTTCATAAACTTGAAAAGAAACAGGGAGAATGATTATGTATCTTGAAACACTTGGCTCCAACGCCAAAAATGCGAAATATACAATAGGTTTATTATCAACAGATAAGAAAAACGAAGTATTAAAGAAAGTATCCGAAGCTATTGTTAAGAATAAAGATTACATCCTCGGCGAAAATGCAAAAGATCTGGATGTTGCTGTAGCAAACAATATGCATCCCGGTAAAATGGACCGTCTTAAACTTGATGATTCAAGAATTGAGGGAATCTGCGAAGGTATAAGACAGGTAATCGAACTTCCCGATCCCATCGGAGTTGAACTTGATTCATATAAGCATCCCAAGGGCATGACTATTACCAAAGTAAGCGTTCCTTTAGGTGTTGTAGGCATTATTTACGAAAACAGACCTAACGTTACTGTTGACGCTTTTGCGCTTGCTTTTAAGAGCGGTAATGTTGTTATTTTAAAGGGCGGTTCGGATGCCATCAATACAAATATCGCCATTATAAAAGTTATCAGGGAAATTCTCAAAGAAGAAGGCGTTGACGAGAATGCAATTCAGCTTATCGAAAAGACAGACAGAGAAACAACAACTGCATTCATGAAGCTTAACAAGTATGTTGATGTTATCATCCCCAGAGGAAGCGCAGCGCTTATTCAGGCTGTAGTAAACAATTCAACAATTCCCGTTATCGAAACGGGAAGCGGAAACTGTCACGTTTACGTTGACAAAGATGCCGATGTTGATATGGCTGTTGAGATTATCTTTAATGCCAAAACTCAGAGAATCGGCGTATGCAACGCTTGTGAATCACTTGTTGTGCATAAAGACATCAGAGATAAATTCCTTCCCGCAGTTAAGAAAAAACTCGACGAAAAGAATGTTGAACTTCGAGGAGATTCTTTCACAAAAGAAATCATCGACTGCAAGGATGCTACTGAAGAAGATTTCGGAACCGAATATCTTGATTACATTTTATCGATTAAGACAGTTGAAAGCGTTGAAGAAGCAATTGCTCACATCAACAAATACAATACAGGACATTCTGACTGTATCGTTACCGAAAACGATGAAGCTGCGGAGAAGTTCTTAAACGGCGTTGATGCAGCCTGTGTATACAGAAACGTATCTACAAGATTTACAGATGGATTCGAATTCGGTCTCGGAGCTGAAATCGGAATTTCAACACAGAAACTTCATGCAAGAGGTCCTATGGGATTAAGAGAACTTACTTCTTACAAATATAAAATTACAGGTGAAGGTCAGGTTCGATAATTAATTTATGATCAACAATTTTGAAACAAGAGACAACTCTGAAGAAATAAAAAGACAGTATTATTATATTGATTTGCTTAAAGAGGTTGTTTCGCATTTAAAGACAAGTAAAAACAGAGATATAACGGCATGTGTCGAGACTTTCGGATGTCAGATGAATGCCAGGGATTCCGAAAAGATTACAGGCATTTTAAAATCCGTCGGCTTTGAAGTTATCGAAGACGAAAACGCAGATCTTACGATTTACAATACATGTTCCGTAAGAGATAACGCAAATCAGAAAGTATACGGAAGACTCGGAAGATTATCTACATACAAAAAGCAGAATCCGGAAATGAAAGTTGTTCTTTGCGGATGTATGACGCAGGAAGAATGCGTTATCGATAAGCTCTGCAAAAGTTATTCTTTCGTGGATTTAATTCTCGGAACACATAATTTATTCAGATTTGCCGAATACCTTTACTACGTATACGTCGGAATCGATCGTAACCTTGATACTCAGTACGAAAGCGACATTATCGTTAAAGGAAAAACATTAGTAAGCCGTTGGGAGAAAACGGAAATTATCTGCGAAAAACTTCCCGTTGACAGAAAGTATTTTTACAAATCCGGCGTTAATATCATGTTCGGCTGCAACAATTTCTGTACATACTGTATCGTTCCTTACGTAAGAGGCAGGGAAAGAAGCAGGGAAGCTGATGAGATTATAAAAGAAATCGAAGGTCTTGTTAAAGACGGATGTATTGAAATAATGCTTCTCGGACAGAATGTAAATTCTTACGGAAAGAATTTAAGCGAACCGATTTCTTTCGCAGAACTTTTAAGAAGAGTTGAAAAGATAGAAGGACTTGAAAGAATCAGATTCATGACTTCTCATCCTAAGGATTTGTCAGACGAACTGATTCAGACAATCAAAGAGTCAAAGAAAATCTGTCATCATATACACCTTCCGCTTCAGTCCGGAAGTACAAGAATTTTAAAGAGCATGAACAGAGTTTACGACAAGGAAAAATATCTTGAACTTGCGCTGAAAATCAGACGTGAAATCCCTGATATCGCAATCACAACGGATATCATTGTCGGTTTCCCGGGAGAAACAAAAGAAGATGTGGATGATACAATAGATGTTATCAGAAAAGTTCAGTATGATAACGCATTTACGTTTATTTACTCGATGAGAACCGGAACACCTGCGGCGTCAATGGAACAGCTTGATGAAAACTTTGTAAAAGAACAGTTTGACAGAGTTTTGGAGTGTGTTCAGGAAACAGCCAGAGAGCGTGTTAAACTCATGCAGGATCAGGTTTTGCCTGCGCTTGTTGAAGAAGTGAACAAACAGGATCCGGAATATTTAACCGGAAGACTTTCAAACAATACAATCGTGCATTTTAAAGGCAGTCAGGATTTAATCGGAAAGATTGTCAATGTAAAATGCGCCGAATGCAAAGGGTTTTATTATATCGGCGAAATGATTGAATAAAGTTTTTTTATTTATAATTTAATATGTTTTACCGTAATGATACTGTCATTACTTTACTGATTACTTAAAGGAGAATGGAGATTTATTATGTCTTTTGATGATATTGCAAATAATTCAGGCTTATCGCCGATGATGCAAAAATATATTGAAACAAAAGAAAATTATAAAGACTGCATTCTCTTTTATCGTCTCGGCGATTTTTATGAAATGTTTTTCGATGATGCTCTTACTGCATCAAAAGTTCTTGAAATCACTTTAACCGGAAAGAACTGTGGACTTGAAGAACGCGCACCTATGTGCGGCGTTCCGTTTCATTCGGTTGAACCCTATATTACAAAACTTGTCGAGAACGGCTATAAAGTTGCCATCTGCGAACAGGTTGAAGATCCCAAACTTGCAAAAGGCCTCGTAAAAAGAGAAGTTACAAGAATAGTAACTCCCGGTACCAACCTTGATTCAATGTCACTTGATGAAAACAGCAATAATTATCTTATGAGCGTTTTCATATATCTTAACAATATCGGTTTTTCCCTTTGTGATGTTACAACCGGAGATTTCTTCCTTTCCGAAATAAGCGGGATAAAGAATCTTTATGATGAAATCTGCAAATACAAACCTGCGGAAATTATATGTAATTCGCAGTTTTTTTCTGCGGGAATCGATCTTGAAGAATTAAGAAGCAAAGTCGGAACACAGGTTTCCGGACTTGATGATTATTATTTCGAAGAAAGCGCATGCAAAAAGGCAATTTTAAAGCATTTCAAAGTTCATTCGCTTGTAGGAATGGGAATAGATGATTACGAACTGGGAATCATTGCTTCGGGTGCACTTCTTACATACTTAAACGAAACTCAGATGATTCCTCTTAATCACATTACCAATCTTGCACCGACTTCTAACGGCGTATATATGGTAATCGACAATTCTACAAGAAGGAATCTCGAACTTACCGAAACGATGAGAGACAAGCAGAAGAGAGGTTCGCTTCTCTGGGTTCTCGACAAAACAAAAACAGCCATGGGTGCAAGAACGCTTCGTACCATGGTTCAGCAGCCTCTTGTTAACAAAGATATGATTGTCGAAAGGCTTGATGCAGTCGATTATCTTTATTCGGAACTTGTTATAAGAGAAGAAATAAGAGAATGTCTCGCACCTGTTTACGATCTTGAAAGACTTCTTGCAAAAGTAAGTTACAAAACGATAAATCCCAAGGACATGATTGCGGTAAAGGAGTCACTCAAAATGATTCCTTATATCAAACAGTCGCTCGTTGACTGTAAGGTTCCTCTTATCGAAAGACTTTTTAATGATATCGATCCTTTAATTGACGTATATGACCGAATTGACAGAGCAATTATCGAAGATCCTCCTTTTTCAGTAAGAGAAGGAGGAATTATCAAAGACAATTACGATGAGAATATCGATTATTTAAGAAAATCAAAGAGCGAAGGCAAGAACTGGCTCGCTGCTTTGGAATCGCAGGAAAAAGAAAAAACAGGAATCAAAACACTTAAAGTAAAATACAACAAGGTTTTCGGTTATTACCTTGAAGTATCGAAATCATTTATTGACATGGTTCCTGCCGAATACATAAGAAAACAGACTTTAAGCAATGCCGAAAGGTATACAACCGAAGAATTAAAGAGGCTTGAAGATACGATTTTAAATGCTCAGGACAAACTCTGTTCGCTTGAATATGATATCTTCGAAGAAATAAGAGCATTTATCGAAGAAAATCTTTTAAGAATACAGAAAACGGCCAAAGCGCTTGCATACCTTGATGCATTCTGTTCCCTTGCTTATGTTGCGGAATCGAACAGATACGTTCGTCCAAACATAAACGACAAAGGAACTATAAACATAAAGGAAGGCCGTCATCCCGTTGTCGAGAAAATGATTCCCGACAGTCAGTTCATACCGAACGATACGGTTCTTGATAACAAAAAGAATAATATCTCGGTTATTACGGGACCGAATATGGCAGGTAAATCAACCTACATGAGACAGACTGCGCTTATTGTTTTAATGGCTCAGCTCGGAAGTTTTGTTCCCTGTAAGGATGCGAATATTTCCGTTTGCGACAGGATATTTACAAGAGTCGGTGCTTCGGATGATTTATCGAGCGGTCAGTCGACATTCATGATTGAAATGAATGAGGTTTCAAACATTTTAAGAAATGCCACGAAAGATTCGCTTCTCATACTTGATGAAATCGGACGAGGTACGTCTACACTTGACGGTTTGTCGATTGCATGGGCAGTTATAGAACATATCGCAAATCAGAAAATACTCGGTGCAAAAACTTTATTTGCAACGCATTATCACGAACTTACCGAACTTGAAGGAAAAATTCCCAATGTAAACAATTACTGTATTGCGGTTAAAGAAGACGGGGACAATATAATTTTCCTTCGAAAAATTATAAAAGGCGGCGCAGACCGAAGCTACGGTATTCAGGTAGCAAAACTTGCAGGCGTTCCCGATCTGGTTATAGAACGGGCAAAAGTAATTTTATCAGAACTTTCAGAGAACAATATTATCGATAAAATGCAGGATATTGTGCCTCAGACATCAAATTCTTCAAAGAAAAAAGCAAAAAATTACGAAGAAGTTGATTTAGGACAGTTAACTTTATTGGACATGACGTCAGATAGTGATATAATAAAAGAGATTGAGGAGTTGGATGTTTCGAATATGACTCCTCTTGACGGGTTAAATACTTTATACAGGTTACAGTGTAAATGTAAAAATAGGATTAAACTATGATTAGAATTCTTGACAACAACACTATTAACAAGATAGCTGCAGGGGAGGTTATCGAAAAACCGGTTAATGTTGTTAAAGAACTTGTGGAGAATGCTATAGATGCAGGTTCTGATAATATTTCCGTCGAGATAAAAGGCGGAGGCATTGACTATATCAGAGTAACCGATGACGGAAGAGGTATTCCTTACGAAGAAGTACCTACTGCTTTTTTACGTCATGCTACAAGCAAAATTGTTTCGAGCGAAGATTTATTCTTCTTAAACACTTTGGGATTCAGAGGTGAGGCTTTGGCCAGCATAGCCTCTGTTTCGCATACCCAGATGATCACCAAAACCAAAGATGAACTGATGGGTACCAAAATCGATTTGGACTGCGGAAGCGTAATCGAACTTACAAAAGCCGGAGCACCCGAAGGAACAACCATTATTATCCGTGATTTGTTCTTTAATGTTCCCGCAAGAAAGAAGTTCTTAAATTCTGCTTCATCGGAAGCAACAAAAATTATCGAGATGATGGAAGAACTTGTTCTTTCCAATCCTTCCGTTGCATTCCAGTTAATCGTTAACGGTTCCGTTAAAATTCAGACCAACGGTTCCGGCAATATCAAAGATGTAATTTATCGAATTTACGGTAAAGAAATTCATGATGCGCTTCTTCCTCTGGACTATGAAGACGACTACATCAAAATTACAGGTTTCATCACAAAACCCGAAGCATGCAGACCTTCAAGATCAGGCGAAAATTATTTCATTAACGGAAGATATGTAAAGAATGATTTCGTAACAAGAGGAATCGAAGAAGGATACCGTAATTTCCTTATGCAGCATAAATTCCCGTTTGTTGTTCTTTTTGTAGAACTCGATCCTTTCGGAATTGATGTTAACGTTCATCCCGCAAAGAGCGAAGTCAGAATCACTAACGGTGAATTTTTGGTTGATATATTAAATAAAACAATCAATAAGACTTTAACTGACAACGAACTTATTCCGAGTGCGTTTAATTTCAAGGAAGAAAAGAAACCCCTTGAACGTGCACCCGAACCTTTTGAAAAGGTTTATGAAAAGAATACTCATGTTATTCAGAAGGGCTATGATGCACCCGTACCCATGACCTCAAAAACGGAAGAGGATGAATCAACAAAACCCAATGATAAATCCAAAGAATTCACTGTTGATTTTGAAAACACACCCAATGTGGAAACAAAGCCCAACAATGAATTCATGAATCATATTACAACGATTTCTTATAAATCCAAATATGATAAACTCGCTGAGCGCATGCAGAATCCTGACGATGACGACGATGAGAAAGTATCTTTCCCTGAAAACGAAACCGTTAAGGAAAACATAGACGGCGCTGAAAGAGTTGAGTTCGAAAGAGCGGATTCAAGAGTTGAAGAGAGTTTTAGAGAAGCCGCTTCACAGGCCGGTGAAAGTTTCGAAAGACCTGTTTCAAGAGAAAACGAAGTTAAAGAAACACCTAAAAACTTTGACTGGATGGCTTCAAGAGAAGATGCATTATTCGGAAGCGTAAATCCTGAAAGAGCAGAAGAGAGTGCTTCTCAGGGAACACATGGTTCGGCACTTCTTAAAAACAGACCGGGTTCTGTTCAGCTTGATATGTACGGAAACGAGATTTACGAACCTGATAACAGTTCTTCAAGTTCAAATCACGGTTCGGCTCTTCTTAAAAACAGAGTTCCTTCCGGAAGTACTTATGTTGAAAGTCAGCCGAATGAAGGCAATACACACGGTTCGGCGCTTTATAAAAAAGCCGTTCCCGAACCTTCGTTTAATGAAGAAGTCGCAGAAGAAAAAACTATCGAGAATAAAGATTCTTATGAAACCGCAGATTCATACTCAAATGGAAATGCATCTGATAATCCGGACGAAAGATTTGCTGATAATTCCGATACTTTAAACGGAAATTCCGAAGAAATCAAAACAGAAGAAATTAAAGCAGAAGAAACTGAAAAAGCAGCTGAAGCAAAGGGCAATGATTTCGAGCAGTGGCTTAATGATATTGAGCATAAAGATTTCAGCGATATAGAAAACGGCGGCATGGTTGTACGAATCAATCAGGAAGAAAAAGTAAATGCCGTTAAGAAAGATGATTCCAACGATGCTTTCAATGATTTCGATCTTGAAAAGAAGACGAGAATTATCGATAATCTCGGCGAAAACAATTTAAGTGACGAAGAAAGATTAAAGAATGCGGATAAGAAATATTCCGTTCTTAATGACGAAATAACACCTATTGAATCAGATGATACTTATGAAGTTTCCAAAGATCAGAGATTCAGCTTCAGAGTTAAAGATTTCAGCAAAGCGGATGACGAAGAAGAACTTTCACCGATTAAGGAAAATGTCGACAACATCTTCAAAAAAGCCGACAGATTTAAAGATACGACTCACAGAGAAGTCAGAAAAGAAACTCAGAGCGTACTCTTTAATGAAAAGACATTCGATCCTTCAAAATTATCGAAGTTCAAGGTTATCGATCAGGTATTTGATACTTACTGGCTGATACTTGCCGATTCGGAACTGCTTATTATGGATCAGCATGCTGCACATGAGAAGGTTTTGTATGAGAAATTTATGGAGAAATTCCGTAATGACAAAATCGAAACTCAGACATTGATGATTTCACAGGTTGTGAATTTAAGCAAATCCGAAATGGATGTTTACTTAAGATACAAGAAAGAATTTGAAAAATTCGGATTTATCATCAATGATTTCGGTGACAGGGATTTGTTTATAAGAGGTATACCGACGGATTTGTTCGGTTCCGATGCGAAGAGTCTCTTCCTTGATATTCTTTCGGAACTTATCAATGTGTCACCTTCACTTCACATTGAAATTATTGAAACACGTATTGCCACAAGAGCATGCAAGGCTGCAATTAAAGGCAATCAGAAAATCAGTAAGGATGATTGCAAAAAACTTATCGAGTATATGATGACTTTAAAGAATCCTTATCAGTGTCCTCACGGAAGACCTACACTCATAAGAATTTCACAGACAGATCTCGAAAAGATGTTTAAAAGGATAGTTTCATGAGAAAACCATTGGTAGTTATTTCCGGTGCAACTGCTACCGGGAAAAGCGCACTGGCTGTTAATATTGCAAAGATAATCGGCGGAGAGATAATCTCCGCCGATTCAATGCAGATTTATAAATACATGAATATCGGTACCGCAAAGGTTACCAAAGAAGAAATGCAGGGAATTCCCCATCATCTTATCGATATTATCGAACCTGATGAAAGTTTTGATGCAAATTCATTCAAGGAATATTCGATTAAGGCAATGGAAGGCATTTACGAAAGATGTAATATTCCCATTATCGCCGGCGGAACAGGCTTCTACATTCAGGCTGTAACCAGGGATATAGATTTTACCGAAGAAAACGACAACTCCGTCAGAGAAAAGATAACTGCATTTTATGAAGAAAACGGTGAGGATGCTTTGTTTGAAAGATTAAGAAGCATCGATCCCGAGTCATGTCTTATTATTCCGAAGCAGAATGTTAAAAGAGTAATAAGAGCAATAGAATTTTATGAACTTCACAATAAGAAAATATCCGAGCATAACAAAGAACAGCAACAGAAAACTTCGCCTTACAATCTTGCATATTTCGTTATAGACGATGACAGAAAAACTTTATATGAAAAGATTGATAAAAGGGTTGATATGATGATCGAAGAAGGACTTTTAAACGAAGTTGAAACCCTTCTTTCAAATTATACTTATTCTTCGTCATCGGGACTTTTTAACGCAATCGGATACAAAGAAATTATTGAATATAAAAACGGCTTATACGATCTTGACAGAGCCATAGAACTGATAAAGCAGAATTCGCGTCATTATGCAAAAAGACAGGTGACGTTTTTCAAGAGAGAAAGCGATGCCGTTTATCTGGATAAAAGAAAACTCGACAACACTCAGATGATTGAATTCATTCTGAGTGTTTTAAAGGAGAAAGGTATTTATGGATAATTATTATAAGAGTTTCGGAATATCTGATGAGGTATTTTGTTACTGCGAAAATATCATCGAATCCCTTAAAGACAGATTTGATGAGATAGACAGAAATGCAGAGATTAATCAGCTTAAAGTAATCGAAGCAATGCAGAAGAACAATGTATCTGAAGCATGCATGCTCGGAACTACAGGTTATGGTTATAACGATATCGGAAGAGATACTCTTGAAAAAGTATATGCCGATATTTTCCATACAGAAGATGCTCTTGTAAGGGCTCAGATTACCTGCGGAACACATGCGCTTGCGCTTGCACTCATGAGTAACTTAAGACCGGGAGACGAGCTTTTAAGCCCTGTAGGAAAGCCTTATGATACACTTGAAGAAGTTATCGGTATAAGAGAAAGCAAGGGCTCATTAAAAGAATACGGTGTTATTTACAAACAGGTAGACCTTCTTCCCGATTATTCGTTTGATTACGAGAATATCAGGAAAGCAATTACGGATAAAACTAAAGTAGTAACCATTCAGCGTTCCAAAGGGTATCAGACAAGACCTTCGTTTTCGGTTTCCGAAATCGGAGAACTTATTTCTTTTATCAAAAGCGTTAAAAGTGATGTTATCTGCATGGTAGACAACTGCTACGGTGAATTTACAGAAAAACTCGAACCCTCTGATGTAGGGGCTGATATGATAGTAGGTTCGCTTATTAAGAATCCGGGCGGCGGACTGGCACCTCTCGGCGGATATATCTGCGGTAAAAAAGAATGCGTCGAAAATGCAGCATACAGACTTACTTCACCCGGACTCGGCAAGGAAGTAGGAGCATCCCTTGGAATTCTTCGCGATTTTTATCAGGGACTTTTCTTATCGCCTACCGTAGTTGCAAGCGCCCTTAAAGGTGCGATTTTTGCCGCAAATGTTTATGAAAAGTTAGGATTCAGCGTAATTCCCGATTCAAAGGAAGAAAGACATGACATTATTCAGGCGGTTACATTTAACGACAGGGATAAAATGATTGCTTTCTGTGAAGGCATTCAGGCTGCATCACCCGTCGATTCGTTTGTAAAACCCGAACCCTGGGCAATGCCGGGATATGACTGCGACGTAATTATGGCGGCAGGTGCATTTGTTTCAGGTTCCTCGATCGAACTGAGTGCCGACGGCCCCGTAAAAGAGCCTTACAGCGTATATTTCCAGGGAGGTCTTACATTCCCTCATGTAAAGCTTGGAATTATCAAATCCTTACAGGCAATTTACGACAAAAAGCTTGTTGAAATACCCGAAATATAAGCTATCTTTCATTATTTGACAATTTTTGATATAATATAAGGTAATTGTTTTTAATCGGGACTGAATTTTTAACCCGAAATTATTGAATTAAGTATAGTTTTATGTATAAGGAGAATCGTTTTGGCTAACAATTCTTTCGGTATAGACTTAGGTACCAGCAAAATCTGTATATACAATCATGAAAAGAAAAGAGTTTTCGTAGAACGCAACATGATTGCAATCGAGAATAAGAAAAATGTTATCGCATACGGTGATTCGGCTTATGAAATGTTCGAAAAGGCGCCTGATAATATAGTTGTATCCGCACCTTTAAACAACGGTGTTATTTCGGATATCAAAAATATGCAGGATCTTTTAAGACTTTTTATATCCGAAATCTCAAAAGGCAATTACAAGAATTCGGATTACATTCTTTCCATTCCTCATGATGTTACCGATGTAGAAAGAAGAGCTTTCGGTGAACTTATCGAAGATTCATCAATGAAAGCAAGAAACGTATCGGTTGTAGAAAAGTCCATAGCATGTGCACTCGGACTTAACATTGATGTTAAGAGTTCTCAGGGTGTTATGGTTGTAGACGTTGGTTACAATACAACAGAAATTTCAATTCTTTCATTCGGCGGTATCGTTAAATCAAAGCTTGTTAAAATAGGCGGAAACAAATTCGACGATCTTATCAAAGCTACCGTAAGAAAAGAATATAACGTTCATATCGGTTCTAAATCTGCGGAAAGCATTAAGATGCAGATTGGCGATTTAAAAAGAGCAGGTGAAAAAGGTGTTGTATACGGAAGAAACGTAGCAAGCGGTCTTCCCGTTGAATGCTTTGTCGATCCCGTTGTTATGGAAAACTGCCTTAAGGAAAGTTTCCTTACGATTACTGATAACGTTAAGGAACTTCTTGAAAGCACACCTCCCGAAATCGGTGCAAATATTTTCAAGACAGGTATTTATATTACAGGCGGCGGTTCACTGGTCAGCAACCTCTGTCAGAATGTTGCAAACGGAACCGGTCTTAAGGTAAATACATCAGACAATGCCGAAAGCAGCGTTATTTTCGGAATTGCCGAAATTATCAGAAACAAGAAGTACAGAAATTTAACTTTTGAAGTTTAAAGCAATATGAGCCCTTTAGTTAAAAAACCCGAAGAAAAATACAAATTACCCACAAAATACTGGCTTATGATTCTCACGGGAATCTGTGTTATTTTGATGCTTTTTACTTTTGTGTTCGACCTTCCTTTAAAGCCTTTTAATGAAATTCTTTCCTTTACCGTTGTTCCTTTGCAGAAGGGAATAAGCATAGTGGGAGAGAAACTTTATTCCAAGAAGGAACTTATGAATCAGGTAAACGACCTTGTTGACAAGAACAACAATCTCATGAAACAGGTTGATGAGCTGACTTATGAAAACAATATTCTTCTTCAGGATAAATACGAACTTAACTCATTAAGAAAACTTTATGAACTTGACCAGACTTATTCTGATTATCCAAAGACCGGGGCGAGAGTTATTTCCGGTTCCACAGGAAACTGGTTTTCGACTTTTATAATCGATAAAGGTTCGAATGACGGAATGAAAGTCGGAATGAATGTTCTTGCAGGCGGCGGACTTGTCGGAAGAATTACTGAGGTAGGTTCTAACTGGTCGAGAGTATTAAGTATTATTGACGATACCAGCAATGTATCATGCATGGTACTTACAACAAACGATCACTTAATGGTTTCGGGAAGCCTTTCCACAATGGAAAACGGCTTCATAAATTTCAATCAGCTTTCTGACAATGCTACCGATGTAGAAGTCGGAGACAAAGTCGTTACAAGCAATATTTCGGATGTTTATCTTCCGGGTATTCAGGTGGGTAATATATCGTACATGGAAAAAGATTCCAATCATTTGTCGATATCCGGATATATTACTCCGAGCGTCAATTTTGAGCACATAAGCGAAGTACTCGTAATTACAAAACTCAAAGCGGAAATCAATTAAAGCATGAAAAGATTTATAATAGATGTAATTCTTATAATCGTATTCTTTGTTTTACAGACAACACTTTTCCCTATGATTAAAATTGCCAGCATTATTCCCAATATCATGGTTGTGCTGGTTTCCTGTGCGGGATTTATGCAGGGCGAAAGAGAAGGGTTGTTTGTAGGCTTTGCATGCGGTTTTTTAATGGATGTAAGTTCATTTGATATATTTGGATTCTATACGATTCTTTATATGATGGTTGGATATTTAAACGGTCTCTTCCATAACTTTTTCTATTTAAGAGATCTTAAAATCCCGGTTATCATGATTACAAGCAGTAATCTTGCGCAGTCGCTTCTTACATATTTTTTCCTGTTTTTGTTCAGAAGCAAATTCGATTTCCTGTTTTATTTTGTAAATATTATTTTACCTGAAATGGTATATACACTTTTAATTGCGATTATTATTTATCCGTTACTCTGGATTATTGAAGCATATATATTCAAAAAGAAAAATGCGGAGAGTTCGTGATGTTTTTCGAGCGCTTTAAAGAAGATTTTATAAATTTCATGAAATCAAGAATGCTTATTCCGATATGCCTGTTTTTGTGTATCGGTGTTGTTTTGGTTGCAAGAATTTTTAATCTTCAGATTATCAAGGGCGAGGAATATGTAAGCAACTACGAACTTAAAATAATCAGAGAAAAATCAATAGACGGTATCAGAGGAAATATATACGACAGAAACGGCGTGCTGCTTGCATACAATGTTCTTTCTTACGACGTTAATATCGAAGACGTTTTTGAATCCGGAAAGTCCAAGAACTCGCAGCTTAACAATACAATTTACGAAGTATACAAGCTTCTCGAAAAGAACGGCGACGACTTTACGATGGACTTTAAAATCGGAGTCAATGAAGACGACGAATATTATTTCCTTGTCGAAGGAAATCAGCTTCAGAGATTCCTTGCCGATATTTACGGATATGCGAAAGCATCTGAAATGTCTTATAACGAAAAGAATTCAACACCCGAAGATGTAATTAATTTCTTCTGCGACAGAAAGAAATATGCAATCGGTTATTACGAGAACCCCAATGACAAGAATTCGTTTGTTGTCGGTGGCGGATATACCAAAAATGAAATAATAAGAATCATTTCCGTAAGATACGCTTTGTCGCTTATCAGATATCAGAAATACATGGGTACAACCATTGCAAGCGATATTTCCGAAAAATCCGTTGCAAGTATTCTTGAGCATGAAGATACGCTTCCCGGTGTTTCCATCAACCAGAAATCCGTAAGAAGATATAACGATCCTTTGTATTTCTCTCAGATTATCGGATATACAGGTATGATTTCACAGGAAGAATACGACGAATATTACGAGAATGACAATGATTATTCTTTAAACGATTATGTCGGAAAAACAGGTATCGAATATTCGCAGGAACAGTATCTTAAGGGTGTAAAAGGAAAAGAAACTGTTTATGTCGATGTTCGAGGTAAAGTTCTTGATTCAACGAAGACCAAAGAAGAAAAAACGGGTAATGATGTTTATCTGACAATTGACCATGATCTTCAGATTTCGATTTACAACCTTCTTGAACAGCGTATAGCCGGTATTCTCGTTTCGAAAATCGATAACATCAAAGAATTTACGATGACCGAAAATACGAAGCAGGCAGATATTAAGATTCCTATTGATGATGTTTATTTCCAGTTAATCAACAATAATATCATCGATCTTAATCATATTTCCAAACCTTATGCTTCCGAGACAGAACAGGCAGTTTACAATGCTTTTCTTTCAAGACAGGAAGATGTATTTTCGGAAATAAGAAATCAGCTTTATGACGAAAATGCAAAAGCTTACAGGGATCTTCCGAAAGAGTACCAGATTTATCAGAGTTTCATCGTCAATTATCTTTATTCGGATAACGTAAAGATTATCGACAAGGAACTTATCGACACAGAAGACGAAATGTATAAAGCCTGGACAACAGAAGAAACCATTTCACTTAAGGATTATCTTACTTACTGTATCAACATGAACTGGATAAATGTTAACAGTCTCGATCTTCCTTCAAAGTATGCGGATACACAGGAAATATACGACAGAATAGTAGACATTACTCTTGAGAAACTTTTAAACAACAAGGAATTCTCAAAGAAGATATATAAATTCATGATTGCCGGAAATTACATCAGCGGCAGGGATCTTTGCATCATTCTTTACGATCAGAATCTTATCGATGTTTCAGATTCCGAAATCAGCGCTCTGAAAAGCGGCGGAATTTCATCTTATGTGTTTATGCTCGATCTTATCAAAAAGCTTAAGATAACACCTGCCCAGCTTGCACTTGAACCGTGTTCCGGATCATGTGTGATTACTGATGTTAATTCAGGAGATGTAATAGCGCTTGTTTCATATCCTTCTTACGATAATAACAGGCTTGCAAATTCCGATAATTATTATCTTGCGCAGTTAAATAATGATTATTCGAGACCTTTATGGAATTATGCAACGCAGAATAAAAACGCGCCCGGTTCCACATTTAAACTCATATCTTCCGTTGCAGGATTGAGCGAGGGAGTTATAGATCTTGATACGCCTATTCAGTGTAAGGGTATATTTGACAAACTTATCGGTTCGCCTCACAAATGCTGGATTTATCCCGGCGCACACGGAAATCTTACCGTTGAAGACGGTATCGCAAATTCGTGTAACTGTTTTTTCTATGAAGTCGGTTACAGACTTGCCAATGATAACGGACACTACAACGAACAGCTCGGTATGGAAAAGATTTATAAATACGCTGACATGTTCGGCTTATCGGAAAAATCAGGTGTTGAAATATCCGAATCTGACCCTCAGGTATCCGATGAACTGCCTGTACCTTCCATGATCGGACAGGGTACTCATGCATATACGACCGTCGGACTTTCAAGATATGTTACAGCTGTCGCAAACAGAGGAACAGTATACAATCTGACTCTTATAGATAAAATCTATGATTCAGACGGTGCGCTTGTACTTGATAATTCTGCAACAGTCAGAAACTATGTCGATCTCGATCCTTCCGTATGGAACGCTCTTCAGAGAGGTATGAGAAAGGTTGTAGAAAGAAAAGTATATTACGATTATGACCTTGAAGTCGCAGGTAAAACAGGTACGGCTCAGGAAGCATGGAATGAAGCGTGTCATGCGATTTTCATTTCTTATGCACCTTACGTGAATCCTGAAATTTCTGTTACCGTTAAAATCATGAACGGTTACGATTCAAACAACGCTGCACAGGTTGCAAAAGACGTTTACGCATATTATTACGGATTATACGATACTGACGAATTGTTGAACGGTGAAGCAAATACACCTCTCAATAACGGTCAGGCCGGAGATTAATCAATGTTTAAGAATTACAGATTAAAAGATTACAATTTCAAACTGATCGTTTATTTGTGCATGTTAACGACTCTTGGCGTTCTTCTTGTCAATTCGGCTCAGCCCGAAAACATGAAGAAACAGCTCATGGGTTTTGTTGCCGGTGTGTCTATTATGATAATTCTTTCTTTTATCGATTATCATATATGGCTAAAAATTTGGCCTGCATATTACGTTATCATGGTCGGTTTGCTGGCGGCTGTATTGCTGAAAGGTGAAACCTCGCTTGGCGCTAAACGATGGTTTACGCTTTTCGGTGTCAGATTCCAGCCTTCCGAAGCGGCAAAAATATTGTTGATTCTATTTTTTTCACAGTTTATAATGAAATTTAAAGAACGTATTAATCAATGGTATATGATTTTAATCATGATTGCACTGACAGTCGTTCCCCTTGCTATGATTTATAAGCAGCCCGACTTGTCGACTACCATTGTATTCGGATTAATTTTCCTTAGCATTTTATTTGTCGGCGAAATAAGTTATAAATATTTTATAGCTTTGGGAGCTATTGCTATTCCGGCGATTATTATCGTTTTTATCCTTCTGATTCAGCCAAATTCCGTTCTGGTTGAGAAGGGAATAGTTGAAGGCTATCAGCAGCTTAGAATTCTTGCATGGTTACATCCGGATGAATACGAACTTGAAGAAGCTTTTCAGCAACAGAATTCGATTATGGCCATCGGTTCCGGACAGCTTACCGGAAAAGGCCTTAACAATACAGGTGTCAATTCCGTTAAAACCGGTGATTTCATCTCTGAACCCCAGACTGACTTTATTTTTACGATAGCAGGAGAGGAACTTGGTTTTGTCGGAAGCGCCACAATAATAATTCTTCTGGTTTTAATTACCGTAGAATGTTTTATTGCTTCTTTCAGAGCCCCTGATCTGGCGGGTAAGATAATAGCCGGTGGCATAGGGGCGTTTATAGGATTTCAAAGTACAATAAATATTTGCGTTACTACGGGGCTTTTCCCGAATACGGGAATTCCCCTGCCGTTTGTCAGCTACGGTCTGACATCTCTTTTGGTATTATTCGCCGGAATGGGGCTGGTTATGAATGTACGTTTGCAGAAAGAGAGAAAAGTTAGTAACGACTGATATGCAAAATATAATTTAATGGGGTATTTTTTATGAACATAGCTTTGATTGCGCATGATGCAAAAAAGAAACTGATGCAGAATTTTTGCATAGCTTACAGAGGCATATTATGCAAAAACGAGTTATATGCAACGGGTACAACCGGAAGACTCATTGAAGAAGTAACTAATCTTAATGTGCATAAATTTCTTGCCGGACATCTCGGCGGAGAGCAGCAGATAGGTGCTCAGATTGAACATAACCAGATTGACCTTGTTATTTTCTTAAGAGACCCGCTTACTCCGAAGGTGCATGAACCCGATCTGAACAATGTAATACATTTATGCGATGTTCATAACATTCCGCTGGCTACAAATCTTGCCAGCGCCGAACTTTTGATTAAATCACTTGATCGAGGAGATTTAGAGTGGCGTGAAATGTATAAATAAGTTATTTTTGTTTATCCTGTCTTTAATTCCTGTTTTTTTCTTCGCAGGCTGTAAGGGAAAGGAAATTCCCTTCGCGTATGAAAGAAACTCTGATTTATCGACTCTTAATATATCCAACTCATCATCACTTTATCTTGAATCCGAGACATTTGCCAAAAACTTATGTATCGATGACGGAAACTACAAAAATATTGATTTAACCGGGTCTTATGCAGCCGGTGTTTTTGACATTACTAATAATTCCGTTATTTACGGAAAAAATATGTATGAGGAAATGACACCTGCAAGCATTACAAAGCTTCTGACCGCTCTTGTTGCACTAAAACACTGTGATATGAATCAGGTTCTTACATTTACAAAGGAATGTGAGGTTAATGAACACGGTGCTCAGAAACTCGGACTTGGTGCAGGCGATACCATGACAATGGAGCAGGCGCTTAATATTCTTCTTTTGTTTTCCGCAAATGACGTAGCGAATATGATTGCAGAGAATTACGAAGGCGGAAAAGTCGAATTTATCAGGGTTATGAATGAAGAAGCGGCCAAACTTGGTGCAACTCATACGAATTTCGTGAATCCTCACGGACTTACTGAAGAAAATCACGCTTCATGCGTATACGATCTTTATCTTATACTCAATGAACTTTCTAAAAACGAGAAATTCCTTAAAATTGTTTCACAAAACGGTTATACGACTTCCTATAATAAGGCTGACGGGACAATAAAAACCGTTGAATTTTCGTCAACAAACATGTTTATTAACGGTTCAAGGGAAGTTCCCGAAGGGTATACAGTTATCGGAGGCAAAACAGGTACTACTGAAGCAGCCGGCAAATGCCTTATTATCTATTACAAGGATTCAAACGACAAACCATATATCGCATGTATCTTAAAATCCGATGATTACGATACTTTGTACGGTGATATGAGCACGCTTATTTCGTCTTCAAAATAGTTTGTCCGAAAGAGTATATTTTCTTGTTTTTTCGGTCAAAATAGACTATAATTTATATATGCTTTAAACTATAATATTTCCAATCGGAGGTGGGTTACAATGGTTAATTTAATTACAGGCAAGAACGGAAAGGGCAAATCAAAAGTATTGCTCGAAAAAGTAAACTCTCAGGTAAAGGAGATTCTCGGAAACATCGTATATTTGGACACATCAACAAAGCACATGTATGAACTTAACAACAAGATTCGTCTTATAAATGCTGCAGAATATAACATTGAGTCGGGGGACATGTTTATAGGTTTTCTTCTCGGAATTCTTTCCGGTGATCACGATTTGCAGGAATTATATTTTGACAATTTCTTATCTTTATCACATACATCCATTAACGATTTGGAATCGATTATAAAGAAGCTCGAAGAACTGAGCAAAACTTACGGAATAGATGTTTATGCAGCTATTTCCACAACTGACGGAGACCTTCCGGAATCATTAAAAGGTTATGTAATTGAAGCATTATAAAATGCAAAAATAATTTAAGCAAGAATATATAAGCCTCGGTAATCCGGGGCTTTTATAAAGAATATTTATGGTCAGCAGATTCGATTTTAACAACAATGACAACAACAAAAGAAAGAATGTTAAGAGAAGTACGTCGGAACGTACTTCTCGTTTTGCTGCTAACAATCGAAACAAAGAGAGCGAATCCAAAAGAAATTCAGGAAATCAGAATAATGAAGGAAAAAGAAAGAGCAGATTTCCCGAACCTGTTAAGAAAGAAGCGCCTCAGAAGGAAAAGAAAGGCAATATTACCGTTTTTCCTTTAAAAAACGATATTTCATACAAAATAATTCTTTATATCGTTATTGCGGTAGTTTTTGTTTACCTCTTTTTCTGCGTATATAAATCCATGAATGCCAAGAATATCTCAACATATCAGGTTAAAGAAGGCGCATTATCCGAACAGAATTCCTATACCGGTATGATTTTAAGAGATGAAACGGTCTTTTATGCCAAATCTTCGGGATATTACAACTTCTATTTAAAAGAAGGCGAGAAGGCTTCATATAACGACCTTGTTTATACAATCGACGGTACCGGCAAGATTAAGGATATGATGACAAACCAGACCGAAGAAGCATCCACGCTTTCTACAGATGACCTGATTGAAATCAAGAGTGAAATCGTAAAGTTCTCCAAGGATTATGAGAAAGATTCTTTTATAGATGTATATGATTTCAAGGATGATCTTGATTCCGTCAGTCTTAAGATGTCCAATCTTTATATTCTCAATAAGATTTCCAGCATGAGCTTAAACGGAACAAACGTAAACAAGTATTACTGCGGTGACGGTCTTGAAAATGCCAAAACAGGCTATGTTGTATATTATTATGACGGTCTTGAGGATCTGCCTCTCGAAGAGATCAATTCCTCATATTTTAAGGATTACGATTACGAAAGACACATGATTGCCAACAATGAAATGGTTACAGAAGGAGACTTTGTTTACAAACTCGTTACTTCAAATACCTGGCAGCTTGTATTTCCAATTAGTGAAGAAAAGGCAAAGGAATTTGACGGAAAAGACATGAAAGTCAAATTCTCAAAGAATCAGGAATCCTTAAAAGGAAAAGTTAAGATTATCGATGCAATCGCACCCGGCAAGAATACATCGGTTGAGAAAATATGTGTTGTAACGTTTAATACTTCGGTTGCGGATTATCTTAACAACAGATTTGTTGATTTCGAGATTTATACCAGCGAAAATAACGGCTACAAAATTCCCAAGAGTTCTGTAGTCGAAAAGGAATTCCTTCTGGTTCCCGATACAATTGCTTTTGATTTTAACGAAACTACAAATACCGTATGCGTAAAACTTGATAAATATCTTGAAGACGGTACAAAAACTTTCGTTACAACAGAACTTAATGTGTATCGAACAGACGGCGGAGAATACTACGTTGACGGTAATGTCGTTAAACTTGGCAATACGGTTTATGC
>JAEEGL011914776.1_pt1 | contig 27782 bp, 30 predicted proteins | sample 9134231 | NCBI WGS metagenome assembly JAEEGL01 (sample SAMN16246548, study PRJNA631951) | gut metagenome | biome: gut microbiome; feature: rumen; material: fiber-attached | host: Bos | place: Iran: Karaj | collected 2018-10
ATAAAGAAAATATGATTACTTATTTTGATGATGGGGTAAAAACGATTATTGATTTAAAAAATGGTATTATTAATCGTGAAAATGATGAATATCAATATGTAATTGATTTATCTAAATATCATATAAATATTCATTTAAATAAAGAAAATGTTGATTTAGAAATAAGAGTAAATATTCTTGAAAAGAAGTATAATTTAGAGCATTTATATATCAAGTATTTGCTTGTTGATGAAAATATAACTAATGAGTTTGAAATTAAATTGTAGAAATATATAATTATATATTGATTTTATATATAAAAAATGATATAAGTTTGTTGTTTATAACGTAATTGGAGGAGTTATGAGAGGAATTAAAAAAGCAGATGTAGCTAACATGTCTTATAAGGATGTTGCGTATATAATTTTAGAAAAAAGAAAAAGAGGATTAAATACTTTAGATTTATTTAATGCTATTGGTGAATTACTAAATTTACCAAAAAGCGTAATAGACCAAAAAATTGGTGATTTTTATACTTCTTTAATGACGGATAAAAGATTCGCAATGCTTGACGGTTTATGGGATTTAAGAGAGCATCATACATCAGATAAAGTTATTCATAAAATTAATGATGATGACGAAGAAGTTACAGAAATAGATGAAGAAACTAATGACTATGATGATGAAGAAGAAGAGGAAGACTCTTTTGATGCAGAAAATACTGATGATGATTACGAATCAGATGATGATGATTTAGCAGACTTAGTTGTAATAGATGAAGACGAAATGGAAGAAGATATTAATTAATTGGTGATAGTATGATAGAAAGATTAGAAATAATAGAACAAAGATATAATGATATTAATAAACTTCTATTAGATCCAAATGTAGTATCAGACATTAATAAATATCGTGAGTTATCTAAGGAATTATCTTCAATAGAAGAAACCGTTAATTGTTATCATGATTATAAAAAAACATTAAATGACTTAGAAGAAGCTCATGAAATGACAAAAGATCCTGAACTTGCTGATTTTGCAAGAGAAGAAATTGAAAATCTTCAAAATCAAAAAAATGAACTTGAAGGAAAACTAGAAATATTATTAATTCCAAAAGATGAAAATGATGGAAAGAATATTATTGTTGAAATAAGAGGAGCTGCTGGTGGAGATGAAGCTAATATCTTTGCTGGTGACCTTTATAGAATGTATTCAAGATATGCTGAAAAACAAGGATGGAAAACCCAAATATTGGATGCTTCTGAAGGAACAGCAGGTGGTTTTGCGCAAGTAGAGTTTTCAATTAAAGGTGATAACGTTTATGGAAAGCTTAAATATGAGTCAGGAGCACATAGAGTTCAAAGAATACCAGTAACAGAATCTAATGGAAGAATTCAAACATCAACGGCAACTGTAGTAGTTATGCCAGAAGCTGAAGAATTTGATTATGAACTTAATATGGATGAAATAAGAATAGATATAACTCGTGCCTCAGGTAAAGGAGGACAAGGTGTTAATACAACAGATTCTGCAGTACGTGTTACCCATTTACCTACAGGAATTATTGTTTATTCCCAAACTGAAAGAAGTCAAATTCAAAATAAAGAAACGGCCCTTAAGATTCTTAAAACACGTTTATATGATTTGAAGTTACGTGAAAAAGAAGAAAAAGAAGGTGCTGAAAGAAGAAGTAAGATTGGTACTGGAGATCGTTCTGAAAAAATAAGAACGTATAATTATCCACAAAATAGAGTAACTGATCATCGTATTGGATATTCAACAATGCATCTTGATCGTATAATGGAAGGCGAACTTGATGAAGTTATTGATGCTTTGATTGCTGAAGATCAAAGAAGAAAGTTAAATGGCGAAGAATGACAGTAGATGAATTGTTGCTAGATGCATATAAATTTATCCATAAAGAAGAAGCAAGATTACTATTAAGTATCTTGCTTAATTACAATGTGCTGGAGTTAAATCTTCATCTAAAAGATAAAGTAGATGATAAGATTGTTGAAAAGTTTAAACATGCCGTTATTTTATTAAAACAAGGTGAGCCACTTCAATATGTTTTATCTAACGCACCTTTTTATGGATATGATTATTATGTTAATAAGAATGTATTAATACCAAGATTTGATACGGAAGTATTAGTTGATAAAGCTAATGAATTAATAAAAGCAAACTTTGATAATAATGAAGTTAAATTACTAGATTTATGCACAGGTAGTGGATGTATTGGAATAACATTAAAACTATTAAATGATAGTTTAGATGTAACATTATCAGATATTAGTAAAGAGGCTTTAGAAGTAGCTGAGATTAATAAAAATAAGTATAAACTTGATATTAAGTTAATTGAAAGTGATTTGTTTAATAACATTACTGATAAGTATGATGTAATTACATGTAATCCGCCATATATTGGTTATGAAGAAGAAATCATGGATTTGGTAAAAAATAACGAACCTCATCTTGCCTTATATGCTAAAGATGATGGTTTATACTTCTACAAGTTAATATTTGAAGAAATTAAAAGTCATTTAAATGATAAATACTTACTTTTATTTGAACTTAATAGTGAAAAGAGTAAAGAGATATATTCTTTGGCAAAAGAGTCATTTGACAGTAGTGAAATATCGATTATAAAGGACTTAGGCAATAGAGATAGAGTGTTAATTGTTAATCATAATTAACACTCTTTAATATTGTCTATAACCCCAATTATATTGACAATATTTGTCAATTATGGTATGATAACGGCGTAAATGGAGGGATTTATGGCTACGTTTGATAATATAACGTTAGAAATAATAGAAGATTCTGCTGATAAAACTGGTTTTCCAGCTAAAGCTAGAATTCAATATAACGGATTTGATAAAGAAGTTAAACAATCAGATATTGAGATGATTTTAAGTTTATTCTTAACCCAAGAAAAAAGTTCTTTAACTCCAATTGAGTTTATTAATAAAGTAAGAGGGTCAAAGAAAGACGATAAAAAAGAAGAAAAGAAAGAACCAGATCCAGACAAGAAACCTAAACCAGAACCAGATCCTGGAAAAGATTCTCCTGAACCTGGAAAAGATTCTGAAGAAGAAAAAGATAAGAAGAAAAGACGTAAAAAGAAAGACGATAAAGATAAAGATGATAAAAAAGAAGGTAAAGGTCGTATTGTTGTAAAAACAGTTGCTACCCTTGGTGCCCTTGCTATTATTGCAGTAGGTGGATGGCATGTATATAAACATATAATTCCAAAAAGTACACTAGATAATAATGATGGACCAGATCTTACCCCAACACCAAGAATAGAACAACAAGTAACGGAAGAACCAAAAGAACCAATTATTGATGCTGAAATTCCAGGTGATGAGTTATTACCTTATGTAAATAGAGGTAGTTCTGACTGGATTGCTATGAGTGATGATGAGTATTTAAATGCTTTAAATGCTCAAACAATTGCTTGCCAAATGAATATGCCTGAAATTAGTATTTTCCTTGAAAATGGAGTACTTGAAGGTGAAAAACATGTTTCTCATATCGAAAACTCATTTAGAAAGCAATCTCCTGATTTCTGTATCGTTGAATACTTTAATCAATGTCGTAATGATGTTGTTAATGCTGCTTATGATACTAAAAATAGAGATAATGTTAAAATAATGCAAGATATTCATATGAGAGAATTATATTTATTCATTACAAATCAAACAGGTGTAACATTAAATACTAGTGAAGGACAAAAAACATTCTATTGGAATACAATATCTGATGAAGCTCGTAATGCTATATTAGATGTGTTCTTTGGATTAACAATTTCACTTGATCATAGTTATGTTCTATCAATTGATGGAGCTACATTTACACCAGAGCAATTAGGTCAATTATACGAAGCAGAACTAGCAAGATTAACATTAATCAATCCAACATTTAGAAAATAAAAAGAGGATGCTAATGCATCCTTTTTATTTTTGACTTTATAGATTATTTATTATATACTTTCTTTGGTGATATTATGTTAGTTAATTCTTATGAAATGCTTATGAAAGCTAAGAAAAATAACAGTGTTGTTTTTCATTTCAATATAAATAATCTAGAGTGGACAAAGATCATTTTAGAGAAATGTAATGATGATAATTTAGATGTTATTTTAGGAGTCTCAGAAGGGGCTATAAAATATATGGGAGGATACAATGTTGTATCATCCCTAGTTAAATCTTTAATAAATGATTTAGATATTAAAAATAATGTATGCTTACATTTAGATCATGGTAGTAGTTTTGACAGTTGTAAAAAAGCGATTGATGCTGGTTTTACCTCAGTTATGATTGATGCTTCTAAATATGAATATTCGGAAAATGTTAGAATAACTCGTGATGTCGTTAATTATGCTCATGCAAGAGGTGTTACTGTTGAAGCAGAAATCGGTCATGTAGGCGGTATTGAAGATAACGTATGTAGTAATATTCTTTTAACAAATAAAGAAGATTGCTTACGTTTTGTTAATGATACTGGTATTGATTCCTTAGCGCCTGCTATTGGAACAGTTCATGGTATTTATAAAGGTGAATTAAATATTGATTATAATTTAATAAAAGAACTTCATGATAGTTTATCTATTCCCCTTGTTATGCATGGTGGTAGTGGCTTATCTCTTGAAGTATTAAAGAAATGTGTAGAATGTGGTATTAACAAGATAAATGTTAACTCGGATCTACAAAAAGTATGGCATGACGCTGTTTTAGAGTTTATTAATTCTAGTAGTGAATATGATCCAAGAAAAGTAATAATGTCTGGACGCGACGCCATAATTAAAGAAATAGATAATAAATTAAGTATATTAAAATAGAGAGGTATATATGAAAATTCTTGAAGTAGAAGGAAAACTTCCTCTTACGGGATCAATTAATATAGGTGGTGCTAAAAATAGTGCTGTAGCACTTATTCCTGCCTGTATCTTATCTAATAATTTAACAACATTAACAAATGTACCTGATATTACAGATATTAATGTATTAGAAGAAATATTAAACTATTTAAATGTTAAAACAAATAGAGCTAGTCAAAGTATCGTAATCGATCCATCTAATATGACAAACTCCTTAATACCAGATGATTTATCTAGTAAATTAAGAGCTTCATATTATTTTATGGCAAGTTTGCTAGCAAAATATAAGAAAGTAGAAATGTATTTCCCAGGTGGATGCCAAATAGGAAGTCGTCCTATTGATCAAACTTTAAAAGTGTTTAAAGCTTTGGGAGCTAAAGTTAAAGAAAAAGATAGTTTATTTAGAATTTCTGCTAAAAAACTTGTAGGAGCTACCGTTACTCTTGATATGCCAAGTGTAGGAGCAACAGTTAATGGTATTATTGTATCTACTTTATGTGAAGGAGAAACCATAATTAATAATGCGGCTCGTGAGCCAGAAATATGTGATCTTGCGGATATGCTAAATAAAATGGGAGCTAAGATAACAGGAGCTGGTACTAGTACTATTAAAATAGTAGGTGTTAAAGAATTAGATGGATGTTTCCATAATGTTGTACCTGATAGAATAGAAGCAGGTACATATGTTATTTTAGGTTGTTTAATGGGAGAATATCTTCATATTAATAATATTGTCCCTGATCATTTAAAAGCTTTAACCGATAAACTTATGGAAATGGGAGCAGATATTGTTATTAATGATGATAATATCATCGCTAATAAAAGTGATAATTTAACTGGAGTTTCTATTGAAACAAAGGGTTATCCTGGCTTTGCAACAGATCTTCAGCAACCATTTGTTACTTTATTAACGCAAGCAAGTGGTGTTAGTGAAGTTGATGAAAATATTTATGAAAACCGTTATATGAACACTATTTATTTAAATAAAATGGGTGCTAATATTAATGTTTCAGGTCGTCATGCTACAATTAATGGTAAAACGAAGTTAGTTGGTACTGAAGTTGAAGCAACGGATTTAAGAGCAGGAGCATCTTTATTACTTGCAGCTTTAACTGCTAAAGGTAAGACAAAGATTCTTCATGCTGACTATATTTTACGTGGATATGAAGATTTAATTGAAAAATTAACGAATATTGGCGCAAAAATAAAGATATCTGAAGAATAAATACTTGATTTTATTATTTTAACTTGTTATAATAACTTGGTAATTTGTATTACTATGATTAAATTCATGGCGAAAGGAGTATATTATGGCAAAGAAAGAATCTAATGAAAAAAGAGTAGAATATCAAGATTGTGTAGTTACTTGTGCTTGTGGAAACACTTTCAATACAAAATCAGTTAAAAAGGAAATTAATGTTGAAGTTTGTTCAGCTTGTCATCCTTTTTATACAGGTAAACAATCAAGAGGTTCTAAAACTGGACGTGTTGATAAATTCAACAAAAAATATGGTTTTGAAAATTAGTTAACTTTAGTTAACTTTTTTTTTGTCTTTTGATATAATTATTTTGGTGATAATAATGAAATTAGGTTTTGCTTCTGATCATCGTGGTTTTGCATTAAAGAACAAGTTAATGGAGTTCTTAAAAAATGATTATGAAATAATTGATTGTGGTACTTATAGTGAAGAATCATGTGATTATCCTGATTATGCTAAAGTCTTAGGTGAAAAGATTGTTAACAAAGAAGTCGATTATGGTATTGCGATATGTGGCAGTGGTATTGGTATAAGTATTGCATGCAATAAAATTAAAGGCGTTTATTGTGCTAAAGTAAATAATCCTCTTGAAGCAGAGTATACAAGACTTGATAATAATACTAATTGTGTTGCCTTTACAGCAGAAACAGATTTTGAAGAAGCTAAAAAGATAGTATTAACGTTTATAACAACAGAGTTTTCTAATGAAGAAAGACATATTAGAAGAATTAATAAAGTTAAGGAAATAGAAGAAAATAATGGTTAAATTTAGTTTATATATATTTAGTTTAATTGTTGTTATGTATGCAATTGATGGTGTTAATATCAATGCTATCTTTAAGAAAAATCAAGTTATGAAAGCAAGATTATTCTATTTTATTATTATTTTATGTATGACATATTTATTAGCTAATTTTATGTATGATTTCACAACTGTTTTTAAATAAGAAGCTTTAAAGCTTCTTTTTGTCTAATTTAATGACATTTTATTTATTATTTGTTATAATTTTAGAGGTGAGGTTTTATGAAGAATGAAATATATAGAAGTTTATTAATTGTTGGTGTTACAATGATTTTTGCTGTTTTAATAATTCCTATAGTTAAAAAGATAGCAGAACATGTTGGAGCCCTTGATATTCCTAATGAAAGAAAGGTTCATAAAAAACCAATACCAAGATTAGGTGGTCTTGGAATATATATGAGTTTTTTATTTGGATATATGTTATTTGGACATGAAAGTCTCCAAATGAATTCTATTTTGATTGGTAGTTTTATTATTGTATTAACAGGTATTATTGATGATATTAAACCTATTAGAGCTTTACCTAAGTTAATAGGACAATTTGCATCAGCAGCCGTTATCGTTTTCTATGGAAAAATATTACTAACTGATGTAACAATCTTTGGACAATATCTTGAATTTGGATTCTTAGCTTATCCAATTACATTACTCTTTATTGTCGCGTGTACCAATATCATTAATTTGATAGATGGTTTAGATGGATTAAGTGGTGGTATTTCAAGTATATTCTATTTATCAACCGTTATTATTTGTTTCTTCCAACAAAGATTTGTTGGTTTAGAATTCTTAATAGCTTTAATTGCTCTTGGAAGTACATTAGGATTCTTATTCCATAACTTTAATCCAGCGAAGATCTTTGCGGGTGATTCTGGAGCCATGTTTATGGGTTATACGATTGCCATTATTTCGTTATTAGGATTTAAGACAACAGCAATGACATCAGTTTTTGTTCCACTAGCAATTCTTGCTGTACCAATTCTTGATACATTATTTGCAATCTTAAGACGTTTAATTAATCATAAACATATATATGATGCTGATAAGGAACACTTACATCATCAATTACTAAAGATGAACTTTTCTCATCGTACGACAGTATTAATTATTTATTTAATAACTGCTTTATTTGCAACAGCGTCTATTCTTTATACATTAAAAGATAATAAAGATGTCTTTATTGGAAGAATTATCTATATTATTCTTGCTATTGTTGTAATAATCTTTGTATGTAAGACAGATATTATTGTTAAACATAATATTATTAAGAAAAAGAAATGATTGGGTAACCAATCTTTTTTTTATGATATGATTATTATAAGGAGCTCATGTGATAGGAAAAGTTAGATGGTTTGATTATCAAAAAGGTTATGGTTTTATAGAAAGTAATAATAAAGATATTTATGTACATTATAAAGCAATTAAGATGCATGGTTTTAGGAATCTAAAAGAGAATCAAGGAGTAGAATTTGATTTAGTAAATTCTAAATATGGGTTGAAAGCTCATAATGTTCATATTATTAAAGAAGAAATTGATGTGTAAAAGATGGAAAAATAATAATGTTTATGGTATATTATAATTACAGGAGATGATAATATGGAAGTAAATGTTCGTGGAACAAAAATTGAAATAACAGAGTCAATGCGTAACTATGTTAATGAAAAGCTAGGAAAGTTAGATAAGTATATTTCCCTTGATGGTGTACGTGCTAATGTACTTGTTAAAGTAAGAAATTATACTCAAAAAGTTGAGGTAACTATTCCTCTTAAAACATTAATTTTAAGAGCAGAAGCTGAAGAACAAGATTTTTATTCAGCAGTTGATAATGTAATTAATAAGTTAGAACGTCAAATTAGAAAAAATAAAACGAAACTTCAAAAGAGAGAGAAAAAAGGTCTTAAAGAATTAAATGTTGAAGATGCCATTGAAATACCTGATGATACAGAAGTTGTTAAACGTAAAAAGATAGATTTAAAATTAATGAGTCAAGAAGAAGCTATTCTTCAAATGAATTTATTAGGACACAATTTCTTCTTATATAAAGATGAAGAAACAGATATGCCTGCTGTTGTTTATAAAAGAAAAGATGGCGGCTATGGAGTTATCGAAAGTTAATTAAAGAGATGATAGTTCGCTATCATCTTTTTTTTGAATGTAAAAAAGATAGTATATATCATGTTTTTTTGATAAAATATATAAAGGAAGTGATATTGTGGAATTATTAAAAAGATTATTTGATCATGAATATAAAGAAATGAAGAAATTCAAAAAGATTGCTGATGAGATTATGGCACTTGATGAAGAGTATTCAAAATTAAAAGATAAAGACTTAGCAAAGAAGACAGAGGAATTTAAAGAAAGACTAGCAAACGGAGAAACGTTAGATGATATCTTAGTTCCTGCTTTTGCTACAGTTCGTGAAATGGCATGGAGAAAATTAGGAGAAAAACCTTTCTATGTACAAATCTTAGGTGGTATTGCAATTCATTTTGGTAATATTGCTGAACTTCGTACAGGTGAAGGAAAAACCTTAGTTACAACAATGCCAGCATACCTTAATGCCTTAACAGGAAAAGGTGTTCATGTTGTTACTGTTAACGAATACTTAACGGTTCGTAATGCTGAATGGATGGGACCAATATATGAATCATTAGGTGTTTCTGTTGGTATTAATAGACGTGATTTATCTCCTCAAGAGAAAAGAGAAGAATATGCAAAAGATATTTTATATACAACAAATAATGAATTAGGATTCGATTATCTACGTGATAATATGGTTGTTCAAGCTGATAATCGTGTTCAAAGAGGGCTTAATTATGCAATCATCGATGAGGTTGACTCTATCTTAATTGATGAAGCAAGAACCCCACTTATTATTTCAGGTGGAAAATTAAATAGTAAGAATTTATATTTAGATGCTGATCATTTTGTTAAATCATTAAAGAGTGAAGTTGAATATAACTATGATGAAAAGACAAAGAATGTAACTCTTACTGATGATGGTGTTGCAAAAGCCGAAAAATACTTTAAACTTGATAATTTATATAGCTTAGATAATAACGAATTAGTTCATTACATTAATCAAGCTTTAAAGGCTAATTATTCAATGAAAAAAGATGTTGATTATGTTGTTCAAGAAGGTGAAGTATTAATCGTAGATCCATTTACAGGACGTATCATGAAAGGTCGTCAATGGAGTGATGGACTTCATCAAGCTGTTGAAGCTAAAGAAGGTGTAACGATTAATGAGGAGACAAAAACCGTTGCTACTATTACCTTCCAGAACTTATTTAGAATGTATGAAAAGTTATCTGGTATGACAGGTACTGCTAAAACAGAAGAAGAAGAATTTAGAAACATCTATAACATGTATGTAATTGTTATTCCAACAAATAAACCAATTGCTCGTGTAGATTACGCTGATTTGTTATATCCAACATTAAAAGGTAAATATAATGCTATCGTTAATCAAATTGAAGAAATTCATAAAACAGGGCAACCTATTCTAGTTGGTACTGTTGCTATTGAAAACAGTGAATTAATTAGTGCGATGTTATCTAAAAAAGGTATTAAGCATGAAGTATTAAATGCTAAGAACCATGCTCGTGAAGCTGAAATCATTAGTCATGCTGGTGAAAAAGGTGCAGTAACTATTGCAACCAATATGGCTGGTCGTGGTACCGATATTAAGTTAACTGATGAAACTAAAAAATTAGGTGGTTTATATGTTGTTGGTACAGAAAGACATGAATCTCGTCGTATTGATAATCAGTTAAGAGGACGTTCTGGTCGTCAAGGAGACCCAGGTGCTAGTCAATTCTTTGTATCAATGGAAGATGATTTGATGGTACGTTTCGGAACTGATCGTATTAAGAATATGTTACATTCTCTAGGTATGCCTGAAGATATGCCAATTAGAAGTAAGATATTCACTAACTCTCTTAGTACAGCTCAAGCTAAAGTAGAAGGTAATAACTTTGATATTCGTAAACAATTACTACAATATGATGATGTAATGAATACTCAAAGAGAAGATATTTATAATCGTAGAAATGAAATTCTTGATAATGAATCTATTCATGAAACAGTATTAAATACTTTCTATAATCATATTGCAGATATTGTTGAAAACCATATACCACCAGAGAATTATTTAACAGATAAAGACTTATCTGATATTGTTAATTATGCAAATCAAAATTTACTACTTAAACATATGAATTTTGATGAATTAAAAGACAAATCAACTGATGAAGTTATTGAAACAATTCATAATAAAGTAGTTAAGGAATATGAAAATAAATTAAGTAAAATTCCTAATGAGATTACTGATGAATTTGAAAAAGCAATTAGTTTAAATGTTATTGATAAATACTGGACAGAAAACATTAATGCCTTATCTCAATTAAGAGAAAGTGTTATGATGCGTGGTTATGGTGGAGATGATCCATTAAGAGCATATTCTGTAGAAGGAAAGAATATGTATGATGCAATGTTAGTAAACATTGATAAAGATATTACATTATTCTTACTAAAAGCTGAAATAAGACAAAATGTTGAAAGAAAAGAAGTAGTTAAAAATAAATTAACTAATGATGGAGATACAACTACTAAAACAAGACAAGCTAAAAGTGAAAAAGTAGGAAGAAATGATCCGTGTCCATGTGGCAGTGGAAAGAAATACAAAAACTGTCATGGTAAAAAATAAATAAAAGCCCAAAAGGGCTTTTTTTATTTACATACTTTTATTGGAGTAATTTAGTTTTATGATACAATAAATATATGGAGGGTTTTGTGAGAGAGGAAGTTTTTAGTGTTGAATTAGAGAGATTTCAAGATCAAAATGTAAGAGCTAGTGCTGAAGTAATATTAAATATGATACCTGATTATTTCTTTGAGATACCTGCATCATCATCAGGAAAGTATCATCCCATTTTCTCTTTAGGAGAAGGTGGTTTAGTACGTCATGTTAAAGTAGCAATGAGAATCTTAGAAGAAATGTTTAGAGATGAAGCTTTTGGTACTTTTGATGAATATACCAAAGATTTAATTAGAATGGCTTTACTTCTTCATGATGGTTTTAAATCAGGAATAACTAACGTGTGTCATACTTGTAATGAACATCCCGTTCTTATGAGTAATTTTATCTTAGAAAATAAAGATAAGTTATTTATTAGTGAAGAAGATGCCATGTTTGTTTCAAGATTAATTCTTACCCATATGGGACCTTGGAATAAAGATCGAGCTGGTAATGTTATTATGCCTGTACCAGAAACAAGAGAAGAATTATTAGTTCATTTATGTGATTATATTGCATCAAGAAACTTCTTAAATGTTTATTTTGAAAATAATGAAATTGCTGATAGTGTTAATCGTGAAAAAGTATTCTTAAAAAAATAATTAATTTATAGGAGATGGTTTTATATGGTATATAGATTACCGACATTAGATGATTATGATCTATTAAAAGAATATGTTATAGAACATTATTCTAATCATGAAAAAAGTATTAGTGCGAGTTTAGGTATGACTAATATGGACTTTAAAGAATGGGTAGAAAAAGTTAATCGTAATGCCAATAAAGCCGATGATGAATGGGGAAGATACTATTTATATTTAGTATTTGACAATAATAAATTAATTGGTTTATTAAATATAAGATTTGAGTTACCAATAGATTATCGTAATCAATATGGTGATATTGGATATGGAGTAAGACCTAGCGAAAGAAGAAAAGGTTATGCTACCAAGATGTTAAAGTATGCTTTATCTATTTGTAAAGAAAAAGGAATGAATGAAGTAATTGTTGGCTGTTATAAAGACAATTTTGGCTCAAATAAGACGATTTTAAAGAATAATGGTATGTTATATCGAACAACTACTGAAGACCTTGTATTAAGCGATAAATGGGCAATAACATTAGATAATAATTACTATAAGATAACTTTATAAAGTAGGAGATATTATGAAAATAAGAAAAGTAAAAGAAGAAGAGATGGATGTAGCTCTTGATTTAGTTTGGCGTGTTTTCTTAGAATTTGAAGCTCCTGATTATACAGAAGAAGGAATAAAAGAATTCAAAAAAGCAATTGATGATAAAGAATGGGTATCTAAAAGAGACTTTTGGGGTGCTTTTGATAATAATCAATTATTAGGTGTAATCGCAACAAAAGATTATAATCATATCGCTCTATTCTTTGTAGAAGGAATTTATCATAATCAAGGTATAGGAAAAGCATTATATCAAAAGATATGTGAATTAAATACAACAGGAACTTATACTGTTAATTCATCTCCTTATGCAAGAGGTGTTTATGAACATCTTGGATTTGTTTATACTGATAGTGTTCAATCAGTTAATGGCTTAATCTATTATCCGATGAAAAATGATCATGTTTTAGAAAATAAACTACAAAATAAACATTTGTAGTTTTTTTGTAAATAAAATGTAATTTGTTTGTATTCTTATTTATCTTTTCCTATAATACTCTCCAAGGAGGATTTTGTGGAGAATAAGAAGATGAAGTTTTATGATTTTTTCAAGTTATTTATTGCGGTTCATTTAACGAAAGGAAAGGATTATCTAAATATTGATAGTTTTAAAAGGTTTTTAAGAAGACATTATAAGGAAGATCCAGATATTACATCAAAATTAAATAATGCTTTAACAAGATTAGTATCATCTAAATTTGTTAAATATGATTTTGATTCTAATAATATATTATTCACTAACAAAGAAGGTATTTTAAAACTAGTAGATAAAACTAAATATAATCTTGAGTATATTTATAAAGTTGCATCTAGTTATGATGATTATTGTATTGAAGAAACAGCTCGTGCTTATGATATGATGATTGAACCTGAAGCTATCTCTCAATATAATAGAGAAATGGATAGAAAGATTGCTGAAGAAATTAGTGGTCATATTAGATTTGGAGGAAGATAGGAAGCATTTTATTATGCTTTCCTTTTTTTGTTATACTTTATATAATAATATTGAATTAAGGAGTTTTTATGGATAAATTTAAAGAAATAAGACCTATTGTATTAGGTATCGCTATTCGTGATAATAAACTATTAGTAAGTGAAGGATATGATAAAGTTAAAAAACAAACTTTCTATCGTTGTTTAGGTGGAGGAATAGAATTTCAAGAGAAAAGTGAAACAGCCTTAAAAAGAGAATTTATGGAAGAATTAGGTATTGATATAGAAGTAGGAGATTTTGTTGGTATTGCTGAAAACATCTTTACTTTTGAAACAAAGAAAGCTCATGAAATTGTTTTATTCTATAATATTAAAATAAAAGATGAAGATTATAAAGAAAAATATAATATTATGGATGAAAAAGAAAAAACACTAGCTTGTTGGGTAGATATAAATGATTTTAAAGATAAAAAGAAAATATTATATCCTGAAGAAATATTTAAATATTTATAAAAAAAAGAGATTAAAATCTCTTTTTTTATTCATTAAAATATCCAGCAGCAGGAAGAGCTCTACCACCACCAACAACTTTTGTAAACGTTTGTGAATTCTTTGATTTATAGAATAGAGCAACTGAACCACCACCATCAAGATTAGTTGCAGTTTTACAACCAAGGGATAAGAATTTATCAATCGCAGTATTTCTTCTTTCATGAGTTGAAGTAAATAATACATAGTTATTTTCATTAATCTGACAAATCATTGTTAATCCTTTATATGAGTTATTTGATCTATCAGGCATACTACTAGAGAAACTTGATAATCTCTTGCCATCTTTAATTACTGGTCCTGCAAAGTTAAAGGTATTTCTTACTCCAGAATTAATAACTGTTTGTGACCATTTTTGCTTTGCTTCTATTTCGGCTGAACTTGATGCCATATTATCTTCAAATATAACCATTTTATTATCTTTAGTAATACCAGTTAAATACCATTGTTTAACAGCTTTATTATATGCATTTCTAACAACTTTGCCATTATTTATGACAATAGTACCAACTTCAGTTTTATCATAAGGAGGATACTTATTAACACTTGCTGCATCAAAGGTTCCTTTAAGATAGAAACCACTGCCATTAAAGCCAACCATAAGTTTATTTTGTAAATTATTTTGATTCATTGATCTTGTCAATAAATCGAGTGGTTTATAAAGATTTTTTCCATATTCAGGGGAAGCTGCTTTATTAAGTTGAGAATATGCATCCTTTGCCCAAATTCTTGTTAAATAGTATCCACCAATCTTGCTTATATATACTTTCAATGTATCAGTTTCTTCTCTAAAAATAACATTTTCACCACTTGGTGGCTTTATTGGATCATAGTATCTATTATCAACGATCTTACATTTTAATTCACTAACGTTACCAGCTTCATCATATACTTTAACAGTTAATGTATTAGATGTTTTATTAGAACTTGTATATTTATTACTTTCATTACTGTTTAATAAAGTACCATTATCAAAATATTCGTATTTTGTAATATTATGTTCATCTTTAGCGTCTACTGATAAGACTGTATTATCTTGATTTAGAGTTGCAGTACAAGTTCCAGTTGGCTTTTCTTTATCGATATTTGTTATATTAATTTCTTCTATATATTCTTGATTTTTTACATTGTAAGCTACTATTTTATAAGAACCATTTTTATTAACGGTTATGGAACCTTTAGTATTTCCATATACCTTGCCATCTGGCATTAATACTTTACTAAATGTTTCTCCCGTAATTTCGTAAGTTATTGTTACATCAGTATTAGTTATTTCGTTTTTATCTAATGTATAATTAATCGTTAAATCATAACTTTCAGGTTCTAAAACCGTTACTTTTCTTGTTAAAACCTTATCGTTATATCGATATATTATTTGATATTCACCAGGACTTCGATTATTAACATTATTTATTACTTGTACAGAACTTGTTAAATCATTATTATTTTCATCTATATAACTATAACCAGGTTCTTGATATTCTTCTTTGTATTTAAGTGTTACATCACCACCTGTTAAAGTAAATGAATAACTATTTTTCTTTTCTTCATCAGTTGGTGTTTCATTCCCTCCCATAAAGATAAATATAAAGGTTAGAACAATTAAGAAGATAAGGGCATAAATAATATAATTTAATACATTGTCATTCTTTTTTTTCATTTATTACTCCATCTATTGTTACATAATAATTATATATTTTTAGTAATCGTTTGACAATTAAATGTTTTGTATTTATTATAAAGTACTTGAGGTTTATATGTATGAAGAAAAACTATCTTCTTTAAAAAAAATAGGTATTAAAGTAGAAGAAAATGAATTTGAAGAAATAATGAATTTATACAACAATATTTTTCTTTTTTTATTAGAAATTGGTGTTATAAAAGATAATGATTTCTCTAATAGATGGCAATTTATGGATAAAGATCTTTCTTTTATAAACAATAGTTATAAAGATAATAATAATTATAAAATATTTAAAATTGTTGTTTATTTAAAAAGGAATAACTTATGTCATTTATTCCCTGTTCATCATTTATATTGGGTTTCTGGAAGACGTGAATTAATACAAGAATTAGATTTTTATCTATCAATTAACATCAGATTTGATCATGAAAAATTTATTAGTGAATATATAGAAAATAACACTTATACTATGTCTAATATAATTGAAGATGCATATAAAGATTTAATGATAAATCGATTTGTAGATTCTAAGTATAAAAGAATTATAGAATTATTCAAAAACATATATGATAAGTATCAAACTATTCCAAGTAGTGTTGATACTGATTTATTTGAATGGTTTTTTAATGTATTATATCTACATATTGTAATTGATAAAAAAATTGATAATCTAGATGAAGTATTAATGAATTTAGATTATATTTGTAGTCATATTATAGAGATTGCTGATATAATAAATATGTATAATCCAAGGTTTAATAGAGAAATGTATCTATTAGTTAAGAGTCTTTATAGGACGAATGATAAACCTAGAATAATTGTTAAATAAGGAGTTTTTATGATTAAACCAGAAAAATTAAATAGAGGCGATAAAGTAGCGATGGTTAGTCTATCTTGGGGAGGACTAGGTGATACTAAATTTAAGCATAAATTTTATATAGCTAAAAAAAGATTAGAAGATGAATTTGGACTTGAACTATTTGAAATGCCTCATGCTCTTTCCGGTAGTAAATATGTAGAAGAACATCCTGAAGATAGAGCTAAAGATTTAATGGATGCATTTGCTGATCCTAGTGTTAAAGCCATCTTTTGTGCTATAGGTGGTAATGATACTATTAGAACTTTACCATATATTGATTTTGATGTTATAAGAGAAAATCCTAAAATATTTATGGGTTATTCAGATACAACAATTAATCACTTTATGATGCATAAAGCAGGGCTAGTATCTTTTTATGGACCAACTGTAATGTGTGAATTTGGTGAATATGTTAAGATGTTTGATTATACTAAAGATGCTGTTAACAGTATATTGTTTGATAATACTCCGAATTTTGAAATTAAATCAAGTCCGGAATGGTGTAGAGAACGTATTGAATGGGATGAGAAAAATATCAATGTAGGAAAAACTCTTATTCCCGAAACTCATGGATATGAATTACTTCAAGGAAATGGTCTTGTAACAGGACATCTTTTAGGTGGTTGCATTGATGTTTTTCCAATGGCTTTTGATACATCTATTTGGCCAACTGACTGGGATGATAAAATATTATTACTTGAAACAAGTGAAGATAAACCAAGCCCTGATTTTGTTTATGATATTTTAAATAATTTAGGTAAACAAGGTATTTATGATAAAGTAAAAGGCATTATATTTGGTAAACCATATGAAGAGATGTACTATGAAGAATATAAAGAAATCTTAAGAAAAGTACTTAGTGAATATCATAGAAATGATTTACCAGTTTTATATAATATTAATATAGGTCATGCTTTCCCTAATGGTATCTTACCTTTAGGAACAGATGTTACAGTTGATTTTGATAATAAGAAAATATATTTAACGGAACAAAGTTTGATTGATTCTAAAATAAAAAGAAAATAGTTTTATTTTCTTTTTTTATGTTATATTAATTAAGGAGGATAAATATGAATATTGAATATAATAAATTAGAAATAACAAAGGAAGAATTATTACAAGCAGATCGTACTAATCCATATAATGTAGCTGCTTTATATGTAAGAGTTTTATGTTCTTATAATAATCTTAATCAAAATGCTTTTTATGATTTAATGCAAGTGTTATTGGGAGAATATCAACCTTTAAGTGGTATTGCAAAACAAAGTATTTTAGATCGTTTAATGCAAAATGAAAAATATGAATATATTGGTAAATCATATTTTATTGGGGCTAATCCTAGTAATGATTATACACCAAGTATTCCATATACAATATCAGTAATGGATGATCCTAACTTTAATCAAGAAGGATATAAAAGATTATTTTTACAAAGTGGAGGAGCTGATTCTAAAAGACCAATTATGGTACGACTAGCAAAAGATGGAAATTATTATTTATGGAGTGATTCATATATGGGATTAATGACTGATATTCGTTCTCCTGAATCAAAGAATCCATGGGCTTAAAAGAGTATTTAATTATTGGTTCTTTGATAATATTAATAATAGTTGTTGTGTTTCTAATTATTAATTATTTAAACCATAATGATAATTATTTAGCAAAGAAGTTATTAAAAAGAAAACCTATATATCATAATCTTATTGAAATAACTTATTCTAATAGTGGTAATAGTAATGGTAATACTAATTTTATAACAATTGATTTAGTAAAAAAGACGATGAGAACCGAATATGCTGATTATCATAATGAACCATTAAGTATATGTGAATATAAATTAGATGAAAATATCCACAATATTGTGGATAAAATTAATGAATATAATCTTCAGTCATATCGAAATTTACCAATTGATACGAATTGTATTGCTCTAGATGCTCCTATTAAAACATTAATACTTGTTTATAAAGAAGATAATAATGAATACATAACAATTGATTTTAATATGATGATACCCACTAAATCACGTGAAAGATTAAATGAGATCGTAAAAGATATTATTAACTTAAAGAATACGAGTAAAGTAGTAAAAAAATATAAAGAGAAAAGATAATTTTCTCTTTTTTTGATATAATTTAAATAGAGGTTATAATGAATGATTATAAACAAAAAGAAAGAGAAGAATTATTAATATCAAGAGGATATAACTATCAAGATGTAATAGAATTATGTAGTTTTGATGTTAACAATCTAGAATTAATTGTTCAAAGAATATTTGATGACATTAAAAAAGATTGTAAGATGGTTAGTAATCCTATTAGTATTTTTATTGGTGGTCAACCTGGAAGTGGTAAAAGTGTTGAAGCTTATCGAATTAAAAATAATTTTAATGATGATGGTATTATTGTCATTAATTTAGATAATTATCGTTCATACCATCCTAATTATCAAAAAATGGAAGAATTAATAAAAAAACATTGGAAAGGAAGATTAGAAACAAACAATGATTCAATGGGTAATGATATTGCAGATTTTACTCATTACTTCGCTAGTGTTGTATCTGATAAAATCTTTAAGTTATCAAGTAAAATTGTTGATAATAAAGGTTATAATATTATTTTTGATTGGGGTATGAGACTTCCTCTTGAACCTTTATCAATAATGGAAGAATTATATGAAAAAGGATATACCATTAATGTTAAATTTGTTGTTGTTTATGAAAAGATAAGTAGAGAAGCTTGTAACTTAAGAGCAATGTATAAAAATCAACATATTTTAAGAAAAGTATGTGATGATTTTCATGATTTGTGTGTTAATTCTCTACCTGATAGTGCTAAAACAATTTATAGTGTTGGAACAGATAAAGGTATTATCAATGATTTTTCTTTAATCGATCGTAATGATAAAGTGATTTGGGATAAAAATAGTAATGAAGATATCAAAGATGTTTATTATAATTATCTTCATAATGATATCTATAATAATTATGAGAATAATCTTGATGATGTTATAATCATATGTAGTCTTGAAAGTAAAGGTTTTTTATAAACCTTTTTTTAATATATAATTGTGTAAAAGAAATTGTATTGCTTTTTATTTAAGGGTTATAATAACCTTAAGGAGGAAAAATGAAGAGAAAGAATGGTACGTTATATACCTTAATAATAATGTTTTTATTTGTGGCTTTATTAACATGGTTTTTTCCAGTAACGGTTTATCAAACAGAATTTGCTGAACAAGGAATGGCAAGAGTTGGTTTGATGGAATTATTTACGTATCCAACGTATACATTTTATAATTTCATATATGTCTTTATATTCTTACTTTTAGTTGGTGGATTATATGGAATCTTAAAGAATATAAAAGCATATCGTGTATTGGTTGAAAGGATTGCTAATAGAGTAAAAGAAAGAGAACCTTTCTATATAATTGGAACTATTTTAGTTTTATCTATAGTAGTATCATTTACAGGTTTAACTTATGAATTATTAGCTATTATGCCATTTATCGCTACAATTGCTTTATTAAATAAAAGAGATAAAGTAACAGCAGCATTAATGACGGTAGGCCCAATTGTTGTTGGTGCTATTGGAAATACATTCTCAGTACCAATTGCAGGAGTATTTGTAAATGGTCTACAAATTGATTATAAAGATTTATTAGTTTCAAAAATAATTCTATTATTGTTAAGCTGTGTAGTATTAATAATTGCTGTTTTCTTACATAATAGAAAGACAAAAGAAAAAGAATTAGAAGAAGAATTATTCTTTATTCCAGAAAAAGTAACTGATAAAGAAAAAGTACGTGTTTGGCCATTAGTAGTAATCCTTGGTGTTTTTGCTTTAGTTAAACTATTAGGATCAATTGGATGGCAAACAATCTTTGGATTATCTTTCTTTGCTGACTTGAAAGGAAAGATTGAGGCATATCCATTATTTAGTAAGTTAATAATGTTTATTGTATTTGGTTTAACAATTGTTATTATGCTTATTAAATATATTGTTAATAAAAAGAAAGATAAGAGTATTACTTTAAGAAAGTCTATTGGTACATTTGGAGTAGTAGTATTTGCTATAAGTATTGCTATTTTAACTTTAGTTACAGTAAAAGTATTCTTAGAAGATGCATTTAAAGTAACTACAATCTTTACTAAAGTATATAATTCTCTTGGCTTTAATAATGTTACAATCAAAGATTTATTTGGTGAAACAGCTGCTCTTGGTGAGTGGACTTATTCTGAATATATCGTTTGGTTATTCGTTCTTGAATTAGTCTTAATGATAGGATATAAAGTTAAGGCAAGTGATGCTATTGAAAATGCTGGAAATGGTATGAAGAAAGTACTTTATGCTGCAGTTGTTTGTATGTTTGCATATACAATCTTAGTATTAACATCAAATAATCCAGTTATGTTATCAATTCTTAAACCATTAATTAATTTAACTAATAGTTCATCTATTGCACCAGTAATAAGAATCTTTATTTATACATTTGTAACACTTATTAGTTCATTTATGAACTGTGACTTTAGTTATTTAACATATGGAGTATTTAATTTATCATTTGCAGCAAATAGTTTTGCTGGTAATACAGCAATGCTTCCAATTGTTGGATTAATACATCAAGGGGCAATGGGTTTAGCTCTATTAATAGCTCCAACTAGTATTCCAATGTTATTTGCTCTAAATACATTAAATCTTTCTTATAAAGAATGGTTAAAGAAAACATGGTTATTATTTGTAATACTACTATATTTAGTATTAGTTGCTTCAATAGTAGCATTACTTATATATTAGAATGATTCATTGAATCATTCTTTTTTTATTTGTATTTTCTTAAAAATTAAGTATAATATTTTGTATGGAGGCTTTATGAGATTATATAATACTTTAACAAGAACAGTTGAAGAATTTAAACCTATGAATGCGAATGTTGTTAAAATGTATACTTGTGGACCAACGGTATATCATTTTGCGCACATAGGAAACTTAAGAAGTTATATTCAAGAAGATATTTTAGAGAAATATTTAAGATATATTGGTTATCGTGTTGATCGTGTAATGAATATAACAGATGTTGGTCATTTGACAAGTGATGGCGACACTGGTACAGATAAAATGGTAAATAGTGCCAAAAAAGAACATAAATCTGTACTTGATATTGCTAAATACTATACAGAGTGTTTCTTCAATGATTGTTGTAAGTTAAATATTCGTAAGCCAGATACAGTTGTACCCGCAACTAGTTTAATTGATCGTTATATTATGATGATTGAAAAATTAATTAATGATGGTTATGCCTATCCAAGTGGAGGTAATATTTATTTTGATACTTCTAAATTAAAAGATTATTATGTATTAACTAATCATAAAGAAGATGATTTAATGGTTGGGGTACGTGACGATGTAACAGAAGATACTAATAAACGTAATAAAGCAGACTTTGTTTTATGGTTTACTAAATCAAAATTTGAAGATCAAGAATTAAAATGGGATTCACCATGGGGAGTAGGTTATCCTGGTTGGCATATAGAATGTTCTGGTATCTCTACTAAATACCTAGGAGAATACCTTGATATTCACTGTGGAGGAGTAGATAATATTTTCCCTCATCACACTAATGAAATCGCTCAATCTGAGGCTTTCTTAGGCCATAAATGGTGTAATTATTGGTTTCATGTAGAACACTTGAATGACAAAAATGGTAAAATGAGTAAAAGTAAAGGTGATATCTTAACCGTTGATACTTTAATAAACAAAGGATATAATCCTTTATCATATCGTTATTTTGTTTTATCTAGTCATTATCAAAAACCACTTGAATTTAGTTATGAGAATTTAGATGGAGCCGAAAACGCTTATTTAAAACTAAAATCAAGAATCGCTAAGTTAAGTAATGATGGTAATATAGATCAAGAAAATTATGATTTATTTAATAATCAATTCTTAAAAGCAATGGATGATAATTTAAATACATCACTAGCGTTAACAGTAATCTATGATCTATTAAAAAGTGATACAAATGATTTCACTAAGAGATTATTAATAGAAGACTTTGATAGTGTACTTTCACTAGATCTTTTAAAAGAAGAAGAGAAAAAAGAAGTTGATGAAGAATACATTAATAAGAAGATCGAAGAAAGACGTATTGCTAAAACTAATAAAGACTTTATGCTTGCAGATAAGATTAGAGATGAATTATTACAAGAAGGAATTAAACTTCTTGATACAAGAGAAGGAACTACATATGAGATTATGTAGTTCTCTCTTTTTTATTTTGTTATTAACATTTTGTTAAAAACATTGACAAAGTAGTAATTATGTAGTATATTATAGTTGAAAAGAGAGAAAGAGAGCTCTCTAATACTTAGATTTGTGTTATTAACAATTTGTTAATAAGAGGAGGTTTTATGAAAAGTTTACAAGTTGTTACACCACATATGGAATGCTTATTTAATTGCCCATTTTGTATTGCAAAAGCTCATAATCACGAAAACAATTTTATTGATTATTACCACAAGAAAAAAGAATTATGGCAAAAAAATTTTATTAACGTATTAAAAGAAAATCCTGATTTAGGTTATGTTGTTATTACTGGAACAAATGAACCTATGCAATCACCAGAGTGTGTACTTGATATCATTAATTTAACAAGAAAGTATCGACCTGATATCAAAATTGAAATTCAAACTCGTTGGTACATAGAAAATGATTTATATAACAAATTAGATGTTGTTTGCTACAGTATTTCTAATTATTTCTACTTAGACAAGATTAAGCCAATGGGTAAAATTAGTCGATATGTCTTTATTTTAACAGATTCTTTTAACAATAAAACTTTACAAGATATTTTAGATATCATTCCAAAAGAAGTAACACAATTAACATTTAAAACATTACAAAATAGTATTACAAATGATACACCAATTGATGAATGGATTAATAAACATCGAATTGATCCTGAAACCCTTAATAATTTAGAAAAAGATATTAAAACTTATCAAGGAGACTTATCTATTAGATTAGACAAGGATTGTATGACAGCAGATAATAGATATAAAGTCTTTAGAGAAGATGGAGATATCTATAATGACTGGGATGAACTTCCCAAAGAAAAATCAATGATAAAGAAATAGAAAGGAGATTATTATGAAAAGAATGGTATTTGTTGTTGATATGATTAATGGATTTTGCAAGAGAGGCCCTCTTGCAAATCCAAAAGCTATGGAGATGGTTCCATTATTGCATGACTTTTTAGAAAACTTTGATGGTGAAAAAATAGAAGCTAGGGATGCGCATACAGAAGATTCAGTAGAATTCTTAATATATCCTATTCATGCTTTAAAAGATGACTATGAAAGTGAAGGTATTGATGAATTAAAAGATGTTTTATCTGGAGCTAAAATCTTTTATAAAAACTCTACTGATTTAACCGTTATTCCAGGTTTTATCGAATATATTCTTAAAGAAAAACCAGATGAAATAACAATCACTGGTTGTTGTACAGATATTTGTATTATGCAATATGCCTTGACACTAAAAGCCCTATTTAATCAATATAATATAGCTTGTGATATAATAATATATGACAACTTAGTTGATACTTATGATAGCCCTGACCATAATAGAAATTATTATCAAGAAGCAGCTCTTAATTTAATGAGAAATGCAGGTATTATTGTTAAACATTATGAACAAAATAAAGTTATAAAGAAGGTGAATTAAGATGAAAAATAATGAAACAATGATTGTTGATATGTATGAATTACCTATGAGTCAAACATACTTTGATACGGGAGATAAAGATACTTATGTATATTTTGATGTCTTCTTTAGAAAGAATCCTTTTAATGGTGGTTACACTGTATCAGGGGGACTTGATAACATTATTGATTTTATTAATAATTTTCAATATACAGATTCTGATATTGAATATTTAAGAAGTTTAAATAAATATAGTGAAGAATTCTTAAGTCAGTTAAAAGGAACAAGATTTACCGGAGACTTATATATGGTTCCTGATGGAACAATCGTTTTCCCTAATGAACCAGTTTTGACTGTAAGAGCGAAAACAATGGAAGCACAACTATTGGAAACGGCTTTATTACATCATTTTAATACAGGATCTCTTATTACTACAGCAGCTAAAAGAATAACTAATGAAGCAGGAGATGTTCCTGTTATTGAAGGAGATGATTCAGCATCTGTAATGGAATTTGGTGCTAGAAGATCCCTTAATCCAATGGAATCTGCTAAATATGGCTATATTGGTGGATGTGTTGGAACTTCACTTGTTAAAGCAGGAAAAGAATATAATATTCCTATTTTGGGAACGATGGCTCATTCTTTAGTAACGTTTTATGAGAATGAAGAAACTGCTTTTAGAAACTTTGCTAAAAGTAATCCAAATGATTGTGTTTTCTTAGTTGATACATATGATACCTTAAGAGAAGGTGTTCCTAACGCTATTAAAGTTGCTAATGAATATTTAAAACCTAATAATATTAAATTTAAAGGAATAAGAATTGATAGTGGAGATCTTGCTTATTTATCTAAAGAAGCTAGAAAGATGCTTGATGAAGCAGGATATACTGATACCGGTATTTGCTTATCAAATGGTCTTAATGAATATACTATTGCGGAATTAAAGAAACAAGGAGCTAAATTTAACTCTTTAGGAGTTGGTGATAATATTGCGCAACCTCTTGATCGTGTTGGTGGGGTTTATAAATTAGTGGCTATAGAAAGAGATAATCAAATAATTCCTCGTATTAAAGTAAGTAATGATAGTATTAAAACGATTAATCCTGGTTATAAAAAATTATATCGTTTCTATGACAAAGATACAGGATATGCTTTAGGTGATGTTGTTGCTTTATATGATGAAATAATTGATAAAGATAAATATACTTTAATTCATCCAATTGATACATGGAAAACAAAAGAAATAATTAATTATGTTGTTCGTGAATTACAAGTACCAATCTTTAAAGGAGGAACTCTTGTTTATCAAGAACCAACTGTTACTGAAAAAAGAGATTATTGTAATAAAGAGTTTAAAACATTATATCCAGAGATTACAAGACTTTCTAATCCTCATGAATATTATGTTGATTTATCAAAAGAATTATTAGATTTAAAAAATAAAATGATTAATGAACATCGAGAAAGGAATAATTAATTATGTTTAATGCGAATGAAGAAGTAAATAAAATATGTGAATTTGTAAGAGATTATTATCAAAAAAGTAATTTAACAGGAGCAGTTGTTGGAATAAGTGGTGGCAAAGATAGTGCAGTAGTTGCTGCTCTTCTTGTAAAAGCCTTAGGTCCAGAAAATGTTGTTGGTGTAGCCTTACCATGTCACTCTAAAGACGAAGACTTAAATGATGCTATTATGTTAAGCGAATATTATGGCTTTAAACTAATTAAACTTGATTTAACAAGTACATATGATAGTTTTGTTAATGAAGTAGAAAATGTTACGGGAAGTAATGATTATGATAACGCTAATATTAATTTAAAACCAAGATTACGTATGAGTAGTTTATATTATGTAGCTAGTATGTTATCAACAAATGGTAAACGCTTTATTGTAGCAGGTACAAGCAATAAGAGTGAATTATTTGTAGGATACTTCACCAAAGGTGGAGATTCAACTCATGACTTTGAAGTAATTAGTGATTTCACAGTATCTGAAGTAATAAAGATAGGAGAAGAATTAAAAGTACCAGAAAAAGTTCTTTATAAGGCCCCTTCTGATGGATTATCAGGTAAAACAGATGAAGATAACTTAGGAGTTACTTATCAAGCTATTGAAGATTATATTTATGGAAAAGAACTTGATTCTGAAACACAAGCTAAAATAAAAAAATTACATGATAATAATCAACATAAATTTAATATGCCAGCATATCGTAGGTGAGCTATGTATTCGAGTGAAGAAGAATTCTTAGCGCATTATGATCCTAATAAATATGAAAGATTATCAATGTCTACTGATATCTTAATATTTAGTGTATCGGATAAAGAAAAGAATAATTATCGTAAAAGTAATGAAAAGGTAATGAGTATCTTACTTGTTAAAAGAGATAATTATCCATATAAGGATAGATGGTGTCTTCCTGGAGGATTCTTAGATCCTAAAAAAGAAACCTTATTGGATTCTGCTAAGAGAGTATTAAAAAATGAAACAAACTTAGAAGATATTTATTTAGAACAATTATATACTTTTGATTGTTTAAATAGAGATCCTAGAATGCGTGTATTATCAACTACTTTTATGGCCTTAATTGATAAAAATGAACTATTAAGTATGATTAATGAAAAATCAAGTTGGTTTAATATTGAAAATATTGATAATAAAGACAATTTAGTAACAATAACACTAAGTAATGGAATTGATACATTAAAGTTTTCAGTTCGTAAAACCTTAATTAGTAAAACAACTAATAACTATGAATATCATAAAGAAAAGAGTATTCTTGCTTTTGACCATGAAAGTGTTATTGTTTGTGGAATCGATCGAATTAGAAATAAAATAAGAGATACAGATATTATCTTTAATTTATTACCTAAGTATTTTACTTTAGGTGATGTTCAAAGAATCTATGAAACAATTCTTAATAAGAAATTATTAGATCCTGCATTTAGAAGAATAATCAAAGATAAAGTAATAAAAACAGATATAATTAAAAGTGATGGAGGACATCGACCATCAATTATGTATAAATATAAGGAGAATATAAAATAATGGAGCTATTTGATATTGTTGATAAAGATCGTAAACCTTTAGGATACACTAAAGAAAGACATGAAGAGTTACTTGATAACGAATATAATGTTGGTG
>JAEEGL011707583.1_pt1 | contig 27781 bp, 25 predicted proteins | sample 9134231 | NCBI WGS metagenome assembly JAEEGL01 (sample SAMN16246548, study PRJNA631951) | gut metagenome | biome: gut microbiome; feature: rumen; material: fiber-attached | host: Bos | place: Iran: Karaj | collected 2018-10
CGGCATGTTCGGGTTCTTCGACTAGCGCTCGATGACGGTGCCTTTGGCATGGATCACAAATTCAAGGCAGAAGGAGCGGGCCTGTTCCAAGAGTTTTGGGTCGCTGCTGCCATCCAAGAAGAGTTGGGTGATGCCGTAACGGTCGCGGAGGTCAATCCAAACGAGGGAGCCTTTGTCGCGGGTGCGCTGCACCCAGCCTGCCAATGTCACTTCCTTGCCTGCGTCGGCAAGACGAAGTTCGCCACAAGTATGCGTTCTGTACATATTTTTCGGATTTAAAGATTAGAACTGCAAAAATACGCACTTTTTCATTTCGTACATCTTTATGCTCAAAAAAAGGCAGCCGAAGCCGTCATACATGAGCTTTTACCAAAAATACTACTTGAAAACCAACTTTATGGATTATTCTTTTTACCTTTGCACAATCAAATCGAAGATTGGCTTACGCTGAAATCGAAGATTCGACGGAGGCAATTAAATTTCAACGAAGTTAAACCGCAGCCCACAATGGAATACGAACACTTTGAAAACCAAGAGCACGAATGGGAGTCGAACCTGAAAGTCACAGAAGGCGTGGAAGGCCCTATCCAAGTGAATCCCAACGCTTTGGATCGCCTGAAGCGCAACCAGCAGCAACTTATGCCGTTGCAATGGTATGTGGACGGCATTCTCGCTGGTGACCGTGTGGCGTTGAGCAAGGCTATCACGTTGGTAGAGAGTGCTTTGCCAAAACATCAGGACTTGGCCCAACAGATCATCGCGGCCTGTCTGCCTCATTCGGGAAAGGCCTTGCGCTTGGGCATCACAGGCGTGCCAGGTGCGGGGAAAAGCACCTTCATCGAGGCATTGGGGGTGCTTCTGTGCAATAAGGGACAAAAATTGGCTGTCCTTGCCATCGACCCGTCGAGTCAACGCTCAAAAGGGAGTATTTTGGGTGACAAAACACGCATGGAAAGCCTTTCAGTACATCCCAACGCTTATATTCGTCCTTCGGCTTCGGCAGGTACCTTGGGCGGTGTGGCTCGCAAGACGCGCGAGACGATCATCCTCTGTGAAGCAGCGGGTTACGATACAATTTTTGTGGAAACGGTGGGTGTGGGCCAGTCGGAAACGGCGGTGCATTCCATGGTGGATTTCTTCCTTCTTATATTAATTAGCGGGGCTGGCGACGAACTGCAGGGCATCAAGCGTGGCATCATGGAGATGGCCGATGGCATCGCGGTGAACAAGGCCGATGGCGACAATGTCATGCGCGCCAACCGTGCCGCTGCCGAATGTCGTAATGCGCTGCACCTCTTTCCCTTGCCCGAGTCAGGACAAGAAACGAAAGTGCTAACTTGTTCAGCCCTAACTGGTTTCAATATCGATGAAGTGTGGCAGATGGTGGCTGACCATGTGCAGGCCATCCGCGATAACGGCTATCTTTATAGGAAACGCGCTCAACAAGACGTCCAAATGATGTACGACTCGATGGATAGCGCCCTGAAAAACGATTTTTACCAAAACCAGCTTGTTTCCGACCTACTTCCCTTGGTGGAAAGCGATGTGCGTGGCCAGCGCATGAGCGCCTACATCGGGGCACAAAAACTGTTGGATGCGTATTTCAACATGCTGAAACGGTAATATTGTAGAAACGCATCAAGGCGTCTCCTTAATGAGGTTGTCAATTTTTCCAGAAATTTCTCGAAAACAGCGTAATTAGCGAGAAAAGTTCCACCCTGCCGAGGAGCATCAGCAGCATAAGCATCCATTTGGTGGCAAGGGGGAAGGCGACGTATGATCCGCCCGGCCCCACATGCCCGATGCCCGTGCCGATATTGCCCAAAGTAGCCACCGATGTACCCAATGCAGTCTCGAAATCGATGCCAATGGCCAGTAGGATGATGCCGCCGATGATGAAAATAAGGAAATAGACGAAAATGAAGGTGGTGTTTTTGTAAACGCCTCCCGTGGAGATGGCTTTCCCGTTGATTTTCACGGGCAAAACGGCATTGGGATGGATGATACGTTTCAGCTCCAAGACTGAGTTTTTGAGGAAAATCAGGTGCCGGAACATCTTCACACCGCCTGAAGTGGAACCCGAACAAGCTCCGATGAACATGAGTAAAAACAGCACGACCCAAAGAAACGCTGGCCACGCCATGTAGTCGCTGACGAAGAAACCGGTGGTGGTCAAGACGGAAATGGTGCTGAAAAACGACTCGCGGAAAGCCGAACCGAAGGTAAAGTTGCAACCGAACAACAATATCAATCCGATTCCGATGCCACACACCATGATGTATTGCAGATAGGTGTTGAATTCCTGATTTTTAAGGATGGTGAATGATTTCCAGCTCAGCGAAAGTAGCAGCAGGGAGAAATTGCAGCCCGAAAGCACCATAAAAACGCTCACCACCACTTGCGAATAGTTGGAAAACGCGCCCAAGTTGGCTGTCCGTGTGGAGAAACCGCCCGAGCTGACGGTGCTCATGGAGTGGCAGAAGGCGTCGTAAAGGTCCATGTCGCCCCAATAGAGCAAAAGCGTTTCTAATAATGTGAAAAACAGATAGATACCCCAAATGCGCCTCACGGTATGCATGATGCGTGGGTGCAGCTTGTCGTAGGTAATACCGTTCATTTCTGAGACGAAAAGTTGCATTCCGCTCATGCTCAAGTAGGGAAGGATGGCGATGGTGAACACGATGATAATCAGGCCGCCCATCCATTGCGTCATGCTACGCCAAAACAGGATATCTTTCGGCACAGCCTCGATGCGGGTAAGGATGGTGGCACCGGTCGTGGTGAATCCCGACAAAGCTTCAAAAAAGCCGTCGGTGAAGTTGGGTACGCTCTTGCTGAGCAAATAGGGCATGGCACCGAACAGCGACAGCACGAGCCAAGAGATGCAGACGACAAACACGCCGTCGTGCGAGGTGGTTTTTTCGCCTTTGTGGTTGTGGGTTGCGATGAGCAAAATGAACCCCGTGAGTAGGGTGATGAGCGCGGAAAAAGGCATACTGTAGGTGTAAAGGCCGTGATACAAGTAAGTTACGGGTAGCACCAACAGCATGAAAAGGCCTTCGAGCAATAGCAGGAAGCCTTCTATCCTGAGTACTAAGGGGATGTTTATTTTGCTTTTGAATCGCATGGTTAATAGAACAAACGTTCGACTGCAGGGATGGCGTTAGGCAGGGCCAGTACCACAACTTGGTCGTCGGTTTCGATTTGGAAGTCTTCGGTGGCGATGTAGCTCTCGCCGTCGCGGGTGATGCCGCAGATAATGGCGTCGGTGGGCATGGGCAGTTGTCCGATGGTCTTGCGCGTGACCGCCGATCCATCCCTGACGTCAAACTCCACAATGTCGGCGTCGATGCCGCTCAAGCATTTCAGCGAGGAAACTTTGGCACCCAACGTATATTTGACCATATAGCTTGCCGCAATCAGTTTCTTGTTGATGATGGAGTCGATGCCGATGTTCTGGGATATGTCGATGTAGTCGATATTTTCGACCAAGGCGATGGTCTTTTTCACACCGAACGTCTTGGCTTGCAGACAGGTAAGGATGTTGGTTTCGGTGTTGTCGGTCACGGCAATGAAAGCGTCCATGTCCTTGATGCCTTCGTCTTCCAAGAGGTCGAGGTCGCGGGCATCGGCGTTCACCACAAGGGCTTCCGAGAGGTAGTTGGTCAAATCCATGCAGCGCTCCTTGTTGTTCTCCAATACTTTGATATTCAGTTCATTTTCAAGGCGTTTCGCAGTGATTCTTCCCACACGTCCGCCGCCCACAATCATCACGTTGTGGATGTTGATTTGCTTTTTGCCGCTCAGTTTGATGATGTCCTTGATGGCGTGGGGCTTGGTGACCACATACACCATGTCGCCGAGTTGGAACACGTCGTCGCCTTGCGGGATGAAAGTGTTTTGTCGGCGGTGGATGGCCGCAACGCGGAACTGCAAGTGCTCATATTGGTTGAGCGTCTCATCGATGGTTTTGCCGAGGATGGCGGCTTCCGATTCCAATTTCACCATGAAGAGTTGCAGCTTGCCGCCCGAGAAGTCGTAGGTCTCCAAGGAGGCGTTTTGTTTCAGTAAAGAGATAATTTCCTGTGCGGCAATGTCTTCTGGCGAGAGCAAGCCGTCGATGCCGAGGTCTTGGTACATGCGCCACACCTCCGGACTCAGATTTTCCATCGTATTGACGCGGGCGATGACTTTCTTCGCGCCCAGTTTTTTGGCGATGATGCCCGTCAGCAGGTTGATATGCTCGTCGTGCAACACCGCGATGACCAAGTCGGCGCGTTTCACGTTGGCGCGTTGCAGCACGGCGGTCGATGTGGAGTCGCCCGTGATGGTCATCAAGTCGCTGTGCGATTCCATCATTTTCAGCAGTTCCTCATGCGGGTCCACAATGGTGATGTCGTGGTTGCTGCGCACCAAAGCTTCGGCCAAATGCAGGCCCACTTCACCGTCTCCAGCTATGACTATGTTCATTTCACTTTGGTTTTAAACTGCAAATGTATGTTTTTTTCTGAAATCCATCACCAAATATCCGACCAAGTCACCGAAATCACATGGTTAGTCGACTTTTCGCCGTCCTTGAAGACGTTGGCCATCCCGAAGGTGTAGCGCACTTCGATGAACCAATAGCTCAATGCGGCGGTGAGGCCATAGTCGAGGCGGTTGAAGCTGCCTTTTTCCCACGGCGTGATGTATTGCTGTTTTTTCTTGCCCTTCATGTCCAAAATTTCATTGCCACCCAAGCAGAACCCGATTTGCGGTCCGATGCGCAGGCGCGGAATCTTCGACTCGTCTTCGTCATCTTCGTTCCAACGGCGGAGATAGACATTCAGCAGTAGCGGCACATTGATATAGTGCGATTGCTCCTTGTAGCGGAGCGTGTTATCCTCTAAATCGAGGCCTTTCTTCGAGCTTGTGCCCTGCCGTGAATAAATGACATCCACCTCGGCACCAAGAATGAAACGCTTGGGAATGAACGCGATGCGCACACCTGCGCAAAAATCGGGGCGAAAAGTGGTGCTGTCGTTGAGGCTCATCTTCATGGTGGAAAAGGTCGGACCGAGCATCAGGCCGCCGCCGAGTTTCTGGGCATGGAGCGAGGATGCTGCCAAAAACATGAAAATGAAGAGGATATATGTTCTTTTGCCTTTCATCATAAACAAGTTCATGCAGCAAAAGTAATGGATTAAGATGAAATCTGTGCATTATTCTTTTGTATTTTGTTATTTTTGCCATCAAGAGAACGACTATCTTTGCAACGAAAAAGGAAAGGAATGGTATGACGAAGATAAACAATGTGGTTATTATTGGCGCAGGACCAGCGGGTTGTGTTTGTGGTTATTTGTTGGAGAAGGCGGGGGTGAATTGTGTCATCGTGGATTATGCAACTTTTCCAAGAGAGAAAATCTGTGGGGGAGGACTGACTCCTAAAGCGTATGAATTATTGAAAGAATTGATGCCAGATCTTCGTTATGAATTTCAAGGTGTCAAGCACTTTAGATTGATGATGGACGGCAAGACGCTTTGTGAGGTCGATATCGCCAAAGAATTGAGAATGGTACGCCGGAAGGATTTTGACAATGAATTGCTCAAGCAATATTTGGCTGTTGGAGGGAAACTGGTCAAAGATGCTTTTTCGTGTTTTGAGAAACAGAAGGATGGGACGGTTTTGGTCAAACTCAAGTCGGGGGAACAAATGGTTTGTGATTATCTTGTCGGTGCGGATGGTGCCAACAGCCAAGTTAGGAAGCAACTGACGGGACATCGTCCCAAAAACACACTTTGGATGGAGCAATATGTGGAGAAAGGCGTGAACGAGTTCATCTTCGAGTTCTCAAATCAGTATAAAAAAGGCTATTATTTCAGTTTCCCAAGCGTAAACAGGGATGTTGTGGGAATGGGAGGTTTTTACTCGTCAGCTGATGAGATACGATCCCAGTTAAGCATGAATACAATCAGGGGGAAAGCCGCTGCAAATGGTTTTGTTTTAAAGGGAGCCTATATTTCAGTGGACACCGTTGAATCAGGGAAAAACCATGTTATCCTTATTGGTGATGCCGGTGGATTTGCAAACAAGTTGACCTATGAAGGGTTGTACTACGCCATTGCAACGGGTAGGAATGCATACAAAGCCATATTGGAAGGAAAGGAATTTGCCATTACCAATCGAGAGATATACCGGAAGAAAAAGAAAGAGGTTTATATAACACGCCTGTTTTACAGTCGGTTTGGCTTATGGTTGGTTAGGATGGGTGCGCATAGTTCAAAACTAATTAAAAAGGCTTTTGAGATGAATTATTGACCAATGCTGCTTCCTTCGTATGCTTTCGAGGTAGTCTGGTTCATGGAACGAAAAATCCGGCAAGGAATTCCACTTCCAAGCCGGATTTTCTGCATTTAAGGCACGAATTTGAATTGTACTTGAGGCCTAAGGTTGTTATTTATCCGTGTCGATATACCATTTACCATCGACCTTTTTGGTCTCAATTACCTCATCATCATCCACTTCTCCGTTGCCGTAGGTGATTTCGCCCCTTACAACGGCTTTGTCGCCATCTTCTTCTACAGAATTAATTTTGAATGATTTAATTCCTCCCCTTTCTTCAAGGGCATCTCCGCCTTTTTCAATCAAGTCGACCATTTGGGATTTATGGGTCTTGATTTCATCTTTGGTGCCTTCATAATAGAAGTAATCAGCAGCTTTTTCGTAATCCTTGTTTTTCATCGCTTGGAGATACGAGGTGACGACATCTTTGGGTGTACTTGGCTTTGAGCAACTAATCGAAACTACAGCTAACATGATAACTGCAAATCCTAAAATAACTTTTTTCATGGTGGTAAATTTTTAATTAATAATGAGTTATAGTTTGTTGATTTCTATGTCAAAAATGTTTTTCTTAATGATCAAAGGACTATTCCAGATGTCTTCTGGAAATATCACATGGGTTTTTGTGTTGATGATAGGAATCCTGTGCCAGCGATCTTCGCAAAGGTCAATGTGCTGTGCGAGATAGACAAGGCGCACAAGTTCCGTACAATAAAGCTCGGTCGTGTCGTTGATATCATAGTTGTTGTCGAAAAGAATCTTGCGGTTCACAATTTGCAGTGCCCTTTCGGCTATGATGTTGGCTATTGAGTCGGAGCAATTTACACGTGCCGATCCACCAAGCTTTGCCCGCGAATTGCAGTAATAATCTGAGATAGGCTCACATTTTAGGTATTCCGGCTCGTCTTTTTCATTCTCTCCTGGCACTGCATGAATCACATTCCATTGTCTCCCATTGTGATAAGCTATCCCGACATGTGAGAATTTGCCGTCGCTCAAGCCGGTTACCACACGACTCTCATAACCGATGCCGTTTCGGAACAACAGGTCGCCATTGCGCAGTTCTGTGGTGTCGTACATCACTTGATTAGGAGACTTGTAGGTATGGTTCGCACACGACATGGCTGCGGAGAGCCATGCCACGACCCAAAGGAGACATATTACCTTATTTTTATTCAAATCCCAACTGATTTACAATGTTTTATTGACAAATTCTTGCAACGTGATAGCGCGATTCAAGGTTGACGGTGCAAATATACAAATATTTGCCAAAATCAAAGAAGTGGTGTGCCATGCGATAGATTTCCCTCACTTCAGCAATTTCACAATCTCCTTTTCCGAAGCCTCAAGATGGGCAAGCAAGCGTTCACTTCACTTCCTTACAACAAACCTGTCGAATGCGGCAAGAAGTCCTGGCAAAATGAAAATGATCAGCAATACGGCGGCCAATGCACCTGCTGCTATGCATCGCAGGATCGTTGCAATGGTCGTATCGTCTATCATAAGAGACATTACAAATGGTGCAAGCGTCATTATCGTTCCCGAGGTGAAAATGGTGTGCGTTGATGCCAGATAGGCCTTGCGAATGGAATCTATCTTGCTCGTCGATGCCCGGGCTTCGCGGTAGTTGTTTGTGAAAAGTATGCCATAGTCGATGGTCGCTCCCATCAGAATGCTCTGCATGATGAGGTAGGCCAGATATAACAGTTTACCGTTCAATCCGCTCACTATCACATTGATATATACAGCCGACATTACCGTCATTACCAATATGGTAGGCACGGCAAGCGAACGGAAAGTGATCGCTACGATGAGGAAAATAGACAATACGGTGATGAGCGTGACAAGAAGCATTTCATTGCCGAACTGATTGCGCATTTCGTTTATCATCACCGATTCGCCGATAAGATAATGCCTGCTTTCAAGCTGGTTGTCGCATTGTGCGGCAAGCGTTTCCACAAAGTTATGGGTTGCATCTGACTCCTTGGGCAGTTCGGTGAAAACGATGGCTTGCGAATACTTTCGTCCGCGTAACTGGCTTAAATTCTCATCTATCAGGACATTAACGTTGTCCATTCCAGACCTCATCTCGTCGTTCACTATTGAAGCAAACCGTGGATTGTCAATTACAGAATCATTCAGCGTTTTGAGAATCTCTTCTGCCGACATTTTCACACTGTCGTCATCGAAATGGATGATGCCATTGTAGAGGTAGGCAAGTTCAATGTCGCGCATTTCCATTTTGGCGCCAAAGGTGGTGAGCAGGGCGTGCATCTCGGCAGCATCGAAACGGTTCCCTTTCTTGGCGATGGCCATGACTCTTTCAGCCATGTTGAGCTTTTCTATGTTTTCCTTGTCAACTGTTGGCATCGCAAAGTCAAGCTCTTCTTCCTGCTCATCGGCAGGCTCAAAGACTTCCGTTGGGCTTTCCTCCAACTCGGCTATGATTTCTTCCTCGACTTTTTCCTCGGAACTTTCGGTTTTGCCAGACTGAAGTGTCATCAACATCAAATTTTCCTTGTGCCTCAATAACCTGCGGTTTTCTTGGTTTATCTGCGAAGCAAAAATCTTCCTGTTGGCGATGTCGCTAATAACGAAATGTATAAAATCGTACACCGACATGGTTTTTGTTTTTTGCTTCATGGTTCGTCCGTAAAGGTTGAATATGATGGATGCACTTTTTTCGTTCATTCCTATCATTTGGGCGATTTCGGACGAAGTATACTGACTCAGGAAAATGGTCGAATCCTTGTAAATCGCATCCTCATCGTCTTCGTCTGAAACGCCTATGTTTTCGTCTTGGACTATGTTCACAACGGTTTCGATGGAATCGCTTTCGACGGGAAGAACAACCTGCTGCTCAACAAGTTGAGGTTTTAGCGTTTTGCTACTTTTATGCGAAGGCATCATGCTTTCGTTGAGCAATTCCTTGGATGATCTGACAATTTCTCTAATAGTAGTCTTTTGGCCCGCTGGACATAGAAGCGCGATGAGTTCCTGGTCAATGCCAATAATGCCTGAAATTTCTTTTGAAGTCAACTTTTTGTCAATAAGGCATGTGTCGGTAAGCGAAACGAGGATGTCGAGGTATTGCGATTCGTCCTTGCTGATGTTTGACGCGTCTCCAAGATATGCCGAAAGGGTAGTGTCAGCACTCAGTTCCGCAGCGAGCGAGGCGAAATCATGAAGGCTCATTTTTTCTTCGTTAGGGTTTCTCGAACCTATGTAGTAAATAGCATCCACAATCGTATTGAGGTCAAAATCAGCGATATTGTAGTCATTATCGCCAGCCATCGACATCATATCGCCAGCCATTGCCGTCAAATCCCCAACCATGCTTTTTGTTTCAGCTGCCGTAAGTTGCTTTTGCATCAGCGACGGATACGAAATGAAGGACTTCACTTTCGGATTTTCAGTCACGTTGTCGGAAAGCTCTATCACCTTTGTGGAATCTGTATTTTCATACAGGAGCACGATGATGTTTTTCGGTGGGAAATATTTTTCAATCTCGGATTTTTGCTCGAAAGAAAACGAGATTTCGGTCTTTTTGTGAAGATAGTAGGAGCTGGCGAAGATGGCCACGAAAGCTATGGCTAACGGGATGCGGAATTTCATGCTGAAACCGGCAAGGCGGTCGGTCCTGAATTTCAACACCCTTTTTGTCGATTTCGTGATGGCGCTGTCCAAAGCCAATATGATCGTTGGCAGTACAGTATAAATTGACACCAGACTGCAAAGAACGCCTTTTGCCAAAACGATTCCCATGTCGGCACCGATTTTCAACTTCATGAACACGAGAGCCATAAGCCCGACAATGGTGGTAAAGGCACTGCTAACTATCGACGACGACGCTTTTTTGAGCGCATTGGTCATGGCAGTGATTTTGTCGCCATTCCCCAACAACTTTTCCTGCCTGTAGCGGTTCATGAGAATGATGGAATAGTCGATGGAAAGGACGAGCTGAAGAATGGCTGCAATAGAATTTGTGGTAACCGAAACGCTCTCGAACAGAGCATTGGTGCCCATGTTGATGGCCACAGCCACACCTATGGCGGCAAGGAATATGGGCGGTTCGAGCCACGACTCGCACATGATGAATAGCACAATAAGAAGCAAGACAAAGGCGATGAGTATTACGCCTATAGGTGCCGAAGTGCCATTTTCACTTTTCTCAACGATAATCCGATCACCGTATTGAGCCGAAATCTCATCGGCAATCTCCTGTTGGCTGCGTTGACTGCTGCATAAAAGTTCATACAGTACCTTTTCGCCACGGTTGTATTCTTCGCTGCCATTTTGGTACAATATATTGGAAACGCCATCAATGTTGGAAAGTTCGACTTGGGTAGCTGTCTTTAGACTGTCGGGAAGTGACCAAAACATTACCCTGATCATGCCAGTACCTACTGCGTCTGCGCCAAACTCTTCCGACATTAGGTCTAAACCTTGTTTCATCTGTGAGTCATTGGGCAGATAACGCGTCATGTCGGTATTAATGTTGGTGTGAGGAATCATCAATGCGCAAGCAATTGCCACGACAACCGCTGCTACGAGGAGCACAAGACGTTTCCTTACAACTAATTCCGAAAGACGCATGACTATACTATGTCAATTTCGGGGTGCAAAAATACAAAAAGTCCCTTTCCTGCTCATTTTTCTTTTTGTTCACCATTCATGTTCTGTTTTTTGCGCTATTCAAACTACCGGTGGTTCAGTGTCTCAAAGAACACCGGAATAGTTGCGTAACCGTTATGGAAGCAGCTCAGCGAGTATCACATCCAATTCGTCAGGTTCTTTGTCGCGGGCGATGATTATGCCAGTCTGACAATCGATGAGCAGGGTTGAAGGATAGGCTCGAAGGGCGTATTCATCACGAACTTTGCTTTCGCCTTTCCCTCCTCCGCTGAAGTCACACACGTTGATCCAGGTCATGCTATTTTCTTCAAGACAGGATTTCCAAAATTTGAAACGATTTTTAGAATCCGTGGAGAGACCGAATATTTCAAGACCTTTATCATGATATTTTGCGTATATCTCCACCAACCGGGGCAGAGCTTCTCTGCATCCGCCGCACCATGACGCCCAAAAATCGACGAGCACATAGCGGTTGGCAGGGTTGTTGACCACCGAACTCAGGCTGATAGGGTTGCCGTTCACATCGGGATATTCCATGTCGATGTACATTCCACCAGCTTCGGTCTTCATGCGACGGGTAAACTCATCTCTTAGTTCATCTACATAGGGCAACGATGCCAATTCGGGTATAAGACGATCTAAAGCATCCAGCGCTTGAGCCGACGAATCGCACCAGTATTCGATATTGGCCAACGCCAAAGCTCCGGTTGGATTGGCGTTCATCACCTCTGCCTTTAAGGCTTTCTCGGTGTCGTGGTCGCCACTCAGCATATAGTCTCTGATCTTGCGCTCCGTGTCATTTGAAGTCGTGCCAGTGGCTCCCGTGGCGTAATCCTCCTCGTCGGTGGCATCCACTTCCACGAGAATCGTTCCTGGCTCAAGAATGAAGTCTTTTAACTGCATGCCATTGTGTACATATAAATATACATGGGTTGGTGAAGCTATGTCGGGATGAAACTCGAAGGCTCCATCCTTTACAGTGGAGGTCTCTATAACTTTAAAATAATCGAATGCATCCGCCAATTCGAGTTTTGTGCCGTTTTTCAGCCCTTTTAAGACGGTGCCCTTAACGGTGCAATAGCCAGATTGGTTTTGATGGGAGTGGCATCCGCTGAAACTCAGCATCATCAATACAGAAATCAAGGCGGTCAGAACGCGGCCGTTCATCTTCAAAAACGAAGGTTTTTCATTTGTTTTTTTCATACTTGTCATATCTTTAATAACTCAAAAACAAGTTTGTAATCTATTTCAATGACCATGATGTCATAGAGGGCAGAGTCAAACTTCAAATTGGCGCAAAAGTACAAAAAACACAACTTGAATTATGGATTTCTTTTCATACAAAAAACTGGAATCGCGTTTTTTTTCTACTTTTGCCGCACCGCACTGCCAACCAAACCTGTGCGATTGAACAAGAAATGAAACGTATCTTTTTGATTATCTGCTTTATCGGTGCGACGATGGCCTCAATGAATCTCCGCGCACAGACACCTGAAGAAGTCGTCGAGCGCATGAACACCGAGTTTAGTAAAGGCGACTCCCTCGGCATGTCTTTCGATTTTGTCATGTCAATTCCCATCCTTGGTACGTTCAGAAGCACCAATTACACGCTAGGTGACAAATTGAAGATAGAGCTTAACGTAAAGGGCAATAAAGTCATCACATGGAACGATGGCACGACTGAATGGGAGTATGACTCCGAGAAGAACGAGGTGAAAATCACCAAGGCAAAACCTAAAGAGGATAATGAAAACTCAGGCAACACGGACCTCGTCACCAGTGTTTCCGAAGGGTACGACCTTTCTTTTGATAAGAAAACCAACGACAAAGTGTGGTACATCGTATGCAAGAAAAACAAGTCGAACAAAGACAAGGATGATCCGAAGCGGATTGACCTCGCCATTTCTAAAGCCGATTATTCGACCATCTACATGAAGACCAAGGCAAAAGGCATCGGAATCTCTATGGAGAACTTCAAGTTAGGGGTGACGGAAGCGCAAGTCACCTTCAATCCCGCTAACTACCCCAATGCCAAGATTATCGACGAACGATAGTTGGATTTCTTCTATTGTTTTTCTCTATGGAGTCTATCACTTAGCACTCTTTGTCGTGACAATGGCAGTCTGTTGTCTCGGGTTCGAGGGTAGCGTGTGTGATACCATGCTCAGCGAGGGTGTGCTTGAGTTGTTCTGAGATTTGTGGCCAGCAGTTAAGGTCATCAAGGACGATATGTGCCGTGAGTGCCGTCTCGGTAGTGCTGATGGCCCACACATGAATGTGGTGTGTTTCTTTTACATGCTCATCTTTAACAATTAATTGCTCAATCTCATGCAAGTCCAGCCCTTCGGGAATGCCATCCACCGCAAGCCGCAAACTGTCGGAGAGCAGTTCCCAAGTGGAGAAGAGGATGACTGCAGCGATGATAAGTGACACGATAGGGTCGATAACCGTCCAACCTGTGAAATAAATGACGATGCCGCTGATGACGACCCCGACGGACACCAAAGTGTCGGCAGCCATGTGGAGAAAGGCGCCACGCACGTTAAGGTCGCTCTTCTGACTGCGCATGAGCAGCAAGGCTGTCACGCCGTTGATGATAATGCCCACGCCTGCCGTCCACGACACAGCGATGCCATTCACTTCGGCAGGCTCACTGAACTTGTGGATGCTCTCGATGACGATGGCTCCAACCGCCACTAATAGGATGACCGCATTAAGCAACGAGATAAGGATGGTGGATTTACGATAACCGTAGGTAAAACGCTCGTTGCGCTGCACTTTTGCCAGACGGAAAGCGATCAGCACAAGCACTAAGCTGAATACATCGCTCAAGTTGTGCCCCGCGTCGCTAAGAAGCGAAAGTGAGTTTTGCCATAGACCCACACCTGCCTCGATGAGCACGAAAAGCCCGTTGAGAATGATAGACAAAATGAAGATACCGTTTAGCGTCTGCGTTGGCGCGTGATGATGATGGTGATGATGATGTTCCATGATGATTTCTTAATTATATGCATGTACCCCGCCCAAAAGCAGATTTACCCCAAAATAGGTGATGACCACGCTCAAAAAGGCAAGAATGCCGTAAACGTGGAAGAATATCGGCTTCTGGAACGATTTCCATAATTTTTCATGTAGCGGTGCGGCATAGATAAGCAAGGTGATGAGTGCCCACACCTCTTTCGGGTCCCACGACCAATAGTTGCCCCAGGAGACATTGGCCCACACCGCCCCAATGAAAATGCCGATGGCCAGCAAGGTCACAGCAGGATAGAGCATCGCTGTGCTGAGGTTTTTCAATCGCTCCAAACGAGGCAAGTCTTTTGGTTTAATTACGGCAATGATGCCAACCACCATAATGCTCAGCAGCAGGGCATAGGCCGTGACGATGATCGAGATGTGGAGGCTGAAAAAAGGCGACCGCAGCACAGGCATCAAAGGGTGGGTGAGCATTCGGATGTAGAGCACCACGAGCAAAACGACCAGCACCGCCAACCACGAAATGGTGACGGCACGGAAGGCTTTGCGCCGTTCAACAAGCATGGCCGTCAAAGCGAAAAAAAGCAGCACATAGCCCGCGTATGTTACGCCGATGCCCCAAGGGTCGCGTGCGACATCGAGGATGGAATTGCCTTGCTCATCGTAGTCGCTTTGGTAGAATCGGTAATGCCTGTGTTTCAGGATGTGATTCATGGAGATGACAATGTCCTGTTGGGTTTTGCCATCGTTGAGTCGGAGGTAACTCACATAGTCTTTTGGCTTGCTGCTGCCTTCGTAGGTCTCGATTTCGAACCGATTCAAAGTGAGGCTGAAGGGGAGGGCTTCCTTGGTGATCTCGCCCTTGTCCTTGATGAAGAATTGGCTGTTGGGACGGTTAGGTTCGAGTTTCATGCGGCCGTGTTGCCCCGTGAGCATGGTGAGCAGTGCCCCGACCAAAATCAGCAGAATGGAAACATGCAACGCGCAGACCGCCCCCCGTTTCCACAAGCGGCATTTCACCGCCATATAGACCATAAGGCCGGCCACCAATGCCCATAACCCCACAAACCACCATGTCGCATACACATGGGCCAGCGCGAACTCCGAGCCGTGCAACTTCTCGACGATAGTGCCTGCGGCAAGGACGGCAATCAGGATGATGATTAGAACGGATGTTATGTGACGAACATATTTCATAAGCTTGAATCGATGTTGCAAAATTAAAAAAAGATGCAGGACAAAGACCTTTGCCCCGCATCGGTAACTAACTCAAAATTCTTTCTAATTACTTGTGACAAAAATCTGACGCAAAGTAACGGCGATTCCAAAAACCGTGAAATCCCTATGTTTGGCGATTTTGGTGTAAGAATGTCCCCATTAATGATGGATTTGTCGGGAGAAAGATGTTGTTTTTGCTTATGATTTAATCCTGCTCTCTATCCATTCTTTTGTCTCTTTCCCAAACTTCTCTTCTGCATAATCTAAAAGAAGGGCTGTTGAGGTTATTTCACGTTCAGCCACACCCTGCATAAACTCGAAGAAGCGCGTTTCACCGACTTCCTGCTCTAAGTCATACAGAAGCAAGGCACCTTTATTATACAGGGCATCGTAAGCTTCAGGAGCATCACGGTCAACCTCGTAGATGGGACAGGCATGGCGGGCATTTTCGCGGCAGGCTTCCAGATAACAGTCGAAAACGTGCCTGTCAAAATGACACTTGATGTACCACAACATACTGAATTCTGCAAAGCCTTCGTTGAGCCAGTCTTCCCAACTGAATGTCGGTGCCTTGTTCCACCAGAAATGCCCCATTTCGTGGCCAATAGCAGTTTTGAAATCCTCGTTGAAGTGTCTCGTTTGGTAGGCAATGAAGTTCTTTCGGCTGATGCCACCACCACGACGTGGTACAACAAGGAATTTCATATAGTCGTTGCTGGGATTGGTTTTGAATAAGCGGGTATAGAATTGCAGCGCCTCGCTACATGCAACCAACGCAGAGTCGGCATCTGCATCGGCGAAGTCAGTATAGACTATTTCGAATGTACGCCCATCACTTGTCATCTTCTTCGATTTGAGTGTTGGCGAGGCCACAATCTGAAGGTCAAACCCTCCCCACGGCTGCGACATTTCCCACTTTTCACCCTTACGCTGTACGATACCCGAACCGCTAACCGTATAGCCGTCGTTGATGGAAACGGAGACTTTTGCCGTGAAGTCGCGGCTGTCGCTGTTGATGGGAAACCATGCCATGTAATAGCCCAGTTGCACCCAATCCCTTTCCATCGAACTCATCCAAGCGTCAAGACTGTCGAGGTTGCAGGAATAGTCGAAGGTGATGCTGCAAAGGCCATTCTTCTTTGGGGCGGTTAGGCATAGCAGTGCTCCTTGCGGGATGTAGGTGTTAGGCGATTTGGCCTTAGTGTCGAATGAGTATGTTAGTTCCTTCTTCTTGCAATGGATGTAGTTGATGGTCGAGTATTTCCAAAGCGTGAAATCAATGTTCTCCCTACCCTTGAAATCAATCTGTGCCGTTGCTGTCACTATGAGTGTCTTTTTATCCACGTCAATGTTCAACTGTATATCGTATCGCTTGACGGTTGGGGCGCTGTCGTCCTCCACAACCGTTTTCCTTGGATAAGCAATTTCCTCTTTATCCTCGGCTTCATGCTTGTAAGTACGCATAGAGTCCATAAAAGTCGTCCACCGTGCATCATTGTGAAGTGTTCTGTAGTCTTCTTCTGTTAAGAACGTCGTATAAGCAAATGCATATTGTCTGCCGAACTTTTCCCTGAACAGATTGAGATAGTAAAATGTACTGCCAATGTTTCCCGCTGCCAGTGCTTTGTCGGCCGCTAACCAATAATCATTTGCCGTTTGTGCCGATGCGAATGTCGCTGTCAATAGCATAGCCAGTAGAAGTGGGAATCGTCTATAGTGTTTCATCTTCTTTTTTGTCTTTTTCAATTCGTTTGGCGAAGGTAAAAAAAAGACAAGAAACAATTCCCGGCAAATCCCCAAAATTGGGAGTCAAGAGTGTAAGTCTGAAAATAGTTTCAGAGTTTTGTTACTACTTAGTCTCAAAAGTGATTCCTTTGCGTATTTTGGAGAGCATCTGTGGAGTGATGCAAAGGAACGAGGCGATATCCTGCAAGTCGAGCAAATGAACGATGCCAGGACAGCGTTGCAGTAGCATTTCGTATCGCTGGCGTGGTGTTGCTCGAAAGAAATCAAGGTAGCGGCCTTTTATTTGCCAAAGGAAGTGTTCGCCAATGAGACTGCGTAGTTCCATCCTTTCGCTGCTCTCGCCGAACCACTTCAGCAGTTGCTCACAACTTACGCGGAACACGCGGCTGGTCACCATTGCCTCAATAGTGTTCTGCGACGGACGTCCATAAAGACCTGCTGGATAGTCGCCCACAAACTCGCCATCAAACGAAATCCATGTGATATGTTCCCGCACGTTGTCAATGCCTCGCACTGTGTATTTGAAGCATCCCTCGGCCACGAAGCCGAACCATTTCGACGGTTCGCCCTCATGCTCTATCCGTTCACCTTTGCGGTAAACGACCGCCTCGCCCTCCTGCTCGCAAAACTCCCGCAGCACTTGGAGGTCAATACTATCGTTGCTGAATTTATGTTCCATCATTTGCCGCCTCGTGGTTTTATGGATGTTAATGCGCCGCGCAAAGGTACAAGTTTTTGAAGTATCAGGGGAAAAGGAACGTTTTTTGTTTCTTCTGTTGCATTTTCGGAAATGGTTGTTATAAAAATCCCCGCCGTTTCGTTTGTTTTAGAATAAATCAGAATGTGTGCCTGTTTGCAGAAACAGGAGCGTCAGTTGGGTGTCGTTTTGCTCCCAAGTCATGAGCCAGTCGGGTTGGATGTGGCACTCCCAGATCTCCCGCTTTTGGTTCACGAGTTTGTGTGGACGGTACTCTCGGGGGAGTGAGCCTTGTTCGGCAAGCAAATCGATGGCGTCCTTTATCAACTTTATGTTCAAACCGCGCTTTACACAGCGTTTCAAGTCCTTATTGAAGCGGTTGGAGTAGTCAATTTGGTACATAGCCTAAGATTTGTTGAAACATGTCGTCAACGCTGTCGGCATGAGTTACCCTGCCATGCTCAATGTCGTCCATCGCCTCACGGAAACCGGCGGTCTTGGTGATGTCGTACTCCTTGGGCTTGGTTTTCTTCTCTTTTACCGATACAACGCCGCGCAACATGCTAATTGCCTGCTTGATTTGTTCAAGCATCGAAACGTCTTCTATCTTTACTGTCAGTTGTGTCATAGCCCATTTGTTTTTATTGTTAACGGCTGCAAAGTTACAAATTATCTACCAAACTATAAATCATTTACCGAAGAATCCGCGCATAGGCAAAAAACAGAGGCGCACCGGACGGTGCGCCTCTGTAAGGATTGTATAGGAGTAAAGATTAAATCGCATCAATAAATTTCACGACAGCATCGCGGTCTTTCTTGTCTAGCTCGCGGAATTTCTCCACCGAGCGGCGGGCGTCGCTTTGGGCGTTGCCGTGCCACATGATGGCTTCGATGACGGTTTGGGCGCGGCAGTCGTGCAAACGGTCGCTACGACCCGTGCAGATGGCCGACAGACCACGGCCCCAAAGCGGGGTGGTGCGGCACCAGCCCGTGCGGATGTCGTTCTCCATGTGGAGCTTGTGCTGGATGTAGTCGCTGTAAGGCCATATCTTCTGGTTGGGATAACGTGGCAGACGCGCATCACCATCGGCGAAGAAGCCGGTCGGGTCGGTGAACATGTCGTCGCCAGTTTGCCATGAGGGACGGTGGCAGTAAGCGCAGCCCATCTCCTTGAAGAGTTCCTTGCCGCGCTGCACATCGGGGTCGTCTAGGTTGCGGGCGGCGGGAACGGCCAAGCCACGATGCCACACCATGAAGTCGACATAGTCCTCGTCTTTCATCTCAGGCACTTTCATCGCGGCAGGGATTTGGTCGTTCATCATCAGGTAGTTATAGATGTCGGTCTCCACGTTGCCCGTGAGCTTGTACTGTGGGAAGTAGTTGTAGAACTCGGCCTGCACGTCGGGGTCTTGCGAGGCTTTGGTGGCGTAGGCGGCAGTCATGTAGTGGCCCATCTTTGTGCGGTGCGTCACGTTGGTGATGTTCCAGATGGCGTTGGCACCAGGAGCATCCTGCAAGGGCCCGCGCGTAAGGGCATAGGTGTATTTTTTCGGGTGTGTCGTGTTGCCGTACAAGCCCGTGGGCGCCCAGTCGCCACCAGCCCACATCGCGGGGTTGAGGCCGTTCTGCATGTAACCGTCGTTTTCTTCTTTCTGGTACTGCGCCTTCAGCGAATCGTCGGGGATGGCGTCGATGAGGCCGGTGCCGTAGATGCCGATAGTCGACTCTAAGCGACAGACGAAATCGCCGTAGGAAATCGGGTTGCCGCCCACTTCAAGTGGCACGTAGAAGGCGTCTTCGGGGATATAAACCTCGGGATAGGTAAGGCTATAGCGTTCGCCGTCAGGGAACTGGTTGCCCCACTCGTCGGTGTAACTGAGCCAGTTGATTTGGATTTTGGTCTCGTCCAAAGGAGCCTTGAAGGGTGCGACGGCCTTGGTTTGAGGCATTCCCGTGTAACTGCTCAGATAAGTGTCGTTGCGGTCGGTAAAGACGAGTAGGTAGCCGTTGCCCCAGTCGTCGGCGCGGTAGCGGCTCATGCGCATCCCATGGCCGTAGCCGGGGTGACAAGCGATACAACTGCTGCGGATGTAAAGCGGCCCGAGGCCGTTGAAAGGCGGGTTGTTCTGTGTGTAGTTGCGCTCAAAAAAAGCCTCACCGTTCTTGAAGGCCCGTGTCAGTCCGGCCTGCTCGGTGGCGGGAGTGGGGTCTTCGTAAGCCGTGGCCGAGGTGTTGAAGGTAGTGCCTAATTCACCTCCGGCGTAGGTGTCTTCGCTGACGACAGCCGGGACGGGGTCGTCAGGCTTGCAGGAAAACATGAACATGAGGCCTGCAAGGGCAATGATTGCTAAATGCTTGTGATTAAACATGATACTTGTGTTTTTGGTATTGACTATTTCTCGTTCAAAGCGGCCTTGGCGTCGCTCAGCACGTCGGAGAGGTTCTGGCAGGCTTCCATGGCTTCGCCGGCGGAGGCGTCAAGGTAATTGGTAACGAAAGGCGCCTTCATGTGGTTGATTTTGTCGATGGCGTTGCTGATGGCGTTGACCACTTTGGTGTCCAAATCGGCGTTGAAGTCCTTGATAAAACGATGCAAGGAGAGGCCTTCGTCGCGTTCGCCTTCGTTGCCGCCCATGTAGGCGTTTTGGATGCTGGTGATGTTGTCGGCAAAGTCGGTGATGGACTTTTGGCTGTAGGGCGATTCCACGTAGGTCGGGTCGTCGCCGGTGTGGGGCTTCCCGATTTTGGAGGTGCCCACTTCGTCGGAGATGTTGATGCAGCCGTCGAGGATGGCTTGCAGGGCTTGGGTGCGGGTGGCGTAAGTGCTGCCGGCCTGTCCCGCAAGGGTCATGTTCTCGCCGTAGGTGTTGCCGTTGGCGAAGGTGGTGTTAAACTCCAGTTCCTCAAGCAAATCCTTGTGGGCTTGCGGGGTGTCGTCGTTCCAACTCACTTCCAACTGGTAGCAGTGGTTGCGCAGATCGCGGGCCACGGCCACCACAAAAATCATGTAGTCGTCGGTGATTTCGCTGATGGGACGGGTTTGTCCGTTGCGGAAAAGGATGTACTCAAGTCCATGGAATCCAAGAAGTTGCGGTGCAAGTTTCTCCTTGGCGATGGAGCCGTCCTCGTCTTGGGCGAGCAGAGCAATGAGGTCGAGTTGCGACATGAGGCTGTTGAACTCGGTCTCGTCCAAAGGCCATGAGTCGATGTGCGGGTCGATGCCGAAGTCGGAGGCGGCACCGAACAGGAAAGCTTCGCTCATCTCCCACCAGTGGCGGGCTTCGAGGAAGGAGGCGCAGGCCTTTTCGAGGTTGGCTTGGGTCTTGTCTGCCTTCAGGGTCTCAAGGTCGCCCACCAAGGTTTGGGCTTTGGCGGCGAGGTTGCCATAAGTCGGGTAGACGGTGTGGTTAAGGTACTGCTTGATGATGGCATCTTTGGTCTCAATGTTGGCCTCATCTTGCGTTTCGTTGGTTTTGTTGCAGGCACTGAAGCTCACTGCAAACAAGGCTGATACAGCCATCAGCATGGCATTTTTGAATACTTTTTTCATTTTTATTGGTGTTTTAATTGTGTTGTTTCGTGAAAAAACCACTATACGCCACGCCCAATGAGAATGATGGCTCGTCGTTGAATTGCTCCTTCAGGAAGCGTTTGGCGTATTCTGCTTTGATAACGACCTGTTTGATAGGATAATAGTTCACGCCGAGAGTCATCACGTGGCGTTCGGTCCATTCGTAGGAGGTAAGCGCACCCTCGTAGGGGATGTAACTGTCGTAGTAGTCGTAACGGCCAAAGAGATAGAGTTTTTGGTCGCCGGTGTTGCGCATGGGGCGCATGATGTCGTAAGCAATCTCGCCGCCGCAGGCAATGGCGGCCTCACCGACCAACGAGCGCGGATAGGGCGAAAAACTCTGATGGTTCTGGTTTTTGTTGTAGGTGGAGATGATGGCGGCTTCGCCGAGATGACCGTAGTCGAAGTTGCCGCGAACGACAAGCCCCTTGGCCTTGTAGTCGAACTCAGCCGTGCCGATGACGACGGTGCCTTTCACGTCTTTGTACTTTTCGGCCTCGTTGGTGATGAGGTCATTATTAAAGGTGTTGCCGATGTAGCCGCTCACGCCCCAATGGAAATTCTTGATACTGTAGTTGTCGATGCGCAGGGCACCAGCAAGGCGGTTGGCCACACGAAACTCATAAGCCGATGCCGAGCCGTTCTTCACCCAATTGGCGTTGTTGAACATGTTGGAGTTGAGCGAGGGCACCACAATGGCCTCGTATCGCCAGTTGCCGAGTTTTCCCCAAAGGCTGATGCCCGTCTCGTGCCAAGTGCAGGGTAGGATGTTGAACTCGCCCTCGGGACGGTAGCAGGTGAAAAACTCGGTGGGCAGGTGGGCGTTGTTGGTCTGTCCGACGGGCACGATGATGTGTCCCGCACGGATGTTGAAACCCTTTCCGAATGACTTCTGAATCCAGAACTGCTCCAAGGCCACCTCGCCGCCGCGCTCGATCTCGTGCTCGAACTCGCCAGTTTCCTCAGCCTCGATTTCAACGGCCACTTCGTTGCCGCCGTGTTCAAACTCGATTTCGCTTCCCATGCTCCAGCCCTTACCGAAGTCGTAGCCGAGATTGATGACCACATGGGGCAAGTCGACGCGGCCATGGCCCTTGGCGTCTTTGTATTGCTCGGGACGGGAATAGCGGAACATGTTGTCGCTGTAGAAGTTACGGGTATAAACGGCCTCGCCGTAGCCACCCACGGTAAGCCGCGACAAGGAGAATAGTTTTGTTGAATCAGCCTGTGTGTTTTGGGCTTGCAAGGCACTGACACTCAATGCCATACCCAATGCCGCACATTTTACAATCGTTTTTAGTTTCATAATCGAATCCTTTTTATTCAAATACGATTGCAAAATTCCGCATTTCAAGAAAGCGGGTTTATCCCCAATGTTTGGGGTTTTTGCCATGCTGCATAGTCAAAAATGAGGATGGCTTTTTGCTTCTCTTTGGGTCTGAGAGAATAAAAATCTGCAATTCGGGAGAGGCATGGGCTGCAGTTTTTTGTTATTTTTGCGACATCTAACTTTTTCTTACCTTTGCTTTCACAAATATCTTAACCATGGCAACAAAGAAATATCCATTAGGCATTGCTTTTGGTGGCGGTGGGGCGAGGGCGGGAGCCCACTGCGGTGCGCTTCAGGCACTGAAGGAATTTGGCATCAAGCCAGACGTTGTTTCGGGCACCAGCGCAGGAGCGCTTGTGGCGACACTCTACTCGTCAGGTTTCACCCCCAAGCAGATGATCGAAACCTTTCAGGGGATGAACTTCTTCAAGGACATTGTCGCACCAAGCGTGCCGAAAGGTGGTTTGTTTGACTCGCATCCGTTGGTGGAGCTGCTTCAGAAGCAATTACCTTACAGCCGTTTGGAGGAGTTGCCTGTGCCGACCTTCATTGTGGCTTCCGATTTGGAACATGGGGTGCCCAAAGTGTTCACTAAAGGAGAGCTTGCTCCTCGGGTGGTGGCCTCGTGTTCCATCCCAGTTATCTTTCAGCCGATATGCATCAACGGAATCCATTACGTCGATGGCGGAGCGTTCCAAAACCTTCCCGTGTCAGCCATCCGGCAAAAATGCGAAAAGGTCATCGCGTTCAATCTCTTTCATTTAGAAGAAGAAAAATATAAGGACACCCTTGTTTCAGTGGCTTACCGTGCTTTCGTAATGATGATGGTGTCAAATGTGGCCGCTGACACAGCTCAAGCCGACCTTTCCATAGAACTTGACACCTCTGACTGCAAAGCCTACGACATATCGAAGATTGAGGACCTGTTTTTCCGTGGCTATGAGAACACCGTGAAAGTCTTGGAGGAGAACGGGTACCAACGTGTTCTTCCCAAGGAAGTTATCGACTTCCCCAAGAAGAAGCACAAGGCTTTAAGGAAAAGGTAATGCCAAAAAAGAGTGATTTCGAGAAAAGGGTAGATATATTACTCAGCAGTTGTGTCGACAAACCGCTTTACCAATGCCTCGTATGGATAAAGTCCGTCAGCATTGGCACTCAGCCCTTTGAGCTGGATAGGAAACACCATAGGCGGGTTCTCCAAGTCCAACAAGCTCATCTGGCGCAATTGTTCGGTGCTTTGGTAAACGAGGCTGAGCGAAGCAAACAATTGTCCCTCAGTATTTTCCCATTTCTCGATGACTAACTTGCAGCCGATGGGCGTCTTTTTCTCAATGGTCTGTGGCAGGCTGTAGTCTTCTGCATCCAGCGCAGCCAACACACTGCCGATGTTGGAGTCGTGGCCACAAAGGAAGGTGAACTTGCGTCCGTCACTTTGCAACTCCTCCAACATCGTCCGTAAGAGAGGATGTGCCACCTGTCGTGCCACGGCAGGCGCAGTGAACAACACATCGCCGTACCAGTCCTTGATGGCGGAAATGTTTTCCCAATCCTTCCAACTTAAGGTATCGCCAAAGGCAGCCTTTACTGCATCGGGTTCCTCGTAATATTGCAGGACGAGCGCATCAGCGGCCTGACAAGCAAGGCGCAGCGAGCCACCCATGCCAGGTTCACGGTTCTTGAGGAGATACACATGCACATCGTCGGTGCGGAAATGGCAAGTGTCGCCTTCAACGCAGGCCGCACTTTGCTCCATGTCGAGCACTTTTTCCAGTAACTTATAGTTCTCCTTCATCTTTTCCCCTATTCCGATGATGCCTTTTTCGCCGCCCATCTTGGCAATCTGTTGTTGGGCCAGCGTCTTGAAGTCTTCGTTGTCGTCAGTGATTTGGGGATGGAAAACAGGATCCATTTTGTCTATTTCGCAATGGTATTCGACGCGGACGTTGGCCACGGGGAGCATCCCCGAGGAGAAATATTGCGCTGTGGCGATGGTGCGCTGCTTCGAGTTGGCATAGAAACGCATGGTGCCCTCAGCGGGGATTTCGTTTTCTTGCATCAGTCCCTCGCTGACAAGCCATTTGCGGAAATATTGGCCCATCATCGTTTCTAGTGCTCCGCCGCGCAACGATAGTTCGCTTGGTGCCGACGACCAATGGTACCATTCATGAGGCGTGATGCGTTGCAACGTTGAGGGTTTTCCTGAAAGTGGCGAGCGGATGTTGTGGCGGCTCAGCACCACGACTTGTTTCAAGGTGTATCGCTCATGGAAATCGTCTGGACGGTCAGCTTGGGCAAAAGCGGATGACAATGCCACAAGCAAAAGAAGACATAGAATGATTCTCGAATGTTTAAACATAAGCCACTTTATTTTGCCGCAAAAATATGCTTTTTTCCTTTATTGTTCCTTGTTTATAACACCTAAATCTAAGACAATGGACGGTTTTGCTGTCTTTGGAAACCAAGGACTTACCGATGTAAACAATGGGAGTCAACGGCTCACGAATTCCACGCCAAAATCCTTGCACAAGGTTTGGGCTGTCCGATGTCCGGTCTCCGCTGCAGGAGGCAGACCTCCGGAAAAACTTACCCGTTGTCCCGTGAAATAAATGCCGGGAGCATAGCGGACGGGGGCGTGCGGGACGCGCTTGCCAGCTTCCCATTGGCTCATGTAGCTTCCCTGGAAGGTGTCGCAGTAGCGTTCGTAGGTGAGCGGTGTCGCCATGTCGGTCACTTCCACGGAGGTCTTGATTTCGGGCATTCTGTCGGCAAGACGGTCGATTAGGAGCGCTATCGTTTCCTGTTTTTTGGCTGCATAACTCCCGTCGGCTTTGGCTGCAGCCCAGTAGGCATAGCTGTCGCCATGAAGGAGACAGGTGAGTACGGTGCATCCTGGGGGTGCATACAAGGTTTCTTTTGCATAGTTATTGACAATCAGTGTCTTATAGGTGATATTTGCCACGGTAAAAGGACGCTGGAGCACCAGTTGCATGGAGCGGGGATAGGCATTCAGATCGGCCTTGATGCCCAAACCGATGAACATGCACTGCGTGGTTTTCAAATGTTGGCGCATGCGTTGCGCCCAGCGTTCCTGCAAAGGTTCACCAAAGAGCTTGTCGATGGCTCTGCGGGCATCCATGGAGATGATTACTGCATCGGCTTGAAGCGTTTCGGAAGCCGTTTGCACGCACACGATATTACCTTTCTTTGCAAGAGAAAGGGCTGGTGTATGGTAGTGGATTTTCCCGCCGAGTGAGGTAAGGCAATCCGCCATGTTCTGCGCCATCCGAAGGGAACCACCTTGGGGATATCCACTGTCTCCGGCGCTGAAAGTGCTTAAGGTATAGATGAGGGAAAGCGCATTGATGCTCGGATCCACCACCGCTCCCAACAGGGTGCGGATGCGGGGGCTTTTGAATCGACGTGCATAGCCCTCGGCACTTTCCAGTGTCAAGAAGGGCGTTAAGATGACGGCAGGCAACATCCGCACGAATTCCATGGGATGGAATCCACGGGGATAACGGGATTTGAGCCCAGGCATGTCCTGTATGGGAGAATGGAAATGACGGAAACAAGCCAGATGGAAACGTAGCAAGGCAAGTGCAAATTTATCTCGTAAGCAATTGATTTCCAATCCTTTCAAATCCCTTCGCAGGGGCATTTGACCAGCATCGTCCATCAAGGTATAAATGGGGTCTTTATAATAGACCGGATTGTTTTCTTGCAAGGCTCCTGTCTCTTTCCATACGGCATGCAGTGGCAGGTCCTTTCTGGCTCCGATGAGCCAATGTACGCCACCCTCAAAGGTGTAACCTTTGCGGCACCAACTGGTAGAAACGCCTCCAGGATTCCCTGCCTTCTCCAGCACCACTACCTCAAAACCCGATCGGCGCGCATACACCGCCGCAGTCAAGCCAGAAATTCCTGCCCCAATGATGATTACTCTTTTCATAAGTCGTAAGTCATAATTACAAAATGCTCCTCGGTGATGCGGCAAAGCTCGAAATCCAGTTCATGGCTGCAAAAATAGGAAAAAAAGCTGTAGTCGAAACCATTAAAACGCGAACTCATATTCTGCGCCAACCCAGCCTCGGAAGCCGGTCTCCTTGGTGTAGGATTTCAGTATCGTCCCTTCGGCGTTGGCGTCCACTTCATTGTCGATGCAGTAGTCGCCCATGAGGTAGAAATTCAGGGTGCTGTTGCGGTTGAGCTTGATGTCCACGCCGAGCGAACCTCGATAGCGGTTGATGTAGCCCCCATTGAAGCCCCCAAGGAACCATCCCGGGTCGCCTTCCTGCATAAGACCGTCGACGGTGCCGTAGTTGATGCCGTCGTAAGCGGCGTTGATGACGGGAGCGTTCAGATAGTTTCGTAACTCAAAATAAGCGTATGGCTCCACCTTGCCAAAGCCAAGGTATTTCACCGTCAGGCGACTTTTGAGCATCAGCGCGTTGACGGGATTCTGATACACGTTGTAGTCGCCGGTACGATGGGTGAGCTGCATCCGTTCCTTGAGCGAAAGGTTCCAACTACCGTACTTCAGCGTGCCTTTCACGTCAATCATAAAGCGGTGGCGTGCGTTCTTGAAGGTCTTGGCGTTGGAGCTGTACCCGTTGATGAGGGCGTAGCCTGCGCCAATCTTGATGTTCGGGTGTATCTTGTAGTTGAGGCTGAGGTTGCTCTGCAAGCGGTCGAAAGCCCCAAAGTTGTTGTCAAAGCGCACCTCCTCTTCAAGGGAGACATGCAACCTATTGACAATCTTCTTGTCTAACGTAAAGGAAAGCCTTCCGCCGAATTCCGGGTCAAGGGCATTGTTGGTTTGAGCCGTTGCCCAAAGGGGGAGAAATAGTCCCAATAATATGATTATCCTAATCTTCATAACTCTATACTTCATAATGCAAACTACAAACTGCAAACTGTCAACTGTAAACTGTCATCTGCAAACTAAAACGGTCCATGTCCGCCGCCGCCAGGTCCTCCACCGCCACCGTTGCCACCAGTATAGGATGACAAGCTGACTGACGAACCGCCGCTGACAGAAGCGTCTTGATATAACAAACCTTCAAAATAACTCGTGCCGCCACTTACCGTAACACCCGACGAAAGCGTAGGTGTGGATGCACCTGATACCACCAAAGGCGTGCCACCGCTCGAAGGCGTCTTGAAAGCGTAAACCGTGGAGCCAACGGTCAAGGCATACCAGGTGTTCTGCGACCAGGAAGAAGCCGAATAGCAGCCCTGCGTCAGCGATGAGCCGCTCTCCAGTCCGCCGATGGCGATGAGCGTGCC
>JAEEGL015541120.1_pt1 | contig 27781 bp, 24 predicted proteins | sample 9134231 | NCBI WGS metagenome assembly JAEEGL01 (sample SAMN16246548, study PRJNA631951) | gut metagenome | biome: gut microbiome; feature: rumen; material: fiber-attached | host: Bos | place: Iran: Karaj | collected 2018-10
GAAAGACTGATAAGTAGTGGCTTCTATGATTTAGCCACAGCCTATCAGTCTGTGCACGTCAACTATTGAAGGCGCCGTATACCGAACGGTATGTACGGTGCTGTGAGAGGACGGCGGTTAGTCACCGCCTCCTACTCGATTGCTTGAAAAGGCGCAGTAAAATATAACGATAGCAATCGGAGGATTAGAGTATGAGCGATAAAAAGATAATAGAAGGAACAACAAGGACTACAGTATTTTCGAATGAATACAAATCAGATGGAAACTATAAAATGTATGAAGTGACAACGAAGAAAGTGTTAGGGACGGCTGAGAAGACCGTCAGAATAACAGAAGTTTCTCCATTTGAACATCCTACGCCAATTGTTAAGCCTATATTGACATGTTATCCGGATGCTTTTTTGTCAGATCTTAGTAATGAAGGGCTTTTGAACGGGATGATGTCAAAGAACGATACTGTTACGGGGCTGTTGAGCACTCTATGTGGGCGGGGCCTTATCGAGAGATATTCCAATATATTGCCGCTGCATCGAGAACGCTTGGCACGTGAGATGGGCATCATAAATCAAAAAGGATTTGCCGGTGGGTTCCTTATAATTCATGATTTCATTAAATTTGCAAGAGCGAAGAATTTTAGGATATCTCCGGGATGCAGAGCTCTTCCCGGGAGTCTCGTGGCATATTGTCTTGGAATAACAGGAGTTGACCCATTAAAGGAAGATCTTTTATTTGAACGTTACTTGAACGCGGAAGAAGAAACGCATTCTTATGGCATAAGGATTGACATAGAAAAAGGAGCAAAGGATCTGATACTCGAGTATCTTTCGAAAAAGTATGGTGAGGGGATGCCAAAGCTCTTGGAAATGGCAGGCATCCGTATTAAAGAAAGCGTGGAATAGTCAATTATCAAAGAAACAATAGAGAACATTTCGAAAAACCGGGGAATAAATGTCAATCTATCAGCGATTGATAAAAACGATCCGGACGTATACAAATATCTTTGTACAGGAGCAACCGAAGGCGTTTTCTTCCTTGATAAAGATGATCCTCATACATATACGACAGGCTGGTGGCAGGACAACGAAATGAAATGGAATGAATCCCATCTGCCTATTGTTATGGAAGATGAGGGCCTTTTCAGAGCAATCGTGCCCGGGACCATGAAAGAACTCATGGCATATTTGTGCCTGGATAGGCAATTGCCCGAGGAACATGTAGAAAAGTATGTTCATAACAAGAATAATCCTGATTGTATTACATATGAATGCCCGGATCTTGAGCCAATATTGGGACCTACCTATGGATGTCTGGTTTATCAGGAACAAGTTATGCGGATTTTGCAGGTTTTAGGAGGGTTTTCTCCGGAACAAAGCGATCTCTGTCGGCGTGCTTTATCAAAGAAACAGAGGTCGGTTATAGATCGGATGAGAAAACAATTTGTTGAAGGAGCCACATCGACTGTACCCGGATATTTTACAAAAAGAATAGATGAAGATATGACAAACTGAGTTATGGAGCATCTTACTGTTTTAACAAAGCACATGCAGTGACAGAGGCCATGAAGATATATGACATGGTGTGGCTCAAGTACTATTATTCCTCGGAGTTCCAAGAGGTTACTGAGAAATACAAGGGTGTAAGATCTGATGTTCTACCGTAGAGCCCGACCGCGAAAGGAGATATGACGAATAGCAAGAAAAGTAATATCAGGTATTATCTGGAAACTTACGAATACAAATGTAATGTATGGAATAGTTGATGAATTGTAAAGGATTGAAGAAAAAACAATGGATGATAATCGAAGCATAAGTAAATCATTTTTGGAGGCCTTTTTAGAGAAGGGAGCATTAAGTACGTTCTTGTCCAAGATCAAAGAAGAAAACAGCGAATTACAGCTGCGTTTTAGAGGAAACAATGATCCTGAAGCTGTCACGGTCTACTATAATAATCACATGGTATGGAAAATATCCAAACAGGTACGTGGATACAAGGTTGAGGTCAGTGCCAATCATGCTAAAGGCCCGCGTAAGGAGGAACTTTTGGAACAATTGCGCCAAGAACCGCTGTGCTTTATCACCAGCAGTAAGCATGCACAGTCTTATCCCTATGTGATAAGAAAGACTTTCGATGAACGTTTTGTCGATTTAACCTATGACATGATGGTAGGTGCCATAAAAGATTATTTTGGCCATGAAAAGTATCAAGAAAAGAGAATCCAACAGAGATTGTTTGAAGAGCTGATAGATTCTCGGGATGGATTGTATGTTTATGACCTGGAATTCAAGCAGAAAGGTTGCAAATATGAAAACGAACCTGATATGCTTGCCGTCAGGTATTCGGGCGGAAGACCGCAATCTATTGTACTGATCGAGGTTAAATTAGACAGAAAGTCATGTGAAGACGGAACCAGCGGTTTAATGCACCATCTGGATGGGATGAATGATTATATAACGGAAAGCCCATATCTAAACAACAGAAAGCAAGAGGCGCATGACATCATTTCTGCATACAAGAGTTTGAATCTGCACAATCCCCCTGAGATCGTTCCTGATCCGGAAGATATTAAAGGGTTTGAGATGATGATCATACTTACCGACACAGCCATAGATTATTATCATGAGTGGAAGGATATTATTCAGGAGTATATGAAGGAGAAAGGATACAACTGTGAAATAATGGAACATAAAACGGAATCCCGATGCCGGTAATGTACCAAAAAACGTACACCATCCGTGCTATAATACAGCCATAAATCAACAAAAACAAAGTGTTACACAGAGCGTGCAAAGAAAGGAAGTAAATGAGATGAAGGATAATTTTGACGCTATCATTGGTTACGAAGAGGTGAAAAAGGAACTCAGGCTTATCTGCGATATGCTGAAAAATCCTGAGATATACCGTAAGCTTGGCGCTGGGATAAATGAAGGCCTGGTCCTTTATGGAAGACCCGGAACTGGAAAGACCACAATGGTCAACTGCCTGATAAAAGAATCAGGGAGGAATTCGTATGTTTGCAGAAAGAAGTCTTCGGACGGTGAGTTTGTAAAAAAGATTGCCGAAACGTTTGAGGCTGCCAAAACAAATGCGCCCGCGATAATATTGCTGGATGATTTCGACAAGTTTTCAGACCAGGACGAGGGTGACGCGGAAGAATTTGTTACGGTTCAGTCATGCATTGATGAGATTAAAAATGCGGACGTGTACGTTGTTGCTACGGTCAATGATCTGCGCAAGATCCCCGAATCACTTCTGCGTTCCGGAAGACTGGGAAAAAGGGTGAAGGTGCGTTTGCCCAAAATGAGCGAGGCTATTGAAATAATAAGGCATTATCTCAACAGGACCGGCATCGGCAAGGACGTTGATCCTGTATCTGTTGCAAGAATGTTGGATGGTGAGTCCTGTGCAACTCTCGAAAATGTGATAAATAATGCTGCAATGAAAGCAGCCTATGGTCGACAGTCTGAGGTGACAATGCAAAATCTTGTGGATTCATGCCTGGATATAGTATTCGAAACTTCTGACGATGCAGGTGCATATTCTGAGGAAACATTGAGAAAGGTGGCTTATCATGAGGCCGGACATGCAGTTGTTTCAGAACTTTTGGATCCCGGAAGCGTGAGCATAGCTTCTGTAAGAGGGGACTCCGGCCGTACTCGCGGGTTCGTCAGATACTGCAGGCCTGATGAAAAAATGGATATGGATGCGGTCTACTATGAAAACACGATAAAGGTATCACTGGCCGGAAAGGCCGCCACGGAATTGGTTTTCGGGGAAACCGATATGGGCGCAAACGAGGATCTGCATAATGCTTTTGACAGGGCACAAAGACTTTTGGATGACCGTTGCATGAATGGATTCCACAATTGGATACAAGACGCAGATGCCGATTTTACTGCGGAAAACAGAAACAGAGCGATGGTTATGCTTCTTGAAAACAACTATCGGGAAGTAAAAAGGATCATAGCATCTCACAGGGAACTTCTGGACTGCATGGCCGCCGAACTGATGCAAAAAGTAACGTTGACGTATTCGGAGGTGCAGAGAATATGTCATCCGGACATGACTGAAGAAAAATCAGCATAAAGCGTACTGTAATGTTATTGTTTTATTCAACTATCAATTAAAAAGGAACGATCCGGGAGGTGTACAGAAATTGGTACACCTCTTTTCGTATACTGTGAGCACAAGAGGAAGAAAAACTTTCCCGAATCCCGCAGATATGATGTATAATGACATTATACCCATGACCCAAAGGAGGACACGCCATGCTGAGTGACAAAGCCATCGTTTTATGCATCATGAAGATATTAAGAGAATATTCCGACGCGGAGCATCCGCTCACATGGAAAGAGATACAGACGAAACTCAAGACAGATTACGGCCTTGAGGGCAAGGGCCGTGACGGCAGGTCTTCCGAGGGTATCAACAAAAGAACCATCTACAGGGCTATTGAAATGCTGAATGATCCGTATCTTGGATATGAGATCGGGCAGACAGAGGAAAAGAACAATATCAAGTCTTTCTGGCTGATACGTGACACTGAGAAAGATCTCGAAACAGGCGAGATTCAGATAATCTCGGATGCGGTGGCCACATTTCCTTTTATTCCAAAGAAAGAATCGGAAATGATCCACAATAAGCTTCAGGGGCAATTGAGCGTCCACGAGAAAGGAAAAGTGGCTTCGGTCTTTGCCGTGCGTGACGATGTTAAGACCATCAATCCCGAGGTTGCACTGAACGTGGAGATGCTAAAGGAAGCCATCGCCAAAAAGGTCAAGGTGAAGTTTGATTACTATCGATATGAGATGGATAAAAAGCTCCACAAGCGCAGAGAGAAGAAGTACACTGTAAATCCTTACGGCCTTGTGTATTGCAACGGACAGTACTATCTTGCGTGCATCATCTGCTATGGGACTACGCTCAGCCTTTACCGCGTCGACCTTATGAAAGACATAACACTTACGGACTACAAGCTTGACGAGACTTCCAAAGGCTTTTCATACACAGAGGAACTGAAGAAAGCGGTTTACGGTTTTGTCGGGGATGATGTCCGCATAAATATGCTCGTGGACAAAATCCAGATAGGGCATGTGATCGACCAATTCGGGAAAAACGTCACCATTTCCGAATATGACGATGAACGCTGCAGGATAAGGCTCCGCGCATCAAAGGCGGGTTTTGTCTTCTGGGCAATGCAGTATTTGCGCTATGTCGAGGTGGTCGAGCCCGGAGAGGTGAGACAGGAAATAATTGACACGCTGAAAGCAAACAGGTACGGAATATGAATATTACTGTTTTATCACGGGAACGACTGATTGCGGCCGCAAAAGCAAACGAGGATTTCGCCAGATGCCTTATCATAAGCTTTTATGATGAGGCCCCGCCCGATGTCCGCGGTGCTTTTCCAAAGGCAACCGTTTTTCAGTACAATGTCCCGGATATCGATATCGATGAACTGCCCGAATTTGGGCTTACCTATGATGATTACTGGCCCGGCGCGAAAGAGATCGCCGGGCTCGACTTTAAAAAATTTTCTCGCATAATTTGTCAATGCGAGCACGGACAAAGCCGTAGTGCAGGATGCGCCGCTGCTCTCGCAGAATTCTTTGATCACTCAGGGATCGACTATTTTTCTGATTACGATCTGTACCCCAATAAACTCATCTATCACAGGCTGATGGAGGAACTGAAACTTAATAAAAAGGTTATTTGAAATCAACGGGATGTGCCTATAAGATTATTCTATAACTTGGTTGTTCGATACTTTGACGCCGGCACTATGGAGGACACGGAATGGGAAAGACCGGAATTGTACAACTGCTGGACGGAAGCCTTCATATAAAAGGCTTGGGTGAGTTTTTTGAGAAACAGGGCTCTGAATGGAAATTTGTATGCTGGCCCGCACATCTGACAGATGCAGGGCTTAGGAATATACTTTCTGATAACAAGAAGGAATACAGAACGCCCGAGGCAATTAAGTGCGATGATGGGGTTAAAGAGCGTGGTGATACACCTTCATTTCTGCAAAAAAGACGGGTGGAAACCGCTGAGACAATACCCCTGAAACCTGACTGGTCACTTGATCACTGGGATCATGGCGAGATACGCATCCTTTGTGATGATGAGACCGGGGAGTTATGCTGCGCAACCATTTCCACGGAAGAACGCATAAAACTCATAAAAGAATGGCTGTTTGATTGCGACCGCATAGTTATTGATATCACAGGATGTATGGAATATGCACCCGAAAGATCATGGGACGTCATAATGGGACTTACAAATGCTCTCGGGAAAGACATGGCAAGTTTCTTTATGTACGACTACCTGAATGCCTGTAAGTTTATGAATAATACTGAACGCGCAAAGTGGGATGGGAAACTTGTGGAATTGAAGGCACTTAGTAGCGTGGAAATCGTTGAAGCCAAGACTATCAAGAAAAAACTCAAAGAGATACGTAGGGCGAGCCTGACAGAGACGCTGAAAGGACAGGAAGAACAGTATAATCAATTTTTACGAGGTGCTAATTATGGGCCTGTTTGAAGAATATGAAGAAATGCTCAAGATATTCGAGGAAAATTCATCATTTCGTACTCAAGAGGAAGTTGAAGATAATAGTAATAATTTCTTTTCTGTTTCTGGCTATCCTCATTATGAAAATGTAGTATCCAATATTCTTAAGTTTTTTCTTGATCCGAGAGAATGCCATGGAATGGGAGACTTGTGGCTAACTTCACTTTTGGAGTGTTACAAAGAAAATAAGAAAGACAGTTTTATTGGGGATATCAATGAAGTAGTTGAAATATACAGGGAATACTCCTGCAAGGACGAGTACGATAATTATAAACGCATCGATCTGTTAATAGATACTGGTATTAGATGCATAGTTATAGAAAATAAGATATATGCGGGTGCTAATAATCCGTGGCAGAAATATGATGAGGAGGCGCGTGAATATTCTACCGATTATGAAGAGCCCATTGAAATCTTACTTTCTTTGAGAGAAGAAGATCCCAAGAAAGGTAGTTATCATTTTGTGAATGTTACTTATTCTAAACTGTTTGACAAGATTGAAGAGAAAAAAGGATCATATGAAGAACAGACTGAAAAAAAGTGGCTGCTATTCATGAATGAATTGATGTCAAATATTAGAGGGTTGGAAAAAATGGCTAAACCGATAGATAAAGAGTGGCAGATATTTTTACAAGAGCATGATGATAAAATATCTCATTTTATTCGAAAATATTACGAGGATTTGAAGGCAAAAAGAGATTTTTTGACCGAGGTGAAGAACAGCCTTGAAAGAAAAGGATATAAGGTTGGGATTCATGACAAACCCAATATTGAAGAGCATCTAAGCATCAATATTGATTATCCTTCAGAAGATAATAGTAAACATATTATCGTGGTAGAGCCTTATTTTATGAAGGTTTCAAGAGATGAAGAATATCATAAATCAACAGTGTTATACCTAGCTGTATGGGATAGGAAAAAGGATCTCAAGGATGATTTTGTGAATAGTATGCGTAAGGAATTAAATGATCCTAAATTACCTGCTCCTTTGGAGAAAGAGTGGAAAAGAATGCTGATTGTAGAACAATATAATCTTAGTGAAGAAATTGTTGAAGCTTCCAAGGTGGCTGAACGTATTGAAGAGGTTTTAAAAGCTATTGGTAGAGTAGTTAAATAAAGATGTAGTTATTTAATTATTTAAATATTTCATAAGGATAATTTCATGAACTACGTAACAAGTGACATCCACGGCGAATACGACAAATTCATAGAAATACTGGACCGGATCGATTTTAAGGATACGGATACTCTTTATGTGCTCGGGGATATCCTTGACCGCGGACCGCATCCGATAAAGACGCTCCTTAAGCTCATGGAGATGCCGAATGTCATTTGTATAGTCGGTAATCATGAGCAGATGGCGTTGGATTGCCTGAGGTTTCTGAATAAGCCTATCACTAACGAGTCGATTGAGTCCATGGACAAGGAAATGCTCGGTAATCTTCTTAATTGGCAGCGGAACGGAAGCGAGACGACCTTGAACGAATACCATGCACTTGATCCGGAGATGCGGCAGGAAGTTATCCGTTTTATCATGGATTTTTCCATGTATGAGGAGATCACGGTCGCAGGGAAAAACTATCTGCTTGTGCATGCCGGGCTCGGTGACTACAGCCCTGAGAAAGACATCGAGGACTATTCTCTGAAGAATCTGATATGGGACCGTGCTGACTATGAGACTCAATACTTTGAGGATACCTTTGTTGTGACGGGGCATACTCCAACGCAGTTTATTAAAGGGAATCCAAAGCCCGGCTTCATATACCGGAATAAGAACCATATCGCAATAGACTGCGGCTGTACAATGTTTGGCGGAAGACTTGCGGCGATATGCCTTGAAACAGGCGAGGAATTCTATTCTTCGGAGAATATGTTATAAACCCGCTATGGAAAGGAAGATGGACGTGGGAAGAGACGAAAACATTGCGATTTTTAACGATACTATACGTTTATGTGAGACAAATGCCCGTTTGAAAAAATCTGTGGCAAATGCGACTGCGGCTCAGAAGTTGATATTGGAGAAGGAGGTCTTTCCCGCGCAGAACAGGGATATTTATGAGACACCGGCGAATGTTGTCGTATCGAAAAAACGGACCTTTGAGGCCGCAAAGGCATACAAAGGAACGAAGGTCGCGGTTCACAACTTTGCATCGGCATCAAATCCGGGCGGTGGAGTGACGAAAGGGTCGTCGGCTCAAGAAGAGTGTCTCTGCAGATGCTCAGTACTGTACCTTGGCTTAAATTCTCCGACGATGATGAAGGAATTCTACATACAGCACAGAGCTGCGCATGATCCGCTGCATAATGATGATGTGATTTACACTCCCGGCGTGACTGTGTTCAAGACTGATACATTGACACCGGAGCTTATGCATGAAACTGAATGGTATGATGTGGATGTTATTACCTGCGCTGCACCGAACTTAAGACAGGACCCTAGCAATTCATACAATTCAGGCGATGGTAGTAAAGCAGCGGCCATTACTAACGATGAACTGCAGGCTTTGCACGAAAAGAGACTCAGAAGGATTCTTGAGATCGCTGTATCACAGGGTGTCGAAACTATCATTCTCGGTGCATTCGGATGCGGTGCATTCCAAAATGATCCCGAGGTTGTTGCTCAGGCAAACCGCAATGTGATAAAGGATTACCTGCATGCGTTCAAGAATATCGAGTATGCGGTGTACTGTTCGCCGAGGGATGAGAGGAATTATAGGGCGTTTGAAAGAACGATTATGTCAGTTGGGGAATAAAGAAATGTTTTTGTGAGCTTGTATTATTTTTATTGTTTTTCATATTGTGGTATTATTATTTTACACTATTGATAAGAGGATAGGAAACATGATGGACAATAGTAAAATATCATTAAAACCTGTTAAAGAACTTCTTGGTATGAATTTCTTTATTCCCGATTACCAGCGTGGATATCGTTGGGAAAAACAGCAAGCGATTGACTTGTTAGAGGATATTTTGGCGTTTGCAAATAAAGCCGTTGGAAGCGAAGAAATTTATTGTATTCAACCTCTTGTTGTTTCTGAAAAAGAAGATGATATTCTTTCCAAATGCAAGAGTCCAGAAGCAAAACTTGAAGATATAAAAAAATACATAAAAGGTTCTTGGACCGTTGTTGATGGCCAGCAAAGATTGACAACTGTCTATTTGATTTTGACTTGCTTGGGGATACCAAATGAAGATAAATATGAGATAGATTATTGTACTAGGTCAGGTAGCAGAGAATTCTTATTAAACATACAAACAAAAAATAAAGGGGATGCATATAAAAACATTGACTTTTTTCATATGCATTCGGTTTATATTACTATTTGCGAATGGTTGGCATCAAAAGATGAGCAATTAAAAGAGAAAGTGAAAGAAACGCTTTTAAATCAGGTCCACTTTATATGGTATCAAATCAATGAAAAGGATGAAATTTCGGTATTTACACGTTTAAATATTGGAAAAATCCCTTTAACTGATGCAGAATTAATAAAAGCCTTGTTTTTGAACAGAGGAAACTTGAGTTATTTACCGGGTTTAGATAAAAGTTCGTTTGAAACAAAGCAAAAAAAAATCGCTCTCGAATGGGATCAAATAGAATATGCTCTGCAGAACGATGAGTTCTGGGCATTTATTCATGATATGGAATACGATAAACCGACAAGAATTGATTATATTTTTGAGTCGATTTGTAACAAAGATGGGTATTTGCTTTATAGGAAGGGAAGAAGAAATACAAAAAATAATAAAAACCGTGATGACGATGTGGCATTTAATGCAAATTTATCAAATAGGATTGGTAATGATGAGCATAAGACATTTCGGTATTTTAATGAAAAGTTTAACGAACACGATAAGGAGGAGGATTGGCTAGATAAATTATGGGGTGAAGTATTGAGGTATTATCAAGTCTTTAATGAATGGTATCAAGATTATCAACTTTACCATTATATAGGATATTTAACAACTATAGCCCCAGATAAAGACATAACTAACTATGTTGGGGAATGGGAAGGGAAAACGAAAAATGAATTTATTAGGTATATAAAAAACCAGATTGTTCAATTACTAAAGAAAAAGGATTGGATTTGTGATTTAAAGAATTATAGATTTGAACAAGATGGTAATAAGGGGAAGAGAGAGTGTGTTGACATTCTTCTTTTACATAATATAGAAACTATAATTCAGCAAAATGTAAAACTAGTAAAAGAGGCAAAGTATAATCTTCCCAACTTCTCAAAATTTCCTTTTCACATTTTTAAGAAGGAAAAATGGCAAGTTGAACATATTAGGCCTAACGCGGGAGATGACTTAAAGGACCCGAAACTGTATTTATATCTAGCTAAGAAATATTTCGAAAAAGACGAAGAATTATCAAACCGGATCAAGGACTACTTGGAGAATCTGAAAGAAGGCGACCCTGAAAAGATAATTGAGGATATTTCTCAAAAAGGCGGGACTTTATCAGAGGATGATAAGAATAAAATATGGAACTATGTCTTGCTTGATGAATTAACAAACAAAGAATATGGTAACCAAATTTTTCCTGTAAAGAGAGCTTTTATTGCAAACAAAGAGAAAGGTAAAAAAGTCAAATACATATATGATAATAAAGGATTTAGAGAGGGATCTCCAATCCCGGAAATTGCTTTTGTACCGCCATGTACAAAGAACGTCTTTGCCAAGTTTTATACATCTATGCCAACTACAATGATTAATTGGAATACTGAAGATGCTAAAGCGTATTGGGAGGACATTGCGGAGAAATTACAATACTATTTTGAAATAATAGGTGTTAAACAATAGGGGGAAAGAGAATGAATGATTCTTATACTCTTTGGAGTCTACTTGAAAAATATGATGTAGTAGTACCTGCAATTCAACGTGATTATGCTCAGGGAAGAAAAGATAAAAGGTTTATTCGAGAGGAGTTTTTTAAAGATATTAATAGCTATCTGAAAGAATCTAAACAGGTTACTTTGGATTTTGTATACGGAAATGTTGAGGGAAATCGATTTTATCCTCTTGATGGACAACAACGATTGACAACTTTGTGGCTTATCCATTGGTATGTTTCGTTCATGGCAGGAAAGTTGCGAGAGGATAAAAAGATTTTGACGAAATTTTCGTATGAGGTAAGATCGTCATCCGAACAGTTTTGCAAGGCATTGTGTGAGAAGATGGTAACCGCTAATCCGACTGGAAATATTGCAGAATATGTAAAGGCCCAAACATGGTTTTATGCATCATGGTTACAAGACCCAACAATATGCTCAATGCTTCGAACTATTAGTGGGGATGAAGAATCAAAAGATGGTAGTATTGAAGCTGTTTTTGATGGTGATTATAGTTCTTATAGAGAGAATCTGCTTAGTGGAAAGATTTTGAATTTTATGTTGCTTGTTATCGGAAACGAGAAGTTGCCTATTTCAGACGATTTATATATCAAAATAAATGCTCGTGGCAAAGCTTTATCTAATTTTGAGAATTTTAAAGCAGATTTGGTTTCCTGGATTCAGAATCCTGAAAATCCCGATTCAAAAAAGTATGAGCAGTCACCAATAAAGAACGACACCGGAATCCACAGCTATAAACAATACTATTCAGCTCAAATTGATAATAAATGGACAGATGTATTTTTTAAGTCTTCTAAAAAAGTTGGAGGTTCATTAGAAGGTAGAATTGATGAGGCCTATTTTTCGTTCATAAATAGATTTGTAGTGAACGAGATATGTTTAGATAAAACTTTAGCGCCTGCTGAATATGCTCCAAACAAAGAATCTGAAGATCATAGGGAACCCAAAAAGGCTTTTGATAAGTTGTTTGGAACTGGATTGGACGGTGCTTCAGCTGATGATAGTATGGTTAGATACGAGGGTTTTGAGATTTATGGGAGATATCTAACATTCGATAATATGAACAAGTTGGATAATCTTTTCAACTTAATTTCAAATAATGATATCCTTGCCAAAATTGAAGAAGAGCTCAAAATCAACGATGCAGATGCAGAAGAGGATACACAGTTACCCATGTATTCTTTTATTCCACGTTATAAGAGCGACAATGATATAAAACTTGTTTCAACAAGGCAAAAAGAGCGTGTTTATTTTTTGGCGATTTGTTTGTTTTTGGACAATACTAAAAACGATGAAGACATAAAAGGGAGAAAATTTGAGAGATGGATGCGAGTTATTAGAAACTTAGTGGAAAATGCTGCTATTGAGAATGTTCCGGCAATGGTTTCATGTATGAGAAAGATTGAAGAAATTGCTGAAAAAATGAGATCAGACGACAATGAAAACGATATATATAGTGTTTTGAATAATTATTCTGATGTTGTACCCGACAGTCGTCTGGAATCTCAACTTAAAGAAGAAATAGAAAAAGCAAAACAAATCAAAACACATGAGAACTATGAAGCAAAAATAAAAGAGGCGGAGCAATTCTCATTCTTCAATGGCACTATCAGATTTCTATATTTGAATGAAGAATCATCAGTAGATTGGGACAAGTTTGATGATAAGTTCAAACGTGCAAAAGAACTATTTAATGTTAAGAATAATTATAATAAAGTCGAAACAAAAACTATTACCGAATTCCTAAAACTGTTCAAGGGATTTAATGAAGTCGAAGGTATGTTTCTTTTCACATCTGTTGGGTATCATCCACGTCATCGCTGTTGGAAAAGAGACATTCTTTGTTGCGACGATATTTCAGAAAAGGTTCACCAGTTGCTGAGTGGAGATACTGAAGAAGCAAAGCGTGAATGCGATTATCAAGAATTTTTGGATAGCGGTCTTATTGATAGAATAGTCGAAAAATATGAAAATTATAGATTCAGATATCATTGGCATAACGGTTGGGCTATTCATAAGGAACGGAGTCAGACTGAAGGGGTCTACGTTTCAGAAGAGAGAAAAGTAAAATGTGAGGTATTAAACAGATTGGCAGGTGAAAAGCAAATAACAGTACTGAATGACAATTTCAACTTCTACTGCAAAGGGTATTATTGGGGACTTTGCGTGGCGTTTGAACATGAAGGCAAAAAGTATTATTGGCGTAGTGAATATGATAGCAATAGCAAAAAAAGCGTAGATAAACTATATAAAACCGATGCCGATTCAAAGGACTACGTAATATGGGAAAAACCCGAGGATTTGATAGTTGTGTTAACCTCAAAACCGCTTGAAACTAGTTAGGCTTGAATAGATATCAAATCCGATTAACAGGATAACTAGTAGGAGGATGGGGTGTAGCATTCCCTTGTAGCAGGTGTACAGATTTTTGTACACCTTTTCCCTTATACTCCGGATAAACACTGCAATACAATGCCACAACAAGGAGGAAAAACCATGCGACTCAATTATCCAGACAACTACACCCCCAACATCTATCTCGGAGACGACTGCGAAAGATATGCGCTTGGAAACGATGGAAAGAATGTTTTGTTTTGCATTTCCATCAATCCCAGTGTGGCTTGTGACAAGTATTCCGATCCCACCATGAATGCGCTGGTAAATATCTCGAGAAAAAAGGGCTTTGACGGTTGCATTATGATAAATCCCGCGCCTTACAGGACGCCAAAGCCTGCGGAATTACCGGCCACACCGGACAAGTGTCTCAAGGAAAATATAAAGATCATACGTGATCTTTTTTCAAAACATCCCAGCAGTACGGTTCTTTGTGCATGGGGGGATTTCAGGAAAAATGGTCCGAAATGGTTCAGAAAGTCCCTTGAGGTAATAATGGAACTGGCAGCCCAATATGGCATGAAGCTGGTCTATATAAGAAAGACCAGACAGGGAGAGCCAACGTATTTATCCTATTTGAACAGAGATCATGCTTTGTTTGATAATGGTAAGGGTAATTACGAACTGAGCGCATATGTTGGATGGGACCATAGTGCTTTCTAAAAGGCAGTTGCTTTTTTGAAATTGTATGATATAATACAAGTAAGAAAATCTTACTTCAAGGAGGCTCGCTATGGCACAGTATATGTCGGAAGTTACCGCTTTGTCATCAAAAGGACAGATTGTATTGCCTAAATCTATAAGGGAACATCTTAATGTTGAATCCGGAACGAAATTTATGGTGTTCTGTGACGGCGACAGTATTCTGCTGAAACCCATACCTGTACCGGATATTGCCGAATTTCGAAAGCTGATGAATGCTGCCGAAGAATGGGCAGAAAGCGTAGGAATGACGGAAGATGATATCACGGATGCCATAAAGACTGTTCGTAACAGGAGAAAGAAATGAGGATCGTTATAGACACAAATGTGATCGCATCGGCGGTCTTTTTTGGAGGGTGTCCCAAAGAATTACTTGAACTTCTGTTAAATGGCAGGCTGAAAGCATTTGCTTCTATGGAGATCGTTGTCGAATATAAAGAGACGCTTGAGGAACTATGTGCGCGTTACCCCGACAGACCCGAAAAATTACCTCTGGTTGCCATAGTTTCAGCAATGAAGATAATTGAGCCGGCTTCGCATATTGCAGTTTGTAGGGATCCGGACGACGATAAATTCATTGAATGCGCAAATGATGCAAAATGTGTGTATATTGTCAGTGGCGACAAGGATCTGCTTTCATTGAAAAAGTACAAAGATATACAGATAGTAACAGTGGCGGATTTTCTGTCAGCATGGGAAAAGGGCTGAATATAATCTGAGCCAACACGTTTATGTGAGGTGTGCAGTTTTTTGCACACCTCTTTTTTTATACTTATCCCGAAGCTCATCAAACATATGTGAGAATAGGAAAGAATGTATGGATGACAAGGAAATCAGAAAAATATTGATCTCTTATCTGAAAGTGGGACAAGAGAAGATCAGAATATACCAAGAAAAGACGATTGGCGGAGCAATATGTGATCTTATGACAGTTACCGATCAATTGACCGGGTATGAAATAAAGAGCGATCTTGACAATTTTGCAAGACTTGATTCTCAGGTTTGGCATTACAAGCGTTTTTTTAACCAAAATTATGTTGTTGTCGGTAAGTCACATGAAAAGACGGTAGAGGAGAGAGTGCCGGCTTCCTGGGGGATAATTGTTATTTCGCCGGATAATGTAATAATTCACAGAAAAGCCGGAGTGAACAAGGAATACAGTATAAACAGCCAACTCTCTGTCTTATGGAAAATAGAGCTTGGGAATATTTTGAATTTCTTCAGACTCCCGTTGTGGACATCAAAAGAGAAAGCATATATCATCGACCGCCTTGTTGAAAACGTCCCTCACGATCAGCTCAGTAAACAGGTGGCGTATGAACTTCTTCACAGGGATTATTCCATATACGATGCAAAGGATTACACTGAGTATTACGAGAATGAAACGATTGTAAACGATTCTTCGGCAGTACTGCGGAACGATCGTTCCGGCGGCTTTATGAGCGGTCTGGTGGACGATGTATCTGAAATGGAACAGATGACATTGGATCAGTGGATAGAGATATTTAATCGCGCTCAAAAGGCTAAAAAGATAAAAGAGGAAAAGCATAAAGAACGTGTTTCGAGACCTAAACATGCTATCACCTTTGAGGATATTGAGGTTTCGCCGGGAGTACCATGGATAGGAAAGCAGATCATCACTGAATTTGCCAGACACTTAGTATCAATGAGCGGAGAACTTAGCTATAACTGGGCAGGCTCCATAAAAGTAAACTATGAGCCTATTACCGGCCACTGGTTTATTGAGAACAAGAAATTGGCGGACAGCGTTGTGAATTGTACGGCAAAGTATGGGATCAAAACGTACAATGCCCTTCAGATACTTGAGGCGGCCCTGAATTTGAGAGAGATAAAAATATACAATAGAGGGCTTAAGTATGACGAAAACAGTACCTTGGCCGCTATAGAGAAAAAGAAAATGATCATTGAACTCTTCAAGGAGTGGGTTTGGCAGGATGAAGACAGAAAATGGGAGATAGAAGAGGCTTATAACAACTTGTTTGGGCAGTTTAATCCCGCAAGATATGATGGGAGCAAACTCACATTTCCGGAAATGGAGTCCGGCTATGAACTGTTTGATTATCAAAAAGATGCGGTACAACGTATACTATCACGAAAGAATACTCTATTGGCATTTGATGTGGGTGCCGGCAAGACATTCATCATGATAGCTGCATCCATGTTGATGCGGCAGCAGGGAATATCGCGGAAAAACATGTTTGTGGTACCAAACAACATAGTGGGACAGTGGGCTAATATGTTTACGACGTTGTATCCGCGGGCTCAGCTTTTGGTAATAGAACCAAAGGGGTTTAAAAGCCCTGTTCGAGACAAGACTCTTCATCAGATAAAGTATGCGGATTATGACGGGATCATTATTGCCTACAGCTGTTTTGAGATGATCCCGCTTTCAATCAATGCCGTTACGGCCTTGATGAGAGATAAAATTAGGAGGATGGATGACGCAATAAAAAAGATTGCACTGGAGTTCGGTTCTGTCAGTGCATTAAAAAATGAGAAGTACCGGATAGAAAAACTGGCATTGGAACTTGTAGACAGTATGGACTATGAGGGGTTTGATATAACGTTTGATGAATTGGGGATAGAAACCCTTTTTTTGGATGAGGCGCATAATTACAAAAATCTTCCGATCAAAACAAATATGAGGAACCTCCGAGGCATAAATACAAAGGGATCAAAGAAATGCTTTGATATGCTACAAAAAGTGAGATATGTCCAAGACTCATCTGAAGGAAGGGGAGTAGTATTTGCCACGGGAACCCCTCTTTGTAATTCTATTGCCGATGCTTATATCATGCAGACATATCTTCAAAATGAAGAACTCGCAAAGAACAGTTTGGATGTCTTTGATAACTGGGTAAAAACGTTTGCCGTTCCGGAAACAGTGGCTGAAGTGGACGTCGACATACAATCATACAGAAATGTCACCAGATTTGCGCGGTTTGTCAACCTTCCCGAGTTATCAAGGATGTTTGCTGATATTGCTGTTTTTCACGCAATGGGTAAAGAGGATGGCATACCTGAAACAGAGGAGTATAAAGACTGTATCATCCCTAAAAATACCGCATTGGAAAAATATATGCTGACATTGGCCGACCGAAGCGAGGAGATCCGTTCGGGAAAGATTGATAAGACCTTTGATAACATGCTGAAGGTAAGCACTGATGGCAGAAAAGCAGCCTTGGACCTAAGACTGGTAGGGGAGGAACAAGCCAAAGAAACCTCAAAGATCACCGAATGTGTTAACAATATCGTGAATATATACAAACAGTATGAAGGATGTTCGCAGTTGGTCTTTTGTGACTATTCAACTCCAAAGAGTGATGAGTTTAACGTATATGACGAAATTAAAAAAGGCCTGGTCGAGAATGGCATCCCTGACAAGGAGATAGCGTTTATACATAGTTTTCATACCGAAGAGAGAAAACTGGAACTGTATCGGAATGTCAATGAAGGAATAGTACGCGTCCTGATCGGATCGACATTTAAACTTGGGATAGGCGCAAATGTCCAGACGAAACTCAAGGCCATACATCATCTTGATGTTCCGTGGAGGCCTGCGGATATGGTACAGCGCGAAGGCAGGATACTTCGGAAGGGCAACCAATATGAAGAGGTTTTCATATATCGATATATCTGTGAAGGTAGCTTTGATGCATATTCATGGCAGATATTGGAAACAAAACAGAGATTCATTTCTCAATTTTTAATGGGCTCCGAGTATCAGAGACAAGCATCCGATCTTGAGAATAACGTACTGTCTTTTGCTGAAGTAAAGGCATTGGCACTTGCAGACCCGCATATGAAGGAACTCGCCGAGAAAGAAAATGAGTTGTCGAATCTTTTGATAATACGAGGCAAAGCCCTTGAGAGAAAGACACAGATGAAAGAAGAGGTCGCTTCTGAAACGCAGGCAATAAAACTAATGGAGGGCCAGATTGCCGGAACTGAAAAGAACTGTGCTGAACTTGCTGAAAGAAAAGAGAAAGATTATAAAGCACTCAGACAGGAGATCAAAGAGTTCCTTGAGCCTGATCGGATCAGGCTTGGAAAGAGGCTCTTGGGAACAGCATGGGGATTTGAGGTCGAAGCACAAGCTGATCAGAATTCAACGAAAACAACCTTTACGGTTTCTAAGAATGGAGCGTCATATGTTTTGGAAAGCGGGGAGTCCGCCTCGGGCAATGCATTACGTGTGAGCAATCTCTTTTCAGGACTGGAAGATTATCTTGAGAAACTAAGAGATAAAATGGAAATAAAGAAAAAGCATTTGGCGGAACTTAATGAAGAAATAGCTGCAGAGGATGGATATACCGATCGAATCAGAAGCCTTGAGAAAGAGATAAGTTCGTTGCGGGGTAAGATAGAGGGATCAAACAAAGGAGGATAATATGGCAACACTGACAGGATTCTGGGATCTTGATAAGAAACTTGAAGGGGGGCTCAAGGCTGGCTATTTATACATCATAGCCGCCAGGCCGGGCATGGGAAAGTCGATGCTTGCTCTTAATATGATCGACCATATATGTGGCACTGAGCAGAAAACTGCGCTTCTTTTCTCTTTGGAGTTGGCCCGCAAGAATTATGTTGAACGCATTATGTCTTTGGAAGGGCGTGTGGATTACAGTAAGATCCGGGAGGGAAGGATACAAGGAGAAGAATGGGACCGTATCATAGCCGCCGCGGAGCATATGAAAGATATGAATATAGTGATTGATGATTTTCCGGAATTGTCGATTGATGGGTTCAGGGAAAAATGCGTGGATTGCAAGGCTAAATACAAAGATCTCTCTGCGGTTTTTATTGATTATTTACAACTTATGATCACATCAAAACAATGCGACTCAAGAAAGAGTGAACTGAGCGACATTATCTGTGGATTAAAGCAAGTTGCAATGGATCTGAGTTTGCCGGTTATTGTGCTGAGCCAACTGCCTCGCACATTGGAGTATAGAGAAAACCGTGTGCCGCTGCTTTCGGATCTGGATAGAATGATCGGATCTGACAGGGATATAGACGTTGTAATGTTTTTGTATCGCGATGATTATTATGACAAGGATATGGAAAACAAACATATCGCCGAGATTCATGTTCCCAAGAACAACGGAGGAACAAGAGGTGTCTGCAAATTAGCTTCTTTGCCGGACATTATGAAGTTCGTAAACGTGGATGATAATGGGAAATAGTGCTATGAAAAACCAACAGATCAAAAAGTACATTATCCATATCCTTGCCGTGACTGCGCTCAGCGAGGATGTTTTTGACATACCGCACAGCCAATGCGCGCTGATACTTCTTACGACCAGAACAAATACATATATAGACTCATTGGATATGAAAAAGCTGGTCGTGGACATTCTGGATGTAGAGGATAAAAGGCATCCAAGGGCTTTTACAAGAGCACATGCACGCATGGTAATATCATTCCTCCGTCAGCTTCCTGAAGAGGTGACGGATCTATATGTCTGCTGTTCAAAAGGCGGATCACGCAGTGCGGGATGCGCTGCGGCACTCATGCTCATGTCCGGAAGAAGCGATAAGGATGTATGGCTGAATCCATTCTATACGCCAAATCTGCTTGTTTTTCAGGTGCTTTGCCGGGAGTTTGGGATATTTATGCCGGGCCTGTTTGTTTCGATACGCCTGGCCCGCAACAACAGGGCTTATAGAAAAGCACAAAAGGCAAAAGGAAAATGCAGGTATGAACGTTGGGAGATACTTAAGTAGTGGCATTAAAAAGATACTTGGTTGAACACTGCCTGCTGATAGTGTATGATATTAGAAAGTGAAAAAAGAGGAAGGGAGAATGAGATTTTGGGCAGACAGGCAAAGAAATTAAGTCTTTTTAATACCTTGGAGATACTGAAGAAGTATACCGATGAGGACCATCGGCTTACTCAGACTGAGATTTTGGATCGTCTTAAGCAAGATTACGACATGGAAGTGGATCGCAGGACGATAAAGACCAATCTGATGGATCTTATTGAACTGGGATATGAAATTGAATCTCAGGAGACGACACGAATGATCCGAAATGAGAAAACCGGTGAAGTTGAAGAAAGCACCATTATGTCAAGTTTTTATCTTGTAAGGGATTTTACAAAGCCGGAGTTAAGGCTGCTCATTGATTCCCTTCTGTTTTCCAAGCATCTTCCCTACAGCCAGTGCAAAGATCTTGTTATGAAATTGGAAACTCTTTCCAACCAGTATTTTAAGGCACATATGAACTACATTTGCACAATGCCTGAGGATAAGACTAATAATCAGCAGGTCTTCTACAATGTTGACATTCTGGATGATGCCATAAGCAAAGGACGGAAGGTATCATTTAAATATCTTGAGTATGGCACAGATAAGAAACAACACATTAAATGCGGAAAAGACGGCGAGGATCGTGTTTATGTGGTGAGCCCGTATCAAATGGTCGCAAAAGAGGGCAAGTATTATCTGATCTGCAATTTTGACTGGTATGATGACATATCGAATTATCGTGTGGACAGGATCACAGATATCGAGATACTTGAAGAAAAGGCAAGACCGTTTGAAAAGCTTAAATGGTCTGACGGAAAACGACTTGACCTGGCAGAGTACATGAAAAAACATGTTTACATGTATTCGGGAGCGGACACGGTTGTCAAATTCAGGATAGTTAAACCTATGGTCAGCGACATTATCGATATGTTCGGCAAAGACGTAAGGTTTTATGATGAAACCGAGGACAAAGTATGCGTAAGGGCCAAAGTGAACGAGACGGCAATGCTCCAGTTCGCAAAGAGTTACGCTCCCGATGTGGAAATACTGGAACCCGCGGGATTGCGTGAGCAGATAAAAGAAGAGCTGAGAAAAGGCTTTCAGGCATATTAGGAGTAGTTGTTCTTGCTAAATAAACCGATGTTTTCAAGAGATGTGCAGATTTTTGTACATCTCTTTTTTTATACTTTAGGCACAAGGTAAAACAAAAAGGCCTTATGCAACACAAGGAGGTCAGGTATATGAAGGCAATAGTGAGCGGTAATACGCTTAAGATATGGAACTATGGTGTGGCGGCGAAGGTTTTTACCGACAGGATAGACGAAATAATATCTGCCGGCGATGAAATACTGTTGCCATATAAGCCGGGGACTGCGTTCAATCTTATTCGGGACTATCTGCTGTATAAAGACTATCGAAATGTGACTTTGTATTATCTTTCCGAAGGTAGACATGTTAATGACGGCAACTGGAGAGAGAAAGAGATCGCCAACGAAAAGGACATCTTCCAGGAAATCGGAGAAACGGCGGATTATGGCGTCTTCTGGTGGGGAGACGGAAGCGATGAAACCCTTTGCCACATGATGAACTTTATATTTTTGGGAAAAAAGTCCAAGCTCTATGACAATGAGAAAGATGAGTGGCTGGAGATAAACAGTCTTGAGGCTTTAAGAAGTTTATGCTCTGAACCGGAGGGGATCCGCAGGGACGATGTCGATCATGTTCTGGCGGAGTGCGGGTTCTCTGATGAAATGAGGACATATCTTACAGATAAACATAATATACCGGAGAGAACGCTTATAGATATCATATGTGGGGCTCCGGTAGGGCTTGAGAAGAAAGAAGATATGCTGATGGAACTGCGGGCAAAGAAAAGTCTGAAGCATGAGATGCTTAACACGTTCAGGCAATGTATGGAAAATGCAGTGAATTACCGGGATATGAATAACAAGATGTGGGAAATCTTAAAAACTCAGGAACCGGATAATATATATTGTTGTATCGAAAAAGCCGGAAAAGAGATCGCGGACGTTAAACTTCTGAACTATTTGATCGATGAGAGCCTGGCACAGTGGAGGACCATGCTTTTTTGCGAGTGGTATGACACTGATATCCTGGCCGAAAAGAGCTGTTTTTCAGGACTTTTTATCCGGCATAACAAAATGTATGAGTACATTGAAAACGAGGAAAAAGATACCGAGGATGAGGCAGCAGTCAAAGAACTGCCTGACTGGTGGTACAAGGCCGAAGTGTGGGAAGAGTCAGATGTCGATGAGGACAATGAGCGGACGCGTAATGTTTATGATCTGTATATCTTCAATGGCAAAGTCTGTTGGTTTGAGGAAAAGGAAGCGGATGTACAGGTAAACGGAAATACATATTATTTGCCGAAATCCCGTTTGCACTCGAGAGGAGTAACAGATCTTTCTCTTCCGACACCTTTCAAAAGCGGCGATATCGTTCTTATAGACTGCAGACCGTTTGGCGAGCCTTTCCATGCAATGATCCTGGAATCAAGGCATCAGTATGACTGCTGCTTCCCCAATATAGTTTTTAGAGTACCGCATACCGACGGCTGGAGATGTACGGCTTTGAAGCACAAAATGTTTTACAGAGATATGGATTGTGGGACTTATGCCCCGATGCTTTCTCCGTTATACAGATTGAGATCGGTGAAGCCGGAAGAATTAACCGTGAGGGATTCTGAACTGGTAAGCTTAAGCCGTATGCTCAAAGGAGATGAAAACGCCGCCTCCGACATATGGAACAACTGGCATTGCGATGATACATCCTTCGGAGAAGTCAGGGCGATATTTGAAAAGTGTTGTAAACACGGATTAAAGCGAGGTTAAGATGAATAAAGGAATTTTCTGGTGTTATGTGACGGTATTCGATGACGATATGTTCTCGCATACGATCAATCCGGTCATGGTGCGCTGCGACAGGGACGGCAAGGCTCTAGAAGAGGTCGAATACAGTTCGAAATCCGGTGAAAATTTTAATCATAAGATCGAATGGGAAAAGAAAACGGCTTCCGTGAGAAAAAGCCAAAGAAAACCGTTTGACTACTATCCGAGAGGCAGGGTTGAAGTAACACCCGGCAGTGTAAAAGTGTTTGCAAATCCTGTGATAATCGCAGATGAAGATGCAAAGAAGGCCATTGTTCAATGCTTTGAACTGGAGGAAGTAAAGGATGATATAAAGTGGATCGCGGATAATTCAAAGCATTACAGGTATTGCAGGGATGCCATGGGAGATGCCGCATGGCTTGATGATGACGAGGAGGAGTGAGAGATGGATAACGTCAAATATGTACGATATGAGAAGGACTCAAGAACTACGGAGTATTTTTTCAAGATCAATGAACACTTGGCAGATTTCGTGAAAAAGAACACAAACTATAGTCAGTGTGAATTGAGACGTTATCTGTCCAAGGACAATCTATTCAAGTACATCGTTGGCTCCTCAGGTGAAACACCGGAGATGCAAGCAGCTTTTACAGAGACTGTTGAAAAGATCAGTAATGTAGGCAATGAGGCGTATTTTTATAATCATCTGATCACTAAAGACGGATGTCCCAGGGGACCGGCCGAGATACATAAGCTCATGCATGATGAATATGGGCTTATTGATATTGACAAGGCTGAGGAAGAAGATGACCTTGAAGGTCCGGAATGTGAGCTGGAATGGATGGTGGCTCATTTCTTTATAGCTTTCAATAGGCTTTTATTTGATGAACCGCACAGTAGTACGGAAGACGAAATGGCCTGGGAAGCGGATAGTGAAGTGGCAGATATTCAATCGGTATCAGATATTCTTAATAATATCAAAAGCATAGACACGATCGTTGTCGTTGATGATGCAAGAAAGATCGGACCTGAAGATGTGAAACGCATTGTTGTTGATGATGACATTGATATGTTGAACACGTTGCTTTACAAAGAGATACCCGACCGTGGCAAGTTGTTTTATGAGACCGTTGACCCGGACGGGGACCCTGTATTATGCCTATCAAGATTCAACTCGGAAATGGAGAGACGGGGCACGCCGGAGCGAAAGATCCCCCAAATGCTGGTTTTGGTGGACAATCCTGAAAAACTCCTGAAAAAGTATTCTGAGGAGGCTGAAGAGGCAATATATCGCTTGGAACAACTTGGAGACGGATATGGCATTCATCTTGTAGTTGGGCAGAGCAATGCAAAATCAGCAAATACCATTCTGAAGAATAAAGAACAATAGTACCATCTTCCTGTGCGGGTTCGGATTATTTGGGCTAAGGCAAATTACACCTTCTTAATTCTCCAAAACATCCGTTTATTCTCCGGGAAAAAACATGTAAAATGTGATCAAAGGTGCATGACATCTTAAACGGAAGGGGGAATGCATATGGCAAAGAAACTGTATAAGAGCAATACAGACAAGAAACTTGCAGGTGTCTGCGGGGGCATAGCGGAATATTTCGATATCGATTCAACACTTGTAAGGCTAATCTGGGTCATCATCATATTGGCGGCAGGGACGGGGATCCTTGCATATATCATCGCTGCGATCGTGATGCCGGATCCGCCTGTGAACTATGATTCGTACAGGGATATCAACAGCTGAATAATGTGGACCGGAAGGTATAAATGCTCCTTCCGGTCTTTTTTTGTTCTTGAACAGTCGTAAGCGGGAAAGTATAATATTATCAGCGGTCTAAACGCAGAAAACATCTATGGGGGATAAGGCATGAAACTACTTCATTTGGGAGATCTCCATCTGGGAAAGTCGCTTGGAGAGTTTGATCTGTTTGACGATCAGAAGTATATCCTGGAGGAGATATTAGAGATCATAAAGAGCGAAAAGGTTGACGTTGTGTTGATCGCGGGGGATGTGTATGACAAATCCGTTCCGAGCGAAAACGCGACGGTGCTTTTGGACCGGTTTCTTAAAAATCTTTCGGAAACAGGCGTGCAGACGTTTATGATAAGCGGAAATCATGATTCCGACGAGCGGCTGAACTTTGGCAGCAGTCTGTTTACATCAAACCGGATCTATATTTCTTCTGTCTATGACGGAACCCTGCATAAACATACGGTCGAGGATGAAAACGGCGAGCTTGATATCTGGCTCATGCCGTTTGTTAAGGCATCACAGGTGAGGCACTTTTTTCCGGATGAAGAGATAAAAACTTATGATGACGCGGTGAGGGTCATATTGAACAAGGCGGATATCGACAAAAACAGGCGAAACGTGATAGTGGCGCATCAGTTTGTCATGGGAAAGTCTGAGGATCCGGCGCTTGCAGGTTCGGAGGGCGCAGGCACGCAGAGCGTAGGAACGATTGAAAAGATAGGGTATGACTGCTTTGACTCTTTTGATTATGCCGCTCTCGGGCACATTCATTCGCCTCAGCGAGTGGGACGCGAAGAAGTGCGTTACGCCGGCTCTCCACTTAAATATTCGGTGAGTGAAGTGAATAACGAAAAGTCGGTCCCTGTGGTCACAATAGGGAAAAAAGGGGAGACGAGCGTTGAACTTATCCCGCTGAAACCCTTAAGAAACTTAAGGCACATAAGGGGAAAGCTGAAAGATCTGCTCGACAAGAAAAACGTGACAGAGCCGGACGATTTTATCTATGCGACTCTTACGGACGATGATGTGATAAACGACGCGATGGGGATATTTCAGGCGACATACCCGAATACCGTAAAGATCGATTATGACAATGCTCACACGAGAGAACTGGAACAGGTGGACATCTCAAGGATCGCGGAGAACAAGTCTTTTTCTGAGCTTATAGGTGATTTTTACCGGCTTGTGTACGGGTGCGAGATCACAGAGGAAGAAATGGATGTGATGCGTTCGGTCGCAAAGGAAGCAGGTGTGATAAATGAAGCCGATTAAACTCATTATAAGCGCGTTCGGGCCTTATGCGGACAAGATGCCTGAGATAAACTTTGAACAGTTTGAGGAAAAAGGCCTTTTCCTGATCTCCGGTGATACAGGCGCGGGAAAGACCACTATTTTTGATGCCATCTGCTTTGCGCTTTACGGCACGACCAGCGGCACATACAGGGATACGGGAAGTTTAAGGAGCGAATACGCAAAGGATTCCACCGAAAGCTATGTGGATTTCTATTTTTCGCATCAGGGAAAAGAATACCATGTAAGGCGCTCACCGTCATATGTTAGGCCCAAGCAGCGCGGTGAGGGCGTCATAACGGAGAAGGAGCAGGCGGTCTTTTATGAGGCGGGAAAAACGCCAGTAGAGGGGCTTTCGGCTGTCAATAAGGCTGTGTTTGAGCTGCTGCGCATCGACGAAAAGCAGTTTAAGCAGATCGTGATGATCGCGCAGGGCGAATTTTGGGCGCTCCTAAATGCCAAAACGGAGCAGCGCACCGAGATCCTGAGGACCATTTTTCAGACCGGCGGATACAAAAACATCGAAAACAAGCTGAAGGACAGAAGAGACCAGAATTTTAAGATAAAGACACGCGCGGAGGAAAGCATTTCGCAGTATTTCAGGGATGTGACGGCAGACCCGGAAGAGACTCTTTTTGAAGAACTGAACGACCTGAAGGACCGTGTGAACGCCGCAAAAAGCATATGGAACATTGATGAGATCCTTGATCTGATCGACAGGCTTGTGAACGATGAAAAAGCGCGCCTTGACGAAGACAGAAAAACGCTTGAAGCAGCGGAACAGGCTTATCAGGCTGTGCAGAAGGAGCTTGTGACCGCAAAGACAGACAACGAGTTCATCACAAGATTTGAAAACCTGAAAAAGACCGCAGACGAGCTGCGTGACAGGAAAGACGAAACTGACAGGCTTGCCGCTCTAATCAAGGTCAGAAAAGCTGCGCTCCACGGGGTAAAACCTGCTTTTGACGCATGGACGAAAAAGGTCGGGGAGACGGACAGGACCAAAAAACAGATAGAGAGAGGGCTTTCGGACCTTGAAAAGGCCCGATTTGATGCCGCAAAGAAAGCGGAGGCGCTTGCCGAAGCCGAAAAGGAAAAGCCCGAAGCTGAAAAGTACAAAAGGCTTGCTCAGCAGATCGAAGAAGAAAAGCCGCAATATGAGAAACGCGACAAGCTTAAGAATGAGCTTTCTTCGCTGAACGCGAAAAAAGAGGATGTGGCAAAAAGAGAAAAAGAGACGGCCGAAGCCGAGAAGAAACTTAAAGACCGTATAGAAGCGCTGCGTGCCACAGTGACGGAACTTAAGGGAAAGCCCGAGGAACTCCTGCTTGCGAAGGCAGATGAGGAAAAGGCCGCTTCTCTGGCAAAAAAGATAAACGACATTATCGATAAAAAACTGGAAGACAGAAAAGCACGCCGGACAGAGCTTTTGTCGGACCAGAAGACATTTACCGCCGCGCGTGAAAAGTATGATGAGGCAAGCAGGAAATATGCAGAAGCCGAGCGCATCCTTGAAAACTGCCGCGCGGGGATACTGGCACAGGGCCTGTCCGAGGGCGAAAAATGTCCGGTCTGCGGGTCCACAC
>JAEEGL013078357.1_pt1 | contig 27779 bp, 22 predicted proteins | sample 9134231 | NCBI WGS metagenome assembly JAEEGL01 (sample SAMN16246548, study PRJNA631951) | gut metagenome | biome: gut microbiome; feature: rumen; material: fiber-attached | host: Bos | place: Iran: Karaj | collected 2018-10
CTCAGATGCCATAGCAGCTGAATGAGTCATACCAGAGCAACCGATGGTCTCTACCAAAGCCTCCTCGATAACGCCGTCCTTAACATTCAGGGTCAGCTTGCAAGCACCCTGCTGGGGAGCACACCAACCGATACCGTGTGTCAGACCGCTGATGTCCTTAATCTCCTTTGCCTGTACCCACTTTCCTTCTTCTGGAATGGGAGCAGGACCATGGTTGGGGCCTTTAGCCACGCAACACATGTTTTGTACTTCGTGTGAATAAACCATGTTTACTTTAAAAATTTATAATTAGGTGTATTTATATTATCCAAAAATCATGCAAAAGTAGTAATTTTTGCGCTTATACACAAAAAAGGAGTCTGATTTTTCGTGACTCCTACCTAATTATCATTATTTTTGATACCTTTGCATTACAAATAAAACATCATTATCATGCAAGTTAAGATTCAAGAATCGGAAATCATACAAGCCGCCCAAGAGGGAATGGATGCCTTCGTAGATGTCTTTCACAAACATATTCTGGAGACCATCGGCGGGGAGCTGAATGCTGAGAGCATGCAACAGCTGGCACCTGACCAGATAACGCTGCTGGCCTACGTCATCTTCCGCGACGAGGTGATGGACGGAGGATTCATCCAGCTGATTCACAACGGATACGGCCCCTTCATCTTCCTGAATCCCTTTGCCAAGGCTATGCGCCTATGGGGTGCCAAGGATTTCTGCAACCTTGTCTATAAGGGCAGGAAGCTCTTTGAGCAGTATGGCGAGGAGATACAGCAGGAGTGTTCCGACGAGGAGTTTATGGCGCTCTTTGAGCGCTATCCCGACTTCGACGAACTGGACGATGCCTTCGTGGAGATGGAGGAAGAGGTCACAGAAACAGTGGCCCGCTACATAGACGAGCATCTGGAGGCCTTCGCCGAAATCGTGAAGTAAAGGGAAAGGGAGAATCAGAACAGCAGGGAGATCTTTCCCCAATGATAGGTGGCATGTCCGTTGCCATTGACAACGAAGTGCAGATTATAGCCTATCGCCAGATTCTTATGCAACTGAATGCCCGCACCGGCATCAAAACTGCCCAGATGATGGTGCTGCTTCAGGTTGTCATAATTCATATACATATAGGTATAACCCAAAGCCAGATCGGCATAGAGCCTGATATTATCGATACAAGGCAGGTATGCCCTGACTCCACCCAGACGAGCATTTACCACTCCGTAATGGTTGGGCGACTTCAGCGCGTTCCAGCCTGACATATACGAACCGCCGACAAGGTTTATGCCAATGTATTCGTTTATCTCCTTCCTTAACATAAAGCCTACGCCCCAAGCATCCTGAACGTATAGGTCAACCTGTGTGGTCAGGCCCGAAGGCGGCAGATCGTAGCTGGAATAAGGCTTGGAATAGGAAGGCATATACTGATAAGGATTATAGTTGGCGGTACGGGCAGGATGGCCATTGAAGATGTGCATCTCGCCATTCTCGTACTGTACATAATAGATATTGGCCAGTTTCTCTGCCAAGACGGGGCCCTGAAGGTTATCGGCCATTCGGAATCTCAGTTCTGTGCTGGTAGTCTCCACTACCCTAACGTTTATGGTCTTACCACTGGTCAGCACCATCCTATCCTGCGCATTAACAACGAAAGAAAATGCAGCCAGAAACAAGAATAAAAGATATCTTTTCATGATAAAAAACGTTTCAATCACAATGCAAAGGTATGAAGATTTTTTTTATTCGTGCATGAATGGCCGAAAAAGTGGAATAAAAACTTGGACAATAATCATATTTCATCTACTTTTGCCTATATGAAAACAGACAGACGAAACGTCTAAAATCCGTCTTAGGAATAAGAATGAGGAAGATTGTAGAAGAGATACAGAAACGTATGATTGCTGCCCACAAAACGCTGGCGACGGCAGAAAGTTGTACCAGCGGGGGCATAGCACGTGAGATAACGAAGGTGAGCGGCTCATCTGAATACTTTCAGGGCGGGCTGGTAGCTTATCAGGATAAGTTGAAGATTAAGTATCTGGGCGTAAGTGCAGAAGATATAGACAGATATGATGTGGTGAGTGAGCCTGTGGTACGTCAGATGGTGAGGGGTGCTTGCAGGATGTTCGGCTCGGACTACGCCATTGCCAGCACAGGATATGCAGGCGACGGATGCAACGGCATCCCATCGGGTACCATCTGGATAGCATGGGGTACGGAAGAAGATATTCAGGCTAAGTGTCTGACCCTGAACACGGACCGTGAGACGAATACGCAGCATGCCATTCAGCAAGCGCTGGAAGGATTGCTGGAGGAGTTAACTAAAATAAAATAAAGGCCCTCAGATAAAAAACTGAGAGCCTTCACTTTTTAATAATAGTGGAACTTTCCGTAATAGAAGAATAATTACTTCAGAGAAAGTGTAACAGTCTTGCCAACTTCAGCAACATTCAACTTATCCTCGCGAAGCAGCCAACCCATTGCAAGGTAAAGCTCCTTATCGCTCTTGAGACCGGCAACTTTCTTAACATCCTTAGTAGCCAATGCTCCATTCTCGTTCAGTGCAGTCCAAACTGCACCTGCAAGTGTACCTACTGTTTCTGTCATAGTTATCCTTTGTTTAATTGGTTAATGAATAAACTATTTTATTCAGCGCAAAGGTACTTCAAAATTAACAATCACGAACATAACCTGATACAGAATGTTAATCGTAAATGTACTTTTCTTGACACATGTCAAGGAAACGCGCCATTTCAGCGATAATCTTTCTTAGTAAACTTCTGCTGCATACGCACCTTGCCACTACGGTCGCTGTAATAGCGGTAGCACAATGTGACACCTGCATCCTTACATCCCTTGAGATGAATGCTGTTCTTGATGTCTGTAAGCAGCTGCTCGCGGAAGAGGTTGTACAGTTCCTGGGTATAGAGCGAATCCACATCCAAATCTCCCTTGACCGTATAGTTATAATAATAGGTACGCTTAGGGATGCTGAACGTACAACTGTCGAGGGTGGTACAGTTGTCCACCTCCTTGGGGCAGTTCTTAAGCGTGAAGTTCTGGGCTTCCTGATAGAAACGCTCCTCCAAGCTTTTATGCTTACAGCCCGACAGGACAAGAAGAAGAGGTGCGATGAGAAGAATTCTTTTCATATATAAATCTGATGAATAAAAAAGACCCCTCCATAACGATATTCAGGAGGGGTCTGAAACGGTATAATATTATTCTTTAACTTGATTGATGAGACGGACCAAGTCGGAAATAGTAATGAAACCATCTCCATCAACATCGCCATACTCAACAGCAGGAGCCTTCAAGACCAGAGTCTTGGCAAGAGCCTCGATATCAGCGGCATCTATCACCTGATCTTGGTTGACATCACCCCACCCTGCTCCAGCGGATTTGCTCTTGGGAACGAAAGGTAAGAGAATCTGCTCGAGACGCTGCTCGTCGCTCAGCTTAGTAGTGAAGTAAGTAGTCAGCGAAGGTAATGTCGTTGCCTTGGTGACATACTCAAAGGCTGTCCCTTCAGGATTCAGCATGTAAACATTCTTAAGTGAAGGCTGGTAGGTAGAGCCATACATATTGTATGTATCGCTGCTGACAACCATCTTGTCCGAACCTGTAGTGAAGAAGGGCTTGTTATAGCCTATGAAGTGAATGGTCTTACCCTTGAAGATGCTGTCGCAACCGATGAGGTAAGGTGTGTTGGCACGCAACTCCTTGGCAGGCTTGAACACGGGAGTTCCCTCGTCATCAATTTCAGCAAACTCATAAATCCAGAAGTGGTTCAGCGAGTCGTTCAACTGATAAGAGAAGTCGCCCCGGGCGATAGAGTCAGCTGCAAAAGGTAATGTTATGGTCTGCCATACAACAGGTGTTTCTGCATCTTCGGGGAAGGTACAATGGAAGTAAGCAGTATCGGCCTCGAAGTTTTCTGGCACGTAATATGCATAGTCCTGATAGAAATTAACCACATCGGCATGACCGTCGATAATCAGGTTGGCCTCCGTGGCAGTACCTGTAACTGCACGTTTAGGATTCTTGAGGTAGTAGATGGTGTTAGGATTCTTATTTGCCGTCAGACGACCCAAGGAGAGACCATCTGCAAGAAGTGCAATAGCTGCTGAAGGAGTAGAATAGATGGTCTTAGATGACACACCGGCAATAGTTCCGTTTGCTCTCCAATAGAGAATTCCTAAAGTAGGCTGCCAGCCACCACAGTCCCAGACTCCACCCTTAGTAACAGATGCAGTATTTCCAGATACAGAGATGTAGTACTTGTCACTATAACTGAGGCCGCTGAACTGGAAGGATGCCGTTGAGGTCTTAGACGGAGCTATCGACATGGCAACACTTGTAGATGATGAAGACCACGCAGAACCAGTTCCACCGTACTGGCGCCACATCTGCAGTTTAAGATTGCCATCAAACTGTTCCTTGCCTGTGTTCTTAATGGTAACAGTACCAATAAGCTTATTGCCATAGACGGTCTTGTCTGCACCGTTCTGCATAGTAAAGCTGACAACAGAAAGACTGGCCTTATGTGCCTGTGCAGAAGGAACAATCTCCATGGTGGTATGAGCTAACACTTCATCGCCACTGCTACCGCGACAAATCCATACGTTGTATGTTCCCGTCTCCTTGGGCTTATAGTAGAAGGTGACATCTGTAGTTCCGCCCTTCTTGATATTAACGATAGAATGGCTCTTGGAATCCTCTTTCACATCAGTCTTACCAACAAAGAGGTAGCATGTCTGTGAATACTCGTCGGCAAGGTTGCGGAAAGTAACCTTGACTTCCTGTTCCTCATTGACAGCAAGGGTGCCTGGGAATACAATGGTATCAATGCAGACTTCCTGTACTGGCTTAACATAGGTAAGCTTAATGCTTCTGTTAGAATCAACCTCTGCAAGAATGTAGTTGCGCTTCAAGTCCAACTCGGGACGCCAAGTCCTGTTGGCGGTGAGTTTACTTGCAGGAGAAAGGCGGTAAGTACCAGGCTGCAAACGACCCTTGACATTAAAGCTCTTAGTAACATAGGTATTCTTGCTCATATCAGAAATGCTCTGAGATGAACCAACCAAAGAAACGGTGTTGTCATCGTTGATTTTTACAATACCCATATTAAAGCTATTGGTAGTACCTGTCCAGTTGAGGAACTTACCAGTGATAGTGGTTCCAGATATAGAAATGTCATGAACAGTCATGCAGGTAGTTTTCTCCACCCTGACATTATCAGGATAACGAACGCCAAACATGGCTCCCTGACTCATACTGTAGCCGTCGCTACTGCTGCTCGCACCGATACCGCTATTATCACCAGGATTGAGGATGCCGATGAGGAACCAACCGTCTGAGCCTCCGCCCCATCCCCAGTTGACATGGAAGAGCTGCTCTCCGTCGAAACCATCGATTACGAAGGCATGACCACCGCTAGAGGTGTGACCGCTGAAAAGAACGGGATAGCCAGCATTCAACTCATCGTAGAGGAGGTCGAACCACTCATCAATACTGCAGCTGCTGCGGTCAACCCAATAAGCGCTGTCATCGAAACCAAAGATGTTGATGAATACATCTCTTGCGCTAGATGTTACAGCACCTGAAGAAGGACCATAGTGCATAGTAACGGCCTGACCGCACATATGCATCAGATTGGCAACGGCAGAGTCCTGTGCATTGGCAACATGGCCATCTTCCCAGTTGTAGGTGTCACGGATATTATCCCAATCAATAGGAGTATTTCGTGCAATAGCCTTCTGTGATACAGTCTTCTGTGAACCGTCTTTTTCTGATGTATATGTAATACTGTACGCAGGAATCTGTGCCTTGAGCTTAGCGGGATACTTGTAGAAGTTGACCACCTGAGCCATAGCCGTAGCAACACATCCTGCAGCAGGACCACTCTTTAACGGAAGTGCCGTACTCTCATCCTTGTCCTTCTCAAGATAGTAGTTGGGACAAGTAATATTGTAAGGCTTTCCCTGATCCCAGCGAGAGGTAAGCATCACAGGAATGCTATGACGAGTTGAACGGGCCATAGCTCTACCCTTAACGGCATTTCTTTCAACAGAGACATTGTTATCTACGAGGTACTTTATCTCTTCCTCATACGTTTGCAACCATGCCTTCATGTTCTCAGGAATATTCTCCTCGTCGAATGAGCCATTGTCCACATAACCCAGAATTTCTGGAGCACGATCGTCGCCTGATACAATAACATAACCATTATTGCCCTCAGCATTAAACACATAATAGTAGGAACTCTCAGGCTGACCCTGAACTTTTCTCAGAGCACGATAAGGCGCTCTACTCTTGTTAAGAATCTTACCCCTGGAGAGCAGATACTGCTGCGCGGTGTTAAAGGCTTGAGTCTTACTTACGGACTCTGCCTGTGCTGAGCAAACAACCAATGCAGCCAGAATAACTGAAAAAACAACTCGTTTCATAAAATATTTGATATAAGGTTTATAAATAATTATTTATCATACCCATTTGGATTGTTCTTTTGGAAGTTCCAAGAGTCGCGACACATTTCTTCTATGCCAAACTTAGCCTCCCAGCCCAACTCTGCCTTTGCCTTTGCAGGATCGCAGTAGCATCTGGCAATATCACCCGGACGACGAGGCTTGATGACATAAGGAACCTTGAGGCCATTGGCCTTCTCGAATGCCTTAACAACATCAAGGACAGAATATCCGTGTCCTGTACCCAAGTTATAAACTGCCAATCCCTTGTTTTCCCGAATGGCCTTAAGTGCGCATACATGACCATCGGCGAGATCCACTACATGAATGTAGTCACGGACACCCGTTCCATCTGGTGTATCATAGTCGTCACCAAAGACGCCCAACTCCTTGCGAATACCAATAGCTGTCTGTGTGATATAAGGCATCAGGTTGTTAGGAATTCCATTGGGATTCTCACCAATCAGACCTGACTCATGAGCACCGATGGGGTTAAAATACCTAAGCAGTACGACGTTCCACTCAGGGTCTGCCTTCTGTACATCCATCAGCACCTGTTCTATCATTGACTTGGTCCATCCATAAGGATTGGTACATTGTCCCTTAGGACAGTCCTCTGTAATAGGAATAATAGCTGGATCGCCATATACCGTAGCACTGGAGGAGAAGATTATATTCTTACAACCATGCTGGCGCATCACATCAAGAAGCACAAACACACCATTCATATTGGTCTCATAGTACATCAGAGGCTTGGCAACAGACTCGCCTACTGCCTTGAGACCGGCAAAGTTGATAACAGCATCTATCTTATGTTCTGTAAAGACCTTATCCATAGCTGCATGGTCGCGTATATCGGCCTCAATAAGCGTAACTTCATGACCGATGATTTTCTCAACCCTGCGAATAGCCTCAGGCTGAGAATTATAGAAATTGTCTACAACAACCACGCTATGGCCTGCTTTATCCAACTCAATAAGGGTGTGGCTTCCTATGTATCCTGCGCCACCAGTTAATAGAATTTTCATATAATAAATATTAGCGTTAATGTTTATAATCCAAATAATGCTTTCAGTCCGTTGTCAACACCGCTGAAGCCCATAAAGGCCATTGCCAAAAGACCAGCAGTAACGAGTGCAATACTCATACCCTGCATACCCTTGGGAATGTTCATCATACTCAGGTGCTCACGAATACCGGCAAACACAACCAATGCCAAAGCAAAACCTATAGCTGTGCTAAGAGCAAAAACCACACCAGTGAGCAGATTAGGCTCCAAACCCTGAGAAGCGTATGTTCCGTTGGCCACCAAAATAGCTACACCAAGAATACAGCAGTTGGTGGTGATAAGAGGCAAGAACACACCCAGCGCCTGATAAAGAGCAGGGGCTGACTTCTTAAGGATAATCTCGACCATCTGTACCAATGCAGCAATAACGAGGATGAAGGCTATGGTCTGCAGATACTCTAAACCGAAAGCCTCCAATACATACTTCTGAATCAAATAGGTAACAATGGTGGCAAGCGTAAGCACAAAGGCAACGGCAGCACCCATACCAATAGCAGAATCTACCTTCTTGCTGACACCAAGGAAGGGACAGATTCCCAAAAACTGTGACAGGACAATATTGTTAACAAATATTGCTGTTATAAATATAAGAATGTATGCCATATTAGTTTACGATTTACGAATTCTGTTTACTACTGCTATAAGATAACCCAATGCAATGAAGGCTCCGGGAGCCAAGACAAATACAAGAGCACCAAAATTCTCAGGGAAGAGGGTAAGAGAGAAAATCTTGCCTGTACCCAAAATCTCTCGTACAGCACCAAGAAGGGTAAGAGCAATGGTAAAGCCAAGACCCATACCAATTCCGTCAAACACACTGCTTATGGCAGAGTTCTTGGCAGCAAACGCCTCAGCACGACCCAAGATAATGCAGTTTACCACAATTAATGGGATAAACAGGCCAAGGCTTGCGTCCACCTCTGGCGCATAGGCTTTGATAAGCATCTGCAAGATAGTAACCAAAGAAGCTATCACGACAATAAAGGACGGAATACGTACCATATCGGGGATAAGATTCTTAATGAGAGATATAATAAGGTTACTGAAGATAAGAACTGCAGTAGTAGCAAGTCCCATATTCATACCATTTAAAGCACTGCTGGTAGTTCCCAATGTAGGACACATACCCAGGAGAAGCACAAAGGTAGGATTCTCCTTGACAATTCCGTTCAAAAGAACTTTCATATTATTCATAGCTGTTTCCTCCTTACCTTAATTGTTGTTAGACCTTCTGCTGGCTCCACTGACACCATCGGCAGCCTCATCCTTGGCTATAGTCTGACGATAAGCCTGATTGGCGGCATTTACTGCACGCAAGAAAGCGCGTGAAGTGATGGTACTGGCTGTGATAGCATCTACATCTCCGCCATCCTTGCTGACGGTGAGTTCCTTTTCCGTGAGGTTACGTCCAATGATATCACCCTTCTGACCTTTCTGGAACCATTCGGCTGCCTTTGCACCTAAGCCTGGAGTCTCATGCGTCTCCAAAATACTATAACCTAAAACAAAACCCTGAGGGTCTATACCGACCATAATGGTAAGACCTCCGCCAAAGCTGGCATTCTGAGGATCTACTGCCTTTACGGCAACGCCTTTCTCACCAGCATTCATTACAATGTAGTTACAGTCGTTATAGGAAACAGTATCTATCTGCTGCACCTTAACATCGCCACCACCCAGAACCTGGGCAATAGCATCCTGCTCGCTCTTTTCCTTCAGTTGCTGGATGGTATCCTTTGTCAATTCATTGACAGAGGCAAGAGCAGCACCGGCTACCAGAGCAATACCTGTAAGAACGCCGGCCATATTATACCATGTAGATGAAAGCTTTTTCATTTCTTTACCTCCTCTCCGAATCTTTGAGGTTTACAATAGGTGTTGATAAGAGGGGTAAATGCATTCATAATAAGAATGGCAAATGACATACCCTCTGGATAAGCACCCCAGTTACGGATGATAACAGTAAGCAAACCTATACAAACACCATAAATCAGTTGACCCTTACCTGTCATAGGAGATGTGACATAATCAGTTGCCATGAAACATGCGCCTAACATAAGACCTCCGCTACAAAGCACCTGAGTAGGCATTGCATATACAGGACTGCATGCATGCAAGACTGCAGCAAAAAGGGCAACCGTTCCCAATATGCTGACAGGAATATGCCATGTAATAATCTTACGCCAAATCATAAACAGGCAGCCAACAAGCAAAAACAAAGCACTGACTTCACCCAAAGAACCACCTGTAGCACCCATGAACATTTCCTTAACGTTGGGAAGCTGACTCAAAACAGTGGGGTCGCCAGAAGAGATAGCGTCCTGCATGATGCTCAAGGGAGTTGCTGCCGTCGTAGCATCTGTATAAGCGAGCGTCTGATGAACTTCTGGCCATGTGGTCATCTGTACAGGGAAACTGATAAGCAGGAAGACACGGCCGACCAAAGCGGGATTGAAAGGATTCTGACCCAGCCCGCCAAAGGTCATCTTACCTACACCAATAGCAAAAAGTGCGCCAATGATGATAATCCAGATAGGAAGATTGCTGGGAAGATTAAATCCCAACAAAAGACCTGTCAGGATAGCACTGCCATCTAAAATGGTACATGCGTTTCTACGTAAGATAAACTTTGTGATGGCCCACTCGAAGAAAACGCAGGAGACTACTGATGTGGCAAGCACAACAGCAGCACCAAGGCCAAAGAACCATAGGCTGGCAATAAGAGCCGGTACTAAGGCAATACAGACACCATACATATTCTTTTGAACGGAATCGCCTCCGTGAACATGTGGTGATAATGATATAATAGGTTTCATTTCTTATATTTCTTTACTCTAAACTCTAATCACTAAACTCTCAACTCTTCGCTGCCGCTCTGCTCTTAATGATGCCCATGACTGTGGACTTTCCAACGCGAATCATATCAAGCAATGGGCGTTTGCTGGGACAGGTAAACTGGCAGCTTCCACACTCGATACAACTAACGATATCATTTTTCTCAGCCATCTCCCACTCTTCCATTGCAGCGGCTTTGCTCAGCAAGAATGGCTCAAGACCCATAGGACAGGCACTCACGCACTTGGCACAGCGAATACAGGGCTGAGGCTCTGAGCGTCGAGCTTCTTTCTCGTTCATAAGCAGCAAACCACTGGAGCCTTTGGTCATGGGGACCTCAAGGCTAAGCAAAGCCTTACCCATCATAGGACCTCCTCCGATAATCTTACCTGTATCTTCTGGCAGGCCACCACACTCGTCTATGAGCTGCTGGAAAGGAGTTCCCAAGCGAGCCAGAAGGTTGCTGGGGTTCTTAACGCTTTTACCTGTAACAGTAATGATACGGTCTATAAGGGGCTTGTTCTTCATCACAGCCTCGTAGATAGCAAAGGCTGTTCCTACGTTCTGCACTACAGCACCCACATTAATAGGTATTGCTGGAGGAGCAGGAACCTGACGTCCGATAACAGCATCGATCAACTGTTTTTCACCACCCTGAGGATATTTAACCTTAAGGGGAACAATTTCAATGTTGGGATATTGCTTGGCTTTCTCCGTCATCAATTTGATGGCATCGGGTTTGTTGTTCTCAATACCGACATAACCTTTCGTAACATCGACAGCCTTCATAATGAGGTCAACACCCACCAGAATCTCGTCGGGATGCTCCAACATAAGTCTGTGGTCTGCCGTAAGATAAGGTTCACACTCTACAGCATTGATGATAACGCACTCGGCCTTGCATCCTGGAGGAGGAGTAAGTTTAACATGGCAGGGGAAAGTGGCACCTCCGAGACCGACAATACCTGCATTCTTAATCTTCTCAACAATGGTCTTGGCATCCAGTTCAGGACGATCAGAGAGACGAACAAGGTCTTTAGAACGATCAATGCTATCTTCCCATTCATCGCCTTCAACATCTACAATGACAGCCATACGGCGCGTACCGCTGGCATCCAAAACATTATCTATCTTATTAACTTTTCCACTTACGGAACTATATATTGGAGCACTGACAAAGCCTCCGGCCTCAGCCAGAAGGGTTCCGACCTTTACCACGTCGCCTTTCTGAACGACAGGCTTGGCTGGAGCACCAATATGTTGGAACATACTGAAAACAGCCTGCTTGGGCAGAGCAGCCTCGCGAATTGGGCTGCCAGCAGACAGTTTGTTCTCTGCGGGATGAACACCGCCTATGTGAAATGTTTTCATACTTTCTGCTTACTGTTTATGCGTTAGTTTCTGGTGCTTGTGTCTCTGTTGCCTGTGCCGGCTCTTCTACCTTTGGCTTACGAGGAGGGAAATTAAATGCATGAATAGCGCCCTTGGGACAAGCTTCCTCGCATTTGCGGCACATCTTGCATTTCTCAGCATCGATGTAAGCCAAGTTGTTCTCAAGTGTGATTGCCTCAAATTTTTCACAGGTCTTTACGCACTTGCCGCAACCAATACATGATGCCTTACATGCCTTGTTAGCAACAGCTCCCTTATCTTTATTGTTACAGAGAACCACTACCCTACGCCCCTTAGGCCCTTTCAGACGAATCTCAATGATTCCTCTTGGACATGCCTTTGAACAAGCACCACAAGCTGTACACTTCTCCTCGTCAACTACAGGAAGTCCAGTGACAGGGTCCATTGACAGAGCATCAAACTGGCATTTCTTTACACAGTCGCCACAGCCAAGACAGCCATAGCCACAAGCAGTCTCACCCAATCCTGTCATTTGCTGGACACGACAACTCTGAGCACCATCAAACTGAGCATTGCGTGGACGATTCTCACATGTTCCGTTACAACGAACCACAGCAACCTTGGGAGCACTTGCTACGGCAGCAAGACCAAGGATTCCTGCTACCTGATCCATTACAGGCTGTCCACCTACAGGACAAAACCTTCCATCAAGACTTCCCGCATCAGCTGCTTTAACACAGGCGGCAGCAAATCCTGAGCAACCAGGGAATCCACAACCACCACAGTTAGCCTGAGGCAAGACCTCTGCAACTTGACCAATGCGTGCATCTTCATGTACAGCAAACTTATTGGAAATAATGAAAAGAACCAGTGCCGAGACCAGCCCAATCACCCCCAAGACGATTACTGCAATAAGAATTAAATTCATACGTATTATTAGTTTTGTTTATTAATTAATTTCCAACACTATACTTTATGAATAGTGAAACCAAAATGACTGCCTATACTATTCTTGAAAAAGAAAAGTACAGAATAATAGACAACCAGAAATAGAAGAGAAAATGCGATGCCACACAAATCACCACCCAAGCGATAGCCTAAAAACAGGAAAAACACCATAAAGGCAAGAGGTGCAAGATAACATATATAAACAGCATGAAGCCCCTGGGAAACAGTGCCTTGGACATCTACGATATCCCCGACTTGTAACCCGCCCTCTTCAAACAAGGCTTCAACTATCTTCTCTTTACTTTCACTACTATTACACAACTTATGAGCCGCGCATCCAGAACAAGCCGAATGCTGCATGATACGGACATAACACCTAACGCCATCGATTTTCTCGACGACTCCTCTGTGATGTATGATTTCTGTCACCTCGCGTATCATATTTTCATAATATTCCATTACAAAGGTATAATTTTTTTTCCTTGCACACATTATAATAAAAAGAATGCAGCACTTCCTTTAACACTTTTTATATATATACACACCATAATACATACTTCAAAGAAGTAACTTTGCAATAAAAATAGAATATTATATGAAAATACGTACAAAATCTTGTTGCAAGATTAACATTGGATTAAACATTGTTTCAAAACGTGAAGACGGATATCATAATCTGGAAACAATATTCTATCCCGTACCGCTCTACGATGAAATCACAATAACTTCTGATAGCAAAGACGGCATAGAACTTGAAGGCCATAAACTCGAAGGAGATCCAAATGAAAATCTTGTGTTGAAAACTGTCAGATTGCTAAGAGAAAACGGATACGAAATACCTCCCGTACACATTTCACTGAAGAAGAATATACCCAGCGGTGCAGGATTGGGCGGAGGAAGCAGCGACGCAGCAACGATAATGACGGAATTGAACAAAAATCTTTCGCTACAATTGTCTGTAGAAAAGATGGAAAAGATGATTGCAAAATTAGGTGCAGACTGCCCCTTCTTTATACAATGTAAACCAGCATATGCGGAAGGGATTGGGGACATCCTAACACCTATAGAGATTGACTTGTCCGGTTGGCATTTGGTATTAGTAAAACCTAACGATTACATCTCCACCAAAGAAGCTTATTCTTTAATTAAACCAGAACCATCTAACCACTCTATTATTGAGGAAATTAAGAAGCCTGTAGAAGAATGGAAAGAGCACATTAAAAACGACTTTGAAAAGAGCGTTTTCCCCAACCACCCAAAGGTGGCACACATCAGGGAAAAGCTATACGAGGCTGGTGCCTCATACGCCTGCATGAGCGGAAGCGGCAGTACTGTTTTTGGATTGTTTAAAAAAGAAGCAGATCTAAGCACAATAGACAAGGACTGTTTCGTTTTTCAGTGCATATTATAAAAGTATAAGAAAATCCCTACAAACGAATAGGGAAAATCCAAACCAGCAGAAGTTCACAACCTGTATCTTTGCGTCATAAACTAAATGTGTGAGTTATGAAAAGGTGCATTATTACATTATTTATGGCAATTACTACATGGCAGATTGCCAATGCCATGAGTTACGAGCAAGCACGAGAAGAGGCTTTATACCTAACAGATAAAATGGCATACGAGCTGAATCTCAACGACCAGCAATACAATGACGCATATGAAATCAATCTGGACTATTTCTTGTCGTTAAATGCCGAAAGAGACCTATACGAGGACTATTTGTCATATCGTTTGTCCGACCTTCGCCACATACTCTATGACTGGCAATACAATCTGATGATAGCTGCAGATTACTTCATACGCCCAGTTTACTGGAGGTCTGGCGGCTGGTACTTCAGCATTTACAATCACTATAACCATGGTTATTTCTACTACAGCTACCCTACTGTCTATTATAGCTATCGTGGAGGACACGGAAGACTTCATCATCATCACGGATTCTATGCAGACCGTCGCCCTGCATGGAATGGAGGCTTACGTGGGAATCACCCTATAAGTGGCAGAACAAGCAGAAACGGGCATGGGCCAAACACTCACGAGAGAGGAGGAAGAATTCATGGAGACGGATATCACATTGATATAAGAAGAAGAGGAGACGACAGGATGGAAAACGGAAGGAATGATCGCGGGGACTCCTTCGGAAACAGCAGTTCAAGAAATCAAAGGAACGATTTTTCAAGGAGAAGTGATGATGCAAGAACAAATCCAAGAACTGGCAACGGACCAACCGAAAGAGGTAACTACAACTCCGACAGAACAAGCAGAAGCTTTGACACTTCAAGGAGCTACAACTCTAACAGAAATCACGATGGGGTAAGAAGCCCAGGAACGAGCAGAAACGGATCAAGCATGTCTCACGGTTCAGGAAGAGGAGGATTTAGTTCTTCAAGAGGAAGCAACGGAGGGGGAAGCGTTTCAAGAGGAAGAAGATAAAATATAGACATAAAACACGAACGAGACTCATATTGAGCCTCGTTCTTTTTTCTGAGCGGAAAACGAGACTCGAACTCGCGACCCCAACCTTGGCAAGGTTGTGCTCTACCAACTGAGCTATTTCCGCAATAAACATCGAATGTGAAGAGGAGGAGACTCGAACTCCCACGCCTCGCGGCACTACCACCTCAAAGTAGCGCGTCTACCATTCCGCCACCTCTCCAAAGATTATCTGAAATTGTGCCCAGAACAGGACTCGAACCTGCACGCCTTGCGGCACACGCACCTGAAACGTGCGCGTCTACCAATTCCGCCACCTGGGCATAACACTCCGAGCGGAAAACGAGACTCGAACTCGCGACCCCAACCTTGGCAAGGTTGTGCTCTACCAACTGAGCTATTTCCGCAGGATTAGAACCTAATCAGATAACCTCCAATATTTCAATGTTTAACCTTTTTTCCTGTCAATTCCCCTGAATTGCGAGTGCAAAATTACAACATTTTGGTTAAACCGCCAAATAATTCGGCATTTTTTTAATCCATTCTATCACGATAATCTACATAATCGTATTCTCTGAGTACTTCTCTTGTTCCATTTAAGCGCTCAAATACAATTGAAGGATGAGTAATACCATTAAACAGACATGTCTTAACTGTCGTATAATGTATCATATCCTCAAAGATTATTTCCTGCCCCACCTCCAAAGGTTGGGGAAATTTCCAGCTCCCCATATAGTCCCCACTTAAGCAGCTGTTGCCACCCAAACGGTAAACATTATCTTCGGGTTTAGCTGTTTTTACAGCATCAAACGGAAGAGTTTCTGCTCCTCTAACCGAAGGCTGGTACGGCATTTCTAAACAATCCGGCATATGGCATGTAAAAGACACGTTAAGAATGGCTGTACGGATACCGTGATTTTCTACGATGTCCACAATCTGTGAAACCAAAGGACCTGTTTGCCATGCAAAAGCACTTCCTGGTTCCAAAATTATGTCAAGATGCGGATAACGCTTCTTCAGCGACAATAATATATTAATAAGGTGTGTAACATTATAATCACTTCGTGTCATCAAATGTCCACCACCCAAATTCAACCATTTGATTTGGTTAAACCAACGGCCAAACCTTTCCTCCAGATGAACTAATGTATGTTCTAATGCTTCGGCAGAACTCTCACAGTGACAATGACAATGGAAACCCTCCACTCCTTCCGGAAGCGTTTCTGGGAGTTGCTCCGCCAACACTCCAAATCTACTGCCTGGAGCACACGGATTATACAGTTCCGTTTCTATCTCGCTATACTCTGGGTTAACCCTTATCCCCACACTAACATCATGCTTGTGATACGATTTAACCATCGGCAGGAAATGCCTTAATTGAGAAAGGGAATTAAAAGTAATATGACCACTGCAATCCAAGATTGCGGGGAATTCATCCTCGGTGTATGCTGGACTGTACGTATGAGCCAAAGCTCCAAATTCACGATATGAAAGCAGCGCCTCATTCAGACTACTTGCCGTCGTATGCTTTATATATTCCCTAAAAACAGGGAACGTCTTCCATAAAGCAAAAGCTTTAAATGCCAGAATAATCTCAACACCAGCACTATCAGCAACATGTTTTATAAGCTCTAAGTTGCGCCTGAGAAGTCGTTCTTCAAAAAGATAATATGGTTTCATCAATATACAAATCTTACATTATCTACCCAAAATGTATTTCCTTCTGTTCCTGTGTATGCCCCACCATAACTACTATCAAACTTAACAATCAAGTGAGATGGTGTTTCATCGGCATCAGCCCATCCTTCTTCTTGAATAGGAACATTCTTTCCTCTACTATTAACAGCATAATAGGTACGCTCACCTTTTACCATTCCCATCCAATCTCTGTAATAACCTTCTTTGCTTATGTCACCATAATGAATCGGGAATTCTTTTCCTTCAATCCATCCATTGGTATTCTTATCAAAACGGACTCTCATCGTTCCTATACGTAAGGCATGAATATTCCCGTCTTCATCTTCCCAACGTTTCTGGAGCAGACACACGCACTCTGCCATATCTTTGCCTTCAACAATTTTAGTCTTGCTAAAGCCTGTTTCCTTTATTCTGGTATTACCGCCAGGATTATAATATTTATAGTCAAACTTGATGGCCTTTGGGCGTTTGGTGAAAGGTACACCAACATTAATTTTTGACATCGGGTTACTTGAACTTGTTATAGGCTCAATTACATTTCCCGTAAATATACTACCACCTGCAAGAACGCTGATGTTTATGACACCAATAGCCTTGCAATTAACGATATGCGTATATAGTTTAGCACATTTTCCACTGCCATGTTTGTCTGGATAAACGCTAACGTTTGTTTTTACTACTCCACCGACGTTAGCATATACATTACTGTTTGCCCATGGGCAACCACCCTGATTCGTAAAAGCTCTGGCACCATTGAAAGAACCAGTTGGACCTAACTCATACAATGTTCGAGTATGTCCTCCAACCAAAATACTTTCTTTAATGGAACGAGTAATCCAGGAATCAAAATCACTAAACTTCAGCTGACCGTCTTCAGCCCTGACTTCTGATACCAAACTTAACACGAACAAAAATGCGTATATAAACCTCATTTCCTATTATTTCGTTCAAACAGCCGCAAAGTTACACAATTTACATGTAATCCTTTGCACAAAAATCAAAAAAGGATTACTTTTGTGTAATAAAATGAATCAAAATCAAATTAACAGCATGGACTCAAGAGCATTGGGAGCAGATATGCGATTATTGGAGATTCTCTCTCAGACATTCCCCAACAGTAGTAGCGCAAGCACAGAAATCATCAACCTTGAGGCAATAATGAACCTACCTAAGGGTACAGAACATTTTGTCGCCGATATACATGGTGAACACGAAGCGTTCTTGCACATTCTACGCAATGCCAGCGGTAATATAAAGCGTAAAGTGAAAGAACTCTTTGAAGAGTCGCTCTCTGAAAGAGAAATACGTGAACTCTGTACACTCATCTATTATCCCGAAAAGAAATTGGAGATGATAAATGAGAAAACCGACGAGGACCTAAGCCAATACTATGCTGTTTCACTATACCGACTCATACAGGTATGTCAATCAGTCAGCAGCAAATATACTCGAAGCAAAGTACGTAAAGCACTGCCTCGTCAGTTTGCATACATCATTGAGGAATTGCTGCATGAGAATCCAATAGATGATGACAAAGAAGCCTACTTCCAGCGTATCATAGAAACCATCATACAGACAGGGCAGGCACAGAACTTTATCACGGTTATCTGTAATGTGATTCAAAGGCTCAGCATTGACCAGTTACACATTCTTGGCGACATTTTCGACAGAGGACCTGGCGCGCACATCATTATGGACTATCTGCTGACACGCGAAAACTTCGACATCCAATGGGGCAACCATGATGCACTTTGGATGGGAGCTGCAGCTGGATGTGACCCTTGTATTGCAACGGTATTACGACTATCCCTAAGATTTGGCAATATGGCCACGCTCGAAGAGGGTTATGGTATCAATCTGCTACCATTGGCAACTTTTGCGATGGAGTACTACGCACAAGACCCATGCAAAGAATTTATCCCTCAAACAGAAAAACCATTGGACGAAAAGACCACCCGTCTAATCTCGCAAATGCACAAAGCCATCAGTATCATCCAATTCAAGTTGGAAGCACAGATGAGACTTAAATATGCCGAATGGGAGATGAACAACCAAGGAACGCTTGAACATATCGACTTCAAACAAGGTATATATGTCATTGATGGCAAAGAATATGAGCTGAAAGATAAACTTTTCCCTACCGTTGATCCGTCTGATCCGTACAGATTAACTCAAGAGGAAGAAGAACTTGTCGACAAACTGCATCACTCGTTCCGAATATCAGAAAAGTTACAAAAACACATCCGTTGCCTTCTTTCCCATGGATGTATGTATGGCATTTTCAATGGCAATCTACTCTTCCACGCTTCCATCCCACTCAATGAAGATGGCAGTTTAAAAGATGTGACACTTAACGGAAGAAAATACAAGGGAAAAGAGTTGTTACATCACATAGGAATGTATATACGTACCGCATTCCAAAACGATGTTCCCAAGGCAGAACGACAGAAAGCCAGAGACTATTTCTGGTACTTATGGTGTGGACCAGACAGTCCATTGTTTGACAAGGACAAGATGACTACATTTGAGCGTTATTTCCTTGTGGACAAATCACTATACCATGAGGAAAAAGGTAATTACTATAAGTTGAGAGAGAAACCGGAAATCTGCGACAGTATCCTTGACGCCTTCGAAGTAAAGGGCAACAACCGTCATATTATAAATGGACATGTTCCTGTTCATGCTTCGCAAGGTGAAAATCCGATAAAGGCCGGTGGGCGTCTAATGGTAATTGACGGTGGATTTGCTAAAGCCTATCATAAAACAACGGGAATTGCCGGCTATACCTTGGTTTATCATAGTAGAGGTTTTCTGCTTATTCAACATGAACCCTTTACCAGTACTCGCGAAGCCATCATAAACGAGACTGATATCAAGAGCAGTACACAAATAGAGGTGATGACAGGCAAAAGAGTACGCGTAAGGGATACAGACAAAGGAGAAATTCTACAGCGTCAAGTACGTGAGTTACGCGAACTGCTTTATGCCTATCAGCACGGTATTATTAAAGAAAAATAATCTATCGGCGTTCAAGCAAGACTACATTTTCTACATGCTGTGTATGAGGGAACATATCTACCGGTTGTACTCTTACAACACGATATGAATCGTCAAGAAGTTGAAGATCCCGAGCCTGAGTTGCAGGATTACAACTCACATATACTATACGCTTAGGTTCAGCAAACAAGATAGTATTTATCACATCCTGATGCATACCAGCACGTGGAGGATCGGTAATAATAACGTCGGGACGTCCATGTTCTTCTATGAAGTCACGGTTTAGAATATCTTTCATATCTCCTGCATAGAACAACGTATTATCAATATTATTGATTGCCGAATTCACCTTGGCATCCTCTATAGCCTCTGGCACATACTCTATACCTATTACCTTTCTGGCCTGTTTGGCAACAAAATTAGCTATAGTCCCTGTACCTGTATAGAGATCATATACCAGCTCATTTCCTGTAAGACCAGCAAACTCTCTTGCTACCTTATATAAAATGTAAGCCTGTTCTGTGTTCGTCTGATAGAAGCTCTTAGGACCTACTTTAAAACGCAGATCCTCCATTAACTCATAAATATGGTCCGTACCATAGTAACACTTTACATCCAAATCACCAAAAGTATCATTACACTTGGGATTGTACACATATAGCAGACTCGTAATCTGAGGAAAACGAACATGCATAGATTCAAGCAACCGTAAAGCTTCCTCTTTATCAAACAAGCTTTCAGACCTCACTTCTTCTTCCGCCGCATCCTTACTTGCCTCAACATGCGACGATGGACCAAACTGCAACGTAGCCATCCACTCTCCCGACAGAGAATTTCTTAGGACAATACCACGCAAGAATCCTTGCCGTGCTCTTAGGTCATAGAAAGTAAGGTTGTTGGTACGTGCATAATCAAAAAGCCAGTTTCTGATTTCATTATTTAGATTGTCCATCAACCAACATTTCTGTATGGGTAGGACCTTATCAAAGGCTCCGCTGATATGGAAGCCTATCCCCGGTTCAAAAGGCACGCCATCACGCATCTGCTCTTCCGTAAGCCATTGTTTATTGCTGCACGCAAAATCCAGCTTGTTTCTGTATTCTTGTGTCTTTTTGCTGCCCAGAATAGGTGAACACTCGGGCAATTCCACTTTGCCTATGCGGGTTAGGTTATCCATTACTTGTTTCTGTTTGTAACGAATTTGTTCTTCATATGGTAAGCACTGCCATTTACAACCTCCACACATGCCAAAATGTTGACAAAAAGGGACTGATCTTTTGTCACTATATTTATGAAATTTTACAGCTATAGCCTCAGCATAATGATGCTTTTTACGTGTTACTTTCAAATCAACGATATCTCCAGGAACAACATAAGGAACAAAAACAACCAAATCATTTATCCTTACTATCGCCTTACCCTCTGCCGCTACATCTTGAATCTCTACTTCTTGATATATAGGTAACTGTTTCTTTTTTCTTGCCATAATACTTTATACGTGAATGATTTTGCAAAATTAGATAATAATTCAACAAAAAACACCATTTTCTTTGGAATAATAAGGAATTTGGTCTATATTTGCAAAAAACAATGAAATAACAGATAAAACAAGATTAAAATTATGAGTCAAAAACGTGTCTACACCTTCGGCAATGGACAAGCCGAGGGTAATGCCCAAATGCGTGAAGTTTTGGGCGGCAAGGGTGCAAACCTTGCTGAAATGAATCATATCGGAGTCCCCGTCCCTCCAGGTTTTACTATTACAACAGATACATGCAACGAATACTATAAGGTAGGACAGGAAAAAATTGTAGAACTCCTACAGGACGATGTTGACGCAGCTGTTGCTCATACAGAGAATCTTATGAAGTGTAAGTTTGGAGATCCCAACAATCCACTTCTAGTTTCTGTACGTTCTGGTGCTCGTGCTTCCATGCCTGGTATGATGGATACAATTCTTAACCTAGGTTTGAATGACGAAGTTGCAGAAGGAATGGTTAAGAAGACAGGAAATCCACACTTTGTTTATGATAGCTACCGTCGTTTTGTTCAGATGTACGGTGATGTCGTATTAGGTTTGAAACCTGTCAACAAAGAAGACATTGATCCATTCGAGGCAATTATAGAAAAGGTTAAGGAAGAGCAAGGAGTTGTCCTTGACAAAGACCTTTCTGTTGAATCCTTGAAGAAGTTGGTTGTACTGTTCAAGGCTGCCATCAAAGAGCAGACTGGCCAGGACTTCCCCACCGACCCCAAAGAGCAATTATGGGGTGCTATCTGCGCTGTTTTCCGCAGTTGGATGAACGAGCGTGCCATCCTATACCGTAAAATGGAAGGCATCCCCGATGAATGGGGTACTGCAGTATCAGTAATGGCAATGGTATTCGGCAATATGGGTGACACCTCTGCAACCGGCGTATGCTTTAGCCGTGATGCCGGTAACGGTGAAAACCTGTTCAACGGCGAGTACCTTATTAATGCTCAGGGTGAAGATGTTGTTGCAGGTATTCGTACACCTCAGCAGATTACAAAAATCGGTTCTCAGCGTTGGGCAGAGCGTGCAGGAATCTCTGAGGCAGAGCGTGCAGCTAAATATCCTTCTATGGAGGAGGCTATGCCTGAGTTATACAAGGAATTGGATGCACTTCAGGACAAACTGGAGAAGCATTATCGTGACATGCAGGATATGGAGTTTACTGTACAGGAAGGTAAACTATGGTTCCTGCAGACACGTAATGGTAAGCGTACAGGTACCGCTATGGTTAAAATTGCCATGGATCTGCTACGCGAAGGCATGATTGACGAGAAGACTGCCATCATGCGTTGCGAGCCTCAGAAACTTGATGAACTCTTGCACCCCGTATTTGACAAGGATGCATTGAAGAAAGCAAAAGCAATAACACAGGGTCTGCCTGCATCTCCAGGTGCAGCTTGCGGTCAGATTGTATTCCATGCTGATGATGCTGAAGCATGGCATGAAGATGGCCACAAGGTTATCATGGTACGTATTGAAACATCACCCGAGGATCTTGCTGGTATGTCAGCAGCAGAAGGTATTCTTACCGCTCGCGGTGGTATGACATCACACGCTGCTGTAGTAGCACGTGGCATGGGTAAATGCTGCGTCTCTGGCGCCGGTGCTATTAATGTAAATTACAAGAACAAGACTGTTGAAATAGAAGGCGTTGTTTACAAAGAGGGCGACTTCATCTCTCTGAACGGAACAACAGGTCAGGTGTTTGCTGGTGAGATTCCCACAAAGGCTGCAGAGTTGAGTGGCGACTTCAAGGCTCTTATGGATCTCTGTGACAAATACACAAAGATGGAGGTTCGTACCAATGCTGACACACCACACGATGCAGAGGTTGCACGTGCTTTCGGTGCCAAGGGTATCGGTCTTACACGTACCGAGCACATGTTCTTTGACGGACAGAAGATTATTGCCATGCGCGAAATGATTTTGGCTGATACTGTAGAAGGTCGCGAAAAGGCACTTGCCAAACTTCTCCCCTATCAGAAAGCTGACTTCTATGGAATCCTTAAAGCAATGGATGGCTTACATGTAAACATCCGTTTACTCGACCCACCATTGCATGAGTTCGTTCCCCATGACAATGCTGGCCAGGAAATAATGGCTAAGGAAATGGGGGTAAGCGTGGAGGAAATCCAGAAGCGCGTTCACTCACTGGCAGAGAACAATCCCATGTTGGGTCACCGCGGTTGCCGTTTAGGCATCACCTTCCCAGAGATTACTGCTATGCAGACACGTGCCATCTTGAGTGCAGCATGCCAGTTGAAGAAGGAAGGCTTTGATCCTCACCCCGAAATCATGGTTCCCCTAATTGGTATTCTATATGAGCTCAAGCAGCAGAAAGAGATTATCAAGGCTGTTGCCGAAGAGGTATTTGCAGAAGAAGGTGTACGCATCGACTTCGAGATTGGTACAATGATTGAGATTCCACGTGCTGCTCTTACAGCCGACAAGATTGCCCAGGAGGCAGAGTACTTCTCATTCGGTACTAACGACTTGACACAGATGACCTTCGGATATTCTCGCGACGATATTGCCAGCTTCTTGCCCGCATACTTGGAGAAGAAGATTCTAAAGGTTGACCCATTCCAGGTTCTGGATCAGAACGGTGTTGGTCAGCTGATTAAGATGGCTGTCGAGAATGGTCGCAAGGTACGTCCAGGAATGCGAACCGGTATCTGCGGCGAGCATGGTGGCGAACCCAGCTCTGTTAAGTTCTGTGCTAAGGTTGGCATGAACTACGCATCCTGCTCACCCTTCCGCGTGCCCATCGCACGTTTGGCCGCCGCACAGGCTGCAGTTGAAGAATAACAGATAACTTTTTCTACAAAAAATAAGGCCGACATCCTTCTAGATGTCGGCTTTTTTCTTGTATTAAGGCCTAATCATAGAAAAATATTCCAAAAAACAGTCTGTTTTTTAAACAAAACAAACAAATATTACACATTTTTCATTTATTTAAGAAATTTCCACCAAAATTTAGATTTCCTATTGCAAATATCCAATTTATTTGTATCTTTGCACGGAAAAAATGTAAAAACACATAACAACATATTATTAATTAATAACAAAAGTCAATGAGAAGATCAGCTATCGAATTGAAAACGCTCTTGCTTGTTGTACTTGCTCTGTGGGCATTTGTACCATGGAGCACCTGTACTTATGCTCAAACTACAAGTAAAGGGCAAGTGACAAATGTTCCTGATGGAAAACAGAGAACAGTAAGTGGAATTGTACGTGATGAGCAAGGCGAGGAACTTGTAGGCGTTCCCGTCAGCATTGGCAAAGGACATGCTGTTGCAGTCACAAACGACAAGGGCTTCTATTCTGTGAAAGTACCCACAAGCTCATGTCAGTTAAAGTTTACCTTTGTTGGCATGAAGGAAGAAACCGTCAATCTCGCATCAGGCACAAAGGATCTGAAGCAGGATGTTGTGCTGAAGGATAACAACACACTGCAAGGAGTTGTGGTTACAGGTATCTTCCAGAAGGCTCGTGAAAGTTACACAGGTGCCGTATCCACCATCAGTGCCGAAGACCTCAAACTGCACAAGGGCCAGAACCTGCTGCAGACACTGAAGTCAATTGATGCATCACTGAATTTCCAGGTAAACAATATAGCTGGTAGTAACCCTAACAACCTGCCTCAGATTAACATTCGTGGTAACTCCAGTCTACCTATGAACGTTGTTGAATTCAACAGCTCAGCCAGCACATCCGTTAATACACCCTTGGTTATATTGGACGGATTCGAAATGTCTTTGGAGAAGTTGATGGACTACAACGATGAGGAAATTGAGAGCATCAACATCCTGAAGGATGCTGCCGCAACAGCCATCTACGGTTCACGCGGATCAAACGGTGTGATCGTTGTTACCACCCGTCAGCCCGAAGCCGGCAAGCTGCGCATCCAGGCTGAGGTTGGAATTGACATCGAGGCACCAGACCTCTCAAGCTATGACTATCTGAACGCCAAGGAGAAGTTGGAGCTGGAGAACAGATTAGGTTTGTACTCTGGAACCAATCCTAAGAATGACTTCAGTTTCCAGGAGCATTACAATTATAAACTGCGTAATGTGCTGAGCGGAGCCACAACAGACTGGATTGCCAAGCCTATCCGCACAGGCGTAGGTTCGCACTACAATATCCGTCTTGAAGGTGGTAGCAACGAGTTCCGTTGGGCTGCCAGTGCTAATTACAAGGACACAGAGGGTGCCATGAAGGGTTCTAACCGTCGTTCTTTCAATGGTAGCATCCAGTTGGTTTACACTCTGAAGAACATTAAGTTCAAGAACTACACAACCATCGGTCTTGTTAATTCAAACGAGAGCAAATACGGCTCATTCAGCAACTATGTTGCACAGCAGCCCTATGATATCCCCTACGATGAGACAGGCGCACTCCGCGACAGATTTGAGCCTTTCCTTGGTTCTTCTCAGGGTTTAGGACGTGCAAATCCCCTGTATGACGCAGAGCTTAACATTATCAATAAGTCTGGTCACGAGACATTGACCAACAATTTCTCTATCGATTGGAAAATCATCCCTGACCTGACATTACGCGGCCAGTTCGGTATCAGCAAGTTGAGCAACACCAGCGACTACTTCCTGCCCAAAGAGCATTCAACATTTACGACCGGTTCACAATACCAGGATGACGAGGGTATCCTGCGTCGTGGAAGATATACTTATGGAACAGGTAACGGTTACAGCTATAACGGAAACGTAACCTTGGCTTATAGCCACATATTTGCTGAGAAACATCAGTTGTACGTAGGTGCCGACTATAACATCGCCGCCAGCGAGAACGAGTCCACCTCATTCGAGTCGGAAGGATATCCCGATAGCAAGTTCCCCACCCCGTATAACGGAAAGCAATACAGACAGAATAGCGGCCCCAACGGTTCTAAGAGCAAGAGCCGCAGAATCGGTTTTACCGCTAACGTCAACTATACCTACGATTCGCGTTACTACGTTGACCTTTCTTATCGTGTGGATGGAAGCTCTTCATTCGGTAGCGAAAGAAAATGGGCTCCGTTCTGGTCAACAGGTATCGGATGGAATGTTCACAACGAGAAATTCTTCAAGGCTAACCCCATCCTGAGCATTCTGCGTCTGAAGGGCTCAATCGGTGAAGTAGGTTCACAGATGGGTAGCGGCTCTGGCGCAAACACCATTTATCGTGCTGTTACAGACAGCAACTATATGAACTGGCAGGGCTCACAGCTTGCTGCATGGGGTAACCCACGCTTAACATGGCAAACAACACTTGAGGGAAATGCAGGTCTTGAATTCGGTATGCTCAAAGGACGCCTGAAGGGAGAGTTCAACTACTACGAGAAGCGTACCACTAACCTGCTTTCATCTATGGACCTGCCACAGAGCATGGGTATCAACAACTATATTGCAAATATCGGTGAGGTAAGAAACCGTGGTTGGGAGCTTTCATTGACAGGATATCCCATTCGTGACCTGAAGCACGATTTCACTTGGATGGTGACCGGTCAGATGGTTTACAACAAGAACTGGATTTCTAAACTTTCCAATGCTGTTAAGGCTCAGACAGAGGCATATCGCGAGCAAGACGTAGATGTTGCCAACCTCTTCTACGAGGGAATGCCTCAGAACGCGCTCTACACCGTAAAGTCCTTGGGTATCGACCCCTCAACAGGTAAGGAAATATACGTTGACCGCAATGGCAATGTAACCGACTCATGGCGTGCTGGTGACAAGGTGTTCTGCGGACAGGCAGATCCCAAATATCGTGGTAACTTTACCAACGTTCTGCGCTATAAGGGTTGGACGCTGAACTTCACATTCACCTATTACTGGGGTGGCTACACCTACAACAGCACTCTGCTCAATAGGGTCGAGGTTCCCATCAGCGCTTTGAAGTCTCAGAATGTTGACCGCCGTGCTCTTACAGACCGTTGGATGAATCCCGGCGACGTTACTTTCTTCAAGGGTTACGGAGAGGACGATACACGTGCCACCTCACGTTTCGTAATGAAGGACAATGTGCTGGAGCTTTCCTCTCTCAGCCTTCAATACCGTTGGGACAGCAAGTTTGTACGCAAGAACCTGAATATGCAGTCCGTAACCTTCGGTCTGAACTGCAACGACCTGGTTCACTGGGGCAGTGTTAAGCAGGAGCGTGGTACCAGCTATCCCTATGCACGTAATATACTGGGTAGTGTAAAACTGTTGTTCTAATATAGATAAAAGAATTATAAATTCAGAATTATGAATAGCAAGATAAGAAAAAGACAAGTGATAGGCATAACTGCCCTCATTTGCAATATAGCATTCAGCACAATGCTTACATCGTGCAATGACTGGCTCGATGTGCGTCCTGAGACAGAACAGAAAGAGGAAGATCAGTTCTCTACTGAAAACGGATTTCAGATGGCACTTATAGGTTGTTACCTGCATATGGCAAGCCAGAGTGCCTA
>JAEEGL010808358.1_pt1 | contig 27773 bp, 20 predicted proteins | sample 9134231 | NCBI WGS metagenome assembly JAEEGL01 (sample SAMN16246548, study PRJNA631951) | gut metagenome | biome: gut microbiome; feature: rumen; material: fiber-attached | host: Bos | place: Iran: Karaj | collected 2018-10
ATCCGCGCAGACCTATCTGTACATTATTATTCCGCAGGCAGTGCGAAGGCTCATCCCCCTGTCCATCAATCTCATCACGAGAATGATCAAGACCACCAGCCTGATCCTGATGATCGGCGTTGTCGAGGTGCTCAAGGTGGCACAGCAGATCATTGAAGCGAACAGGATGGCGAGCCCCAATGCGGCGTTCGGGATTTACCTGACGGTATTCGTTTTGTATTTCCTTGCCTGCTGGCCGATCAGCCTCCTGGCGAAGGCGCTCGAGAAGCGCTGGGCATAAGCCGCCGGGAGAAAACCGCGGACATGAACTGCCGGGAGAAAATTGCGGACATGAACTGCCGGGAGTAAGCCGGAGACAGTAAATAATCAGGGACATAGATTATGAGTGATACAATACTGACACTTCGCGGTGTCACAAAAAGATTCGGGGAAAACGGTGTGCTGGAGGGGATCGACCTGGACGTAAAGCAGGGAGAGGTCGTCGTGGTACTCGGTCCCTCCGGATGCGGCAAGAGTACGCTTCTTCGCTGCATCAACGCTCTTGAAGAGATCCAGGGGGGCGAGATCCTGCTCGAGGGAGAGAAGATCGATATTCACAGCAGGTCCCTCGCGGCCGTGCGGCAGAAGATCGGCATGGTCTTCCAGAGCTATGAGCTTTTTCCCCACCTGAATGTGCTCGACAATGTGACGCTCGCGCCGCAGAAGGTGCAGAGGCGCGCGAAAGCAGAGGCGCAGGAGGAGGCGCTGCAGCTCCTTGAGAGGGTCGGCTTAAAGGACAAGGCAAAGAGCTATCCCAGAGAGCTTTCCGGCGGACAGAAGCAGCGCGTCGCGATCGTAAGGGCGCTCATCATGCACCCCGAGATCATGCTCTTTGATGAGGTTACGGCAGCGCTCGATCCAGAGATGGTAAGAGAGGTCCTCGATGTCATCATGGGCCTTGCCGCGCAGGGTAGGACAATGATCATTGTCACGCATGAGATGCAGTTCGCCAGGGCGATCGCCGACCGCATCATTTTTATCGACGGCGGCAGCATTGTGGAGGAGGCCGCCCCGGAGGAGTTCTTTACGAACCCGAAAACGGCAAGGGCGCAGAATTTCCTCAGGACTTTCCTCTTTGAAACGGTAAAAAAGACAGCAGAGTGACGCTTTCATGTGGTAAAATAGAAAAGTGCACCAAAAGTGCAGAGATCCAGCCAGCGTCAAAGGAGGGTAAAAGGATGGCTAAATGTGCATATTGCGGCAACGAAATTCAGCCGGGTGATAAATTCTGCCAGAACTGCGGGGCGCCCGTGGACCAGCCCGAGCCGCAGGAAACAGTGAATCTTACCGAGCAGTACCAGCAGGCGCAGGAGGATTTCGCTCAGCATCAGGCACAGCTGGAGGCGGAAATCGCATCCGGACAGCAGGAGGTATACCAGTCCCAGCAGAATTCGGGCCAGCAGGGTTACGGCCAGCAGGGGCAGCCTCACCAGAACACTTACGGCGGATACAATTCATACACAAGGCCCGCTGACGAGATTAAGCCCGGTTTTATGAAGCCGAAGACGGCAATCATCCTGGCATATATTTTCAGCTGGATCGGCATCCTGATCGCGATGTTCAAGGCTGACAGGAAGAATGAATTCGTCCATTTCCAGCTGAACCAGCTTTTTACATTTAATATAATCCGCCTGGTCTTCAACGGCATCCGGAGCTTTGTTGACCTGGGTTCTTTCGGAGGGATCATAGATATCTGCCTGACCGTTGTCTGGGTCATCGGACTTATCGGCGCTCTCCAGGGAGAGAACAAGGAGATGCCGCTGATCGGCAGGTTCCAGTTTTTGAAATAGACCGCTGGATCTTTAGGAATTTCATCTTTTTCTTTGTCAGGCTTGCTATGTGAGCGAGTAAGAATTAAAATATTGCATCATTGTATTCAATCTTCAATGATTATGTTTTTTATCAAAGGAGGCACATTATGAAAAATCAGAATTTCATGAACAAGGCTGTTGCGGCTATGATGGCGGCTGCCATGGGCGCGGCTCTCGTCGCGTGCGCTGCTCCCGCTGCCAATGCCCCTGCGGCTTCTTCCGAGCCCGCAGCTGAGGCGAAGGCTGAGGAAGGCGGCAGCGAGGCTGCCGGCGGCGTGATCAAGATCGGCGGTTCCGGCCCTCTTACCGGCGGTGCAGCGGTATACGGAAACGCAGTCAAGGCTGCGGCTGAGCTCGCTGTTGCGGAGATCAACGCAAAGGGCGGCCAGCAGTACGAGCTGGATTTTGAAGACGACGCACATGATCCCGAAAAGGCAGTCAGCGCATACGGCGCACTGAAGGACTGGGGAATGCAGATCTCTCTTGCGACTGTAACCTCCGCTCCCGGCGCAGCGGTTGCTCCGATGTATCAGGAGGACCACATCTTCGCGATCACTCCTTCCGGATCTTCTCTTGCTGTTATTTACCAGGATCCCGACAACGCGACAGGCGCATACGGCAACGTATTCCAGATGTGCTTTACAGACCCCAACCAGGGCGTAGCGAGTGCGGATTATCTTGCGGCTCACACGGATCTCGGCTCCAAGGTCGCTGTTATCTATAAGAACGACGACAACTATTCCAGCGGTATCTTCACAAAGTTCAAGGCTGAGGCTGAAGAGAAGGGCCTGGAGATCGTATACGAAGGAACCTTTGATGATTCCAACGCTTCCGATTTCTCTGTCCAGCTGACTAAGGCACAGTCCGAGGGCGCGGATATCGTTTATCTGCCGATCTATTATGATCCAGCCTCCCTGATCCTTACACAGGCGAACCAGATGGGCTATGCTCCCACATTCTTCGGCGTTGACGGAATGGACGGAATCCTTACCCTTGAAGGTTTTGATACCTCCCTCGCGGAAGGTGTTTACCTGCTGACTCCTTTCTCTGCTGACGCGGCAGATGACCTGACAGTCAACTTCGTCAAGAATTATCAGGAAAAGGTCGGCGGAGAAATCCCGAACCAGTTCGCAGCTGATGCTTATGACTGCATATACGCGATCGCGCAGGCAGTTGATGCCGCAGGCGTTACCGCTGATATGAGCGCTTCCGATATCTGCGACGCGATCACCGCACAGTTCACATCCATGACCTTCAACGGTCTTACCGGTGAGAACGTGACATGGTCCGAGACCGGTGAAGTTTCCAAGTCCCCCAAGGCTGTCGTTATTAAGGACGGCGCTTATGTTGGTGTGGAAGACTGACATCATTTGTATTAAAATATAACTGTTTGCGAGAACAGTGAACTAATGAGGTTGCCGATGCCGGCAACGCGCTGTGGCAGGTCACTGCATGCAGCCGCGCGAGGGCATCGGCATTTGTTTATACGACCGCAAAGAGGCACCGGGCGTTTTTGTGCGAAGGCCCTGCCTGCGGTCAGTCTAATGAGGGGAATCAGGCGGGATGCAATTTATATCATATCTGATTAACGGACTGAGCCTTGGCAGCGTCTATGCGATCATAGCGCTCGGATATACGATGGTATACGGCATTGCCAAGATGCTGAACTTCGCGCACGGCGATGTTATCATGATCGGCGCGTACGTAGCCTTTTTTGCGGTAATGAATTTCGGGCTGCCCCTGATTCCGGCGGTTCTTCTCGCTGTTGCGGCGTGCACCGTGCTGGGCGTCGTGATTGAGCGTCTTGCCTACAAGCCGCTCCGGCAGGCGCCGAGCCTTGCGGTCCTGATTACCGCGATCGGCGTCAGCTACTTCCTGCAGAACGGCGCGCAGCTTCTTTGGTCATCCTCCACGAAGGTTTTCCCGGCGGTCCTTCCCTCCGGCACCTTCCAGATCGGGAGTCTTTCGGTATCCTGGCTGACACTGATTACGATTGTCGTCTGTGTCCTTGTCATGGCCGTCCTGACACTGTTCATAAACAGGACCAAGACCGGAAGGGCGATGAGGGCCTGCTCCGAGGATAAGGGCGCGGCGACGCTGATGGGCATCAACGTCAACTTTATCATTTCCGTCACCTTCGCGATCGGCTCGGGACTTGCGGCAATCGCGTCGGTCCTTCTGTGCTCCACCTATCCCTCGGTTTATCCGACGCTCGGCTCCATGCCCGGCATCAAAGCCTTTACGGCTGCTGTTTTCGGAGGAATCGGCTCCATACCGGGAGCGTTCCTCGGCGGTCTTCTCCTTGGCATCATCGAGATCATTGCCAAGGCATATATATCCACTCAGCTTTCCGACGCCATCGTCTTTGCCGTGCTGATCATCGTGCTGCTGATCAAGCCGACGGGACTTCTCGGACGAAAGCTCAATGTAAAGGTATAAGAAAGGAGCGCAGGAAAATGACCAAGGACAAAAAGAGTCTGTCAGCGCTCTTTGGCGCAAAATACCGCGGGAGGACGGCTTCCTACACGCTTGTTATCCTGGCGTATATCATCCTCGAGGCGATGCGGGCGAGCGGGAATCTTTCAAGCCTTTTCACCAGTCTTCTCGTTCCGGTCACCTGCTATATCGTGGCGGCAATCGGACTGAACCTGAACGTCGGTGTTTCGGGCGAGCTTAATCTCGGACAGGCGGGCTTTATGAGTATCGGCGCCTTCACGGGAATCTGTGTTTCGGGAAGGCTTGCGGCCTCTGTGCCCGCGATTCCCAGGCTCGTCCTCGCGATGATCGCCGGGGCGCTCCTCGCCGCGCTGTTCGGCTTTATTATCGGTGTACCTGTCTTAAAGCTCCAGGGCGACTATCTTGCCATCGTGACGCTCGCTTTCGGACAGATCATCAAGAGCCTGATCACCAACATGTACCTCGGCTTTGACGAGAACGGCTTCCAGTTCAGCTTTGTCGAGAACAAATGCAAGCTTGTCCCCGGCGGGAAAATGCTCCTCAACGGCCCCATGGGAGCCACGGGAACGCAGAGAATCGCAACCTTTACGGTCGGCGTCATCCTGATCCTCGCTGCTCTTGTCATTGTATATAACCTTATGTACAGCAAGAGCGGGCGCGCGATAATGGCGGCCAGAGACAACCGCATCGCGGCTGAGCTGATCGGCATTAACATCTCCGCCACCAAGATGCTGGCCTTTGTCGTGTCCGCGGGCCTTGCGGGTGCTGCCGGCGCGATGTACGGACTGAACTATTCAACGCTCGTCCCCAATAAATTTGATTTCAATACCTCGATTCTCATCCTGGTCTATGTCGTACTCGGCGGCCTCGGCAATATGACGGGAACCATTATTTCCACCGTCGTGCTTGTCCTGCTGCCCGAGCTTCTGCGCTCTCTCCAGGATTACCGCATGCTGATCTACGCGATCGTACTGATCGTGATCATGCTGCTGACCAACAACGAATGGGTCAAGACCCGTATAAAGCTTCTGCAGAGAAGCCTTGCCGGCGGTGCAAAGACTCCTTCGGAAAAAGAAGAAGGAAAGGAGGCGGCATAAGCTATGGCTGAGAGAACACCGGTACTGGAAATCCGCGGCCTCGGAATAGATTTCGGCGGACTGACTGCCGTCAACGATCTGAACATGCAGGTCTTTCCGGAAGAGATCGTGGGCCTGATCGGCCCGAACGGCGCGGGCAAGACAACTGTCTTCAATATGCTGACGAAGGTTTACCAGCCCACGCGCGGCCAGATTATTTTCTGCGGCGAGGACCTGGCGAAAAAGAGCGTCGTAGATACCAACAAGGCGGGAATCGCCCGCACCTTCCAGAATATCCGCCTGTTTTCTAACCTCTCGGTTCTCGATAACGTAAAGACAGGCTTTCATAACTCGATCACGTATTCGCCCGTAGCCGCCGTCCTGCGCCTGCCCTCCTATTACAGGCAGGAGAAGGAGCTCGATGAGAAGGCAAGGGACCTGCTGAAGATCCTTGAGCTTTCGGACCAGGCGGACGTCATCGCGGGCAATCTTCCCTACGGCGCGCAGAGACGCCTTGAGATCGCGAGAGCCCTGGCCACCGGGCCAAAGCTCCTGCTCCTGGACGAGCCTGCCGCGGGCATGAACCCGCAGGAGACAGAGGAGCTGATGAAAATGATCCGCTTCGTGCGGGATCACTTCAAGATCGCGGTCCTTCTGATCGAGCATGATATGAAGCTTGTCATGGGTATCTGCGAGAGAATTACGGTTCTTAACTACGGTATGATGCTTGCCCAGGGACTGCCCGAGGAAATCCAGGCAAATCCTGCGGTTATCAAGGCTTATCTCGGTGAGTAGCCCGCAGGAATCAGACAGACAGGACGGCACCCCGCCGCGCGGCGGCGCGTGCCGCAAAGGCGCCCGGCGCCTCTAAATGGTGATATATATGCTGAAGGTAGAAAACCTTAGAGTTCAATATGGTATGATCGAGGCGATCAAAGGAATCTCCTTTGAGGTCCGGGACGGCGAAATAGTGACGCTGATCGGCGCGAACGGCGCCGGGAAAACGACGACGATGCACGCGATCTCGGGACTGGTAAAGCCCGCGGCCGGTTCCATTACCCTGGACGGGACGGAGCTTACGAAGATCCCGTCCCACAGAATCGTGGAGATGGGCCTTGCGCAGGTGCCGGAGGGCAGACGCGTCTTCGCCCAGCAGACGGTCGCGGAGAACCTGGCTCTCGGAGCTTACGCGAGGAAGGATAAGGACGGGATCGAAAAAGACCTCGAGGAGGTCTACGGGCTTTTCCCCAGACTGAGGGAAAGAAAGCTACAGATGGCGGGAACCCTCTCCGGCGGCGAGCAGCAGATGCTCGCGATGGGACGGGCGCTGATGGCAAAGCCCTCGATCGTCCTGATGGACGAGCCCTCCATGGGCCTGTCGCCCCTTCTCGTCTCTGAGATTTTCAATATCATCCAGGAGATCAACAGTAAGGGCACGACAGTCCTTCTGGTTGAGCAGAACGCGAAGAGAGCGCTGGCCATCGCGCACAGGGCATACGTCCTTGAGACCGGGAATATCACACTCTCCGGCACCGGGAGCGAGCTCGCTGCGGATGAGCGTGTGCGCAAGGCATACCTTGGCGGGTAAAAAAGCATACGGCGGACGGACTCGTCCGAAAGCTACAGTGGGAGGTTAAACATGTACGTAAAGGATCATATGACAAAGAATCCGTATACCATCACAAAGGATACGGTCATCTCCAAGGCGCTGGAGATCATGGACAAGAACCATTTCCACCGCCTTCCCGTCGTGGACGCGGACGGAAAGCTGCAGGGCCTTGTAACGGGCGGTCTCGTTGAGCAGACGAGCGGCGCCAACAACACCTCGCTTTCCATCTTCGAGCTCAACTATCTTCTGTCGAGGACGAAGGTCTCCGACATCATGATCAGCGACGTCAAGACCACGACGCAGGATGTTTTCCTCGAGGAAGCGGCGCAGCTTATGATCGACAACGAGATCGGCGTGCTGCCCGTCGTGGACGCGGACAACCGGGTTATCGGCATCATCACCGACAAGGACGTGTTCCAGGCCTTCAATGACCTGATGGGCTATAAACAAAGAGGAACACGCTTTGTCATCAACTGCGAGAACGTTCCCGGCTATTTTGTCGGAATCGCCAGGCTTTTCGCCGATAACGACGCCAACCTTGAGTCGCTGGCAGTGTACCATTCCGAGGAGAGAGGCGCCGAGGTCGTCATCAAGGCAACCGGCGAGGTAGAGGTTGAGCGAATGATGCAGGTGCTGCTGGACGGAGGCTACAACCTCACCGACGTCGTGCAGACGACTGCGGACGGCGAAATGATAAGATACCCCGTTAAATAATTGGCTCTGAACACTTTGGAGGTTCACTGCAGCATGTCAGAAGATCAGGTAAAGAATTTTACGGCTGACAGAAGACGCCGGATCATAGTTGCGGATGACGAGGCTGTCAACCGCGAACTTCTGGGCATGGTACTGGAGCAGGACTATGAAGTCCTGTACGCAGAAGACGGTATCGAGGCTCTGCGGATTATCCGGGAGAACAGGGACACGATTTCCCTTGTTCTTCTGGATCTTATGATGCCCGGAATGTCCGGGCAGGAGGTGCTGCGCAGCTTAAAGGCAGGCGCCGACACAAAGAAGATCCCCGTAATTGTCGTTACTGCCGACCAGAGCGCGGAAATCGAGTGCCTCGGGATCGGCGCAATCGACTTTATCCCCAAGCCGTATCCGCAGGCGGGCGTCATTCTCGCCAGAGTCCTGAGGACGATTGAGCTCTCGGAGGACAGGGATACCATCCAGTCGACACAGACAGACCCTCTCACGGGTCTTTATAACCGCGAGTTCTTTTACCGCTACGCCGTGCAGCACGATCTCTACAGGAAAGAGACCGTGATGGACGCGGTCATTATCGATATCAATCATTTCCATATGATCAACGAGCGCTTCGGCAACGCGCACGGGGACGAGGTCCTCCGTGCCCTGGGGCGCAGGATCAGTGAAGAGTTCGGCACCGAAGACGCGATTATCTGCCGCAGGGAGGCGGATACTTTTCTTGTCTACTGCCCGCACCGCGAAGACTACGAAACGGTGCTGAACAATATTTCCTCAGACTTTACAGATGACACATCGTCCCATAATCCCGTCAGGATAAGGATCGGCGTGTACAGCTCCGTTGATAAAACCATTGAGGTGGAGCGGCGCTTTGACAGGGCAAAGATGGCCGCGGATTCTGTCCGCAACAATTATGCCATGCCGATCGGAACCTATGACAGCACCCTTCACGAGCGGGAGCTCTACGCGGAGCGCCTGATCGGCGATTTCCAGGCAGCGATCCGCGGCCGGCAGTTCGTGGTCTATTACCAGCCGAAGTTTGATATCACCCAGGAAACGCTGTTCCTGTACGGCGCCGAGGCCCTTGTAAGGTGGATGCATCCGGATCTCGGAATGGTCAGCCCCGGTGTTTTCATCCCTCTGTTTGAAGAAAACGGCCTGATCCAGGAGCTGGATATCTATGTCTGGAATGAGACCGCCCGCCAGATCGCACAGTGGAAAAAGGACCTCGGGGTCAGCGTCCCCGTCTCGGTCAATGTTTCCCGCATTGATATGTACGATCCCAATCTTGCGGGGAAGCTCCTTAAAATCGTTGACGATACCGGCATAACGGTCCGCGATCTGCATCTTGAGATTACGGAATCGGCCTATACGCAGGATTCCGAGCAGATCATCGATATGACCACAAGGCTCCGCCGCACCGGGTTCTTCATCGAGATGGACGATTTCGGGACGGGCTATTCCTCCCTCAATATGCTCTCTGACCTTCCCCTGGACGCGATGAAGCTGGATATGCAGTTTATCCGAAGGGCGTTTAAGGAAAACCGTGACACCAGGATGCTGGAGGTCATTATCGATATTGCGGGACGCCTGAAGGTGCCTACAATCGCTGAGGGCGTCGAGACCGAGGAACAGGTCCGCGTACTCAGAGAATTAAAGTGCAGCGCGGCGCAGGGCTTCTATTTTTCAAAGCCCGTGCCTGCAGCCGATTTCGAGAAATTCCTTCTGAGCAAAAAGTCGGCAGATGAAGACCAGGCCGCAAAGCTCCGTGAGCTTGACCGGAAGGAGGTCACGGCGGACGAGCCTGCCCCTGAGGAGAGTCAGGCATCCGCAAAGGGCTCCATCAGGGAAAGAGGCATCCGGCTGCGCACAATCAGCTATCTGTTTGCGGCTGCCGCGTTTATCATTGCACTTTTGCTGCTGCTGTCGGACCATATGATAACGCGCTATTATCACCGCATGGAGGAGGCCAGCGACCGCTACATAGACGCAAAGCAGGCGGCGATGGACCTTGAGGCGGGTTCGGATTATCTCACCAACTGTATCCGCCGGTATTCGGTCACGGGAGATCCGGAGGCAGTCAGTGACTTCTTTGAGGAGGTTAATACCACAAAGCGCAGGGACAACGCGCTCAGCAGCCTGTACGAGCTTCTCGGACAGGGCGGGAGCGGCACCGGCAGCGCCTATGAAAGCCTCGAGACGGCGCTCAACTGGTCCAACGAGCTCCTTGTGCGGGAGTATCACGCCATCAGACTGGCGCAGACTGCGTATGGCCTTGACGATTCGGCCATGCCGGAAGCCATCCGGCAGGTTGAGCTGACAGACGAAGAGCTTTCGATGACTGACCGGCAGCAGAAGGAAGCCGCCATACAGCTCGTATTCGACTCGGAGTATGAACAGTACAAGGAGAATATCCGGGAAAACGTCAGCCAGTGTACAGACCGGCTGATTGATGATACAAGGAGTGCCCTTGCGCAGACGGAGAGCAATCTCGACAGGATCCTGTCCATACAGACCGTCCTGACGATGCTCCTGCTCCTCCTCGTCCTGACAGAAACAGTGTTTATCAGCCTCCAGGTGAGAAAACCCCTGACCCGGATGGTAGCTCAGATGAAAAAACAGGAGCAGGTGCCGCTCTCGGGTGTTGCCGAGCTCCAGTTCGTCACGCAGACCTACAATGAAATCCTGGAGGAAAACCACAGGACAAGAGAGCAGCTGACCTATGAGGCGACCCATGACGCGCTGACAGGCCTGTTCAACCGCAGCGCCTTTGAGATGTTCATGGACAACGTCGATGCGGAGCACATCGCCGTCATGCTGATCGACGTGGACGAATTCAAGACGATCAACGATACCTACGGGCACGATGTCGGCGACAAGGTCCTGCGGTATGTCGCGAAAATCCTGAAGCAGAGCTTCCGCTCCGTCGATGTCATCTGCCGTTTCGGCGGCGATGAGTTTGTCGTTATCCTGACCCGTGCCGACAGCAGCATGAAGGAGATGGTTATAAACAAGATAGCCCATATCAACGAGCTGCTGCAGAGTAAGGACAGCGGCCTGCCCAGGACCTCCGTCAGTGTCGGCGTAGCCTTTGCGGACAGAAAGAACCCGCAGAACAACATCATGAAGGATGCGGACATGGCCCTCTACAGGGTAAAGGAGAAGGGCCGCTGCGGGTGCGAGGTCTTCGGATAGGAGATATTTACTCCGCGCGGGACGCGCGGGACGGTGATGCATCCAGAAGGGGCGTAAGCTCTCCGTCCGCAAGGACGGTCAGATGCTGCGTTGCCCTTGAGAGCGCGGTGTACAGCCTGCGGCGCCCGAGGATGTCGTCCGGGTAATTTGCGGCATCCGCGTCGGGCAGGATGACACTGTCAAACTCCAGTCCCTTCGCGTACAAAAGTGATATGAGGAAAATACCGCTCTCCGGCAGTGCGTCCCTGCGGCGCAGTGCCGGAAGCTTTGTTATGGCAGCTGTTTTTTCGAGGCTTTTCTCATCCGCGCAGATTACTGCGGTAAGACCGCCCTCACTCTTTTTCGCCGCCCTGACGCACTCGCAAAGGGCGGTAATGTACTCCGTGTGCTCACCAAAGGCGCGGATCACGGGAGGAATGCCCGGTCTCTGCACGGAGCTTATGAGAATCTGCCTGTCCTTCGGAAGAAGACCCGCAAAGAGATCCGTGATCTCCGGCGAGGAGCGATAGCTCGTATTAAGGAAATGACGCGAAACAGCGGCGCCCCCGGCCCTGCCGGCCGCGGCATTTGACCCCTCCTCAAAAAGCGAGACAATTCCGTCAAAGGCTGCGGTGCCCTCCCGGATGGACTGGAATTCGTCCCCGAGCATCATAAAGTGCGCGTTTATAAAATACCTCTTCAGGATCATCAGCTGGGACAGGGTGTAATCCTGCACCTCGTCGATCAGGCAGAACCTTATGTTCCTGTCGCACTCGCCTGTGAGCGCCATCTTAATGTAATACCACTCCTGGCGGGAGAGAGTCTGCCTGGAAAGCAGCCTTGTCCCGATCCTGCCGATGTTCAGCCAGCTGCATTTCCGGATGGCCTGGAAAGCTCCGCCATAGGAGCTCTGGATCCTGTTTTCCTCCCTGTTGTCTGTGGTGCCCTTCGGCGCCTCGTTATCCCCGGAAAGCCGCTCATGGCGCCTTATGGAACGCTTTGCGGCCTCCAGCATCTCGTCGATCACTACCTGGATCAGGCGGATCCCTGTCGGCAGATGCGAAAAGCGCCCGATCAGCGCTGCGATCGCGGAAGCGGACAGTACGGTAAAGTTTCCCTGACGGACAGGCAGAAAATCTTCCTTTGTGAGGGTGAGAGAGGGCAGCAGCTCATCGATTTTCCTGAGGCTCTCCGGATCAGGAGAAATGCCCTCGTCGCCGCGCCCCGGAACGCCCGCCGCGTCAAGAAATTCCGTGAAGGTCATTGTGATGGGATTGTGCTCGCCCATATCCGGAAGGACTTCGTCGATATACCGGCGGAAAACAGGATTGACCGTGATCAGGTATACATCCTGCGGGCGCAGGTTCCCCCGCTGTCTGTAGAAAAGATAAGCAAGACGCTGCAGAAGGACCGAGGTCTTGCCGCTGCCCGCGATCCCGCCGACCAGCATGACCGGCACGTCAGGATAGCGGATAATCTCGTTCTGCTCGCTCTGGATCGTCGCGGTGATTGCCTGCAGCTTATCACTCCTGTGTCTCGACAAAGAAGCGATAAGGAGCGGATCCTCGATCGCGATGCTGGTGTCGAAAAAGGCAAGAAGCCTGTCACGGACAATGTCAAACTGCCTGCGCAGCAAAAGCTCCACCGAAATCCTCCGCCCGTCGACTTCATAGGAGGTGCGGCCGTTCTGCTGGCTGTAATAGGTCTCGGCGATGGGAGAGCGCCAGTCGATGACCAGCGGCTCATATCCGTTCTCGGAGGCCTCGGCAGCGCCGATGTAGTAGCTCTCGGGCTCGTCCTCGCCGTCAAACTTCAGGATCACCCGCGCAAAATAAGGCTTTTCCAGGAGCTTTCGGATGCGTGTGAGCTTTTCCCTGGCGGAATCGCTTTCGATATTGTAGAGATCGATGACATGGTTCATGACCTCGAACTCGATATACGTCTCCATCGTGTCCGTGCTGCTGTCAAAGTTCAGGGAGAGACTGTCCCTGATGTCGCGCTTCTCCTCCGGTACCTTCTCCGAGAGCTCGAGAACCCTGCCGGAGAGCTCCGCCTCCATATCCTTCAGCTTTGCATAGGTACAGGAAAGATGCGCCTGCTCCGCGGCGGACTCGGAATCCGCCGGCGCACACGTATCCGCGCCGCTGACGGCAATCATATCTGATTCAGAACCGGATAATGCTGACATAATACCCCCCACTGCGGCCCGCACGCGAATGCGGTGCCGAAACCCCGACTGCACTGTAAAGATTAATTATACCATGCCGCGGCCAGTATTCGTCAAAACAGTGCCGCTCCTCCCGGCCCTGCCGGCGTCCTGAATGCGCGGCATTATATTCTGAATTTAGCCGAATATTACGAAAACAATAACAATTATGAAATAAGATTGACAGTTCCCGGAAGGGACTATAAAATGTGTACATAAAACAAAGGAAAACAATTCCTTAAGATATAAGCACACAGAAGCTTATAAATAATCCCGGGAGGTACGGTCCGACAAAAACATAAAGTTCCAAAGAACCATAATCCGATAAACTGAATAAAAGGAGGTACAGTCCATTGGCAAATGAATTCAAATAAGCCCTGACGGTGAAAGATCCGGCGGGGCTTATTTCGTGGTGGTGTGTACCCGAAAGAACCTCCTATGGTACAATCCAGACAGGAGGTGCACAGGAATATGTATAAGCCCAGGACAATCATTACGACAGACATGGAATGCGACGACATGAATTCCCTCATCCATCTGTGCCTGTATCTGAACGAGCTCGAGATAGAAGGGATTATTTACACATCCTCCCAGTATCATTTCAACGGCGACGGCGTGCACACCTTAGGAGAGGTGACGCCCCACTACCGCTGCCAGGGCCTTCTGGAGACAGAGGGGCATATCGGCTGGCCGCATCCGGACCCGGAGGCAGCAAAGCTTACAAGCTACCGCCCGTTCGAAATGGGATGGATTGAGAACCTGTTCAGGAACGAATACGCGCAGGCCTATCCTTACCTTTTACAGAACGCCGAGGGCTTCCCTTCCCCCGGGGAGATGCTAGCAAAGGTTAAATACGGGAACTATGAATTCGAGGGCGACGTCCGCCATGAGACCGAGGGCTCGAGGCTGATCGCGGACTGCATCATGGACGGGAGAGAGGATCCTCTTTATCTGCAGTCCTGGGGCGGAGCCAACACAATCGTCCGAGCCCTGATGTCCATCCACGAGCAGTACGGCTCCTTACCCGGGTGGGAGAGCATAAGGAAAAAGGTCACAGACAAAGTCCGGATCCTGGGTATTTTCGGGGGCATAGGCCAGGACAACTCCTTCCTCGATGAGAAGATTCCGGAAATCTATCCCGGCATTGTCTGCCTTCGCAGCCAGTTCATGTACGCGAGCTTTATGTCCGCAAAAACCGCGCAGCCCGACACGCTCCCCCTGATGCAGGCCGATTACATGTATCCGCACTTTAAGGTCGGGCACGGGCCGCTCATGGCAAAGTACTGCCTCTACGGGGACGGGACCGTCTTTGAAGGCGAGGCAGACAAGTACCAGTACGGCCTCCGGACAAGGCTAGAGTGGTCCTTTGACAATATGCCGGTCTTTGATTTCAACCGGTATGATATCCTCGGAGAGGGAGACTCCGGAACCTATATTCCCCTGTTTCAGTGCGGGCTCCGGGGGCTTGAGGATTACAGGTACGGGACGCTTCTCGGAACGCTGCACAGGGATGAGATCCTGCCGGAAGGGAGTAAGCCCTCCTTCGGGTCCTTCCTGGAAAGAAAGCCGAAGAACAACCCCTTCCTCAAAGCATATCACGAGGACTTTGCGGCAAGGGCGGACTGGTGCGTAAAGGGATACGACGAGTGCTGCCACAATCCCTCGGTCACGGTCCGGGACAAGGACATCTATGCGATGCCGGGCGATACGGTGCGTCTTTTTGCAGAGGTCACGGACGTCCTCCCGTTTACGCAGTCCTGGTTTTTGTACGCGGATGCCTCCTCTTATGACGGCGAAGGCGCGGCTGATTTTCGCGCCGACGGCCCGGAGGCTGAATTTATGATTCCTAAGGACGCGAAGGAGGGTGATTTCTTCAATTTCGTCCACGCTGCCAGAAACGAACATGAAAATCCCATGACGGGATACGGACAGACCATCGTCCATATTGTGACGCAGCCCTTTTATAAAAAGTGAAGCGGTCTTATAATGGCAGTAACAGTGGAGGTTTAGATTAAATGAAACCGGATGAACTTTTGAGAAGAATCATCAGAAAAATAAGAAGAATTCTCCGCAGGAATAAATTCGCGCTGCCGGCTCTTGCAGGGATCTGCATTATCCTTATACTGGTCATCGTACTGGCTATATCCGGCGCTGTCAGGAAGAGGAGACAGCCGGAGGAGGACGTGATGGTGCCGGGCATTACGGAGCGAATCCCGGAATCCTCGCTTCAGGAGATCATAGCCTCCGAGGCGCCGATCGATCCCGGAAGGGAGACCTACACCTATCTGGACCAGGCAGGAAACCTTTTTACCGCAGCGCTCGATACGGAAGCCATTGCCTGTGCCTATGACCAGTCCGGCTTTTACCGCGACGGGGGATTGTTCTTCTATGAGGACCAGAACTACACCTGCGAGCAGGGAATCGACGTTTCCTCCTACTGCGGCGAGATAGACTGGACAAAGGTCCGCAATGATGGTATAAAGTTTGCATTTATCAGAATAGGCTACCGCGGATATACCGAGGGCGGAATCTTTATCGATTCCATGTTTGATTCATACATACGAGGCGCCGCCTCAAACGGAATCGAGACAGGAGTATATTTTTTCTCCCAGGCCATGAGCGAGGGAGAGGCGATCGAGGAAGCCGATTTCGTCATTGATCAGTTAAAACGCTACCATATTACACTTCCTGTCGTCTTTGACGAAGAAAATGTCGGTGAACCCGACGCGCGGACCAACAAGGTGACGGACACGCAGTTTACCAAAAACGCGAAGGCGTTCTGCGAGAGAATCAAGGATGCCGGCTACCAGCCCGCAGTCTACTGCAATGAATTCTGGCAGGCTTACCGCCTGGACATGTCCGAATTTAACGACACACTGATCTGGCTCGCGGATTTCAGGGATTATCCGCAGAGCCCCTATCACTACGAGTACTGGCAGTATACCTATAAGGGAAAGATCGACGGAATCCAGGACGGAGTGAGCGTCGACAGGAATATCCGGTTTATAAAGAAGTAATCTGTAAAGAAGTGGTTTTACAGAAGCGGCTTTACAGAAGTGGTTTGTAAAGAAGCAAAAGGGTAAGTTGTATATGCAGGCAGAGCAGTTGTTGAATGAAATCACGGAGGCTGCCCGCGGCGCCGGCAGGATCATGCTGGAAGCTGATCACATCGAGGAGCATATCGATGTGAAGTCGGGCCACGCGAATTTCGCGACAGAATATGACGCAAGAGTGCAGGAATACCTGATCGGCAGGCTCCAGGCGATCCTTCCGGAGGCACACTTCCTCGGAGAGGAGGAGGGGCAGGAGAGCTGGAAGCCGGAATATGCGTCCGGCTATACCTTTGTCATCGATCCGATCGACGGAACCAGCAATTTCATGAAGGGGATGCGCAATTCGGTGGTATCCATAGGACTGCTCCTGGACGGAGAGCCGTATATCGGAGTTATTTACCACCCGTATTACGACGAGGTCTATACAGCGGTCAGGGGGCAGGGCGCCTTCTGCAACGGAAAGCCCATCCACTCCTCGAAAATGCCCATGGACAGCAGTCTTGTCATGTTCGGCACGGCTCCGTATTACTCGGAGCTTACGGATGTGACCTTCCGTCTGGCAAAATATTACCTTCCGAAATGCATTGACCTTCGCAGATACGGCTCAGCCGCGTGGGACATGTGTCTTTGCGCCTCCGGCAGGGCCGGAATGTATTTTGAAATGAGATTATCCATCTGGGATTATGCCGCCGCCGCGCTGATTGCAGGCGAGGCAGGCTGCACAGTGACCGCAATTGACGCAAGTCCGCTTTCATACCGCGGCTCTTCATCGGTGATCTGCGCCGGCGAGGGAGTAGCGGCGGCGGGCGGTTATCTTCCGCCTGCCGGACTGATGGAGCTTTGAAGTACTATCTTTAAATCAACTGATAACGGAATGAACAATGATCGTGATATTACCGGGGTGAAGATCTTCCTCATTATACTGACGGGGATCGGCATCCTGGCTATTCTTTTTGCCCTTCTTATGGCTACGGGCATGCTGGATGGCATCCTTCCGGAGCCGCGCGAGGAAATCGCGGCGGAAGACGAGGCACACTGGGGCTTTGAAAAAATCCCCCGCTCCGGATGGTTCTACAATATGACCCGGAAAACAGAGCAGGAAAAGGAATCCTCGTCCGACAGGAAGGAGGAGGATACCGGTGATACGCAGCAGGAAGACACATCCGGACAGCAGCAGGAAGAAAGCTTCCACCAGGATATTATTGTCAACGACAAGGTTGTCTTTATCGGCGACTCCAGGACAGTCGGCATGTACCTTGCGGTAACGGGAAAAAGTGTCGATGAGCTCGGCGGCATAGGCGACTATAAGGGCAATGTCTGGGCCGCGAAGATCGGTATGGGCTATGACTGGATGAAGAGCACCGGCGTCCCGTCGGTGGACTGGTGTATCACCGACACGACTGCAGTCGTTATTACCATGGGCGTCAACGACATCGGCGGAGATTACGGCGCGCAGGATTATATAGATTATCTCAATGACAGAGCTGCCGTATGGACATCCAGAGGCGCAATTGTGTATTATGTATCTGTAAACCCTGTCAAAGCCCCGGTCGGGACGGTTACGAACGAACTGATCGATGCCTGGAACGAGGCAATGCGAGAGGGTCTGTCCGGGGATATCACTTTTATCGACACGAATTCACAGCTGCAGGGACAGTTCGATTTTTCCGACAGTCTGCATTACACTAACGAAACCAACCTCAGGATCTATGAGGAAATCCGACAGTTTTTAGATTACAGTTAAAATGAAAGACAATAAAGAACGTTTTCCGACCAGAGTCAATCTGGTCGTCTATTTTCTAAAGGGGAATCTGCACTTCTTCGTGTTCAGCGTGCTGTTCGCGTCCTTTGTTTCGGTATTTGACCTGATCAATCCGAAGATTATCGGCTTTACGGTGGACAGCGTTATCGGCAGCAGGCAGCCGGAGCTCACGGGGATTCCGGCATTTGTGCTGGAAAAGGCGGGAGGGATCTCGTATCTTCGCAATCACCTCTTTCTTGTCGCGGCGGCGGTCGTCCTGATCGCTCTTTTTGCCGCGTCATGCCGCTACCTTTTTATCCTGCTGAACTCAATGGGCGCGGAAAAGCTGGTACGGAGGATGAGAGACAGCCTCTTTGAGCACATCCTGCACCTTCCCTATGCCTGGCACGGCACCCAGCAGACCGGCGACATCATCCAGCGCTGCACCTCCGACGTGGAAATGGTAAAAAGGTTCCTCGCCGAGCAGATGACGGGACTTCTGCGAGTGATCCTGCTCCTTGTCCTTGCGATCTGGTTCATGGCGGGCATCCATCCCATGCTCACGCTGGCGGCGGGCGTTTTCCTGCCGGTCATCGTCGGCTATTCCCTGTTCTTCCACAGGCGGATCGGCGCCTCCTTCGAAAAGGTGGATATCCACGAGGGAAAGCTCTCCGCGATCGCGCAGGAGAACCTGACAGGCGTTCGCGTCGTGCGTGCCTTCGGAAGAGAACAGTATGAGCGCGAGCGGTTCGAAGCGCAGAACCGCGAGTATACGAAGATGTGGGTCGACCTGATGCGTCTGATGTCGATGTTTTTCTCCGTAGGCGACCTCATTTCCGGCCTGCAGATACTCACCGTCACGGCGCTCGGGGCGGTATTCTGCGTGCGCGGCGCACTCAGCGCCGGCGATTACATCGCCTTTATTTCCTACAACGCGATGCTGACCTGGCCCGTAAGAGGCCTCGGGCGCATCATATCCGAAATGAGTAAGGCGGGCATCTCTATCGACAGAATCCGTTTCATCATGAATTCACCCGTCGAAAAGGACAGGGAGAACGCGCTCACACCGCCCATGGACGGAGACATCTGCTTTGAACACGTGACCTTTGCCTATGAAGGAAGCGAGGACAAAATCCTCGACGACGTGTCCTTTACAGTAAAGGCAGGCTCCACGCTCGGAATTCTCGGCAGCACCGGTTCCGGCAAGTCCACACTGATGCAGCTCCTTGACAGGCTCTACAGCCTTGACGGAGAGGATGCAGCTGCAGGTGGAACAGACGCCGCCGCAGCCGCAGGCAAGGCCGAAACCGCCGCTGCGGACCGGAAGGAAACCGGCAAAGGCAATGCCGCCGCAAAACCCGGAAAGAGGAGCGGGCGGATCACGGTGGGCGGCGTCGATATCGCCGACATGAAGGCATCCTGGGTGCGCGGCAACATCGGCTTTGTCCTCCAGGAGCCGTTCCTGTTCTCCCGGACACTGGCAGAGAACATCGCAATCGCGGTTTCCGATGAGGGACCTGCGCACAAGAGCAATAAAACAGCAGGCAGAAACCGTGCTTCCTATATGGACGAGGTGCGGCGCGCCGCAAAGATCGCCAGCCTCGACGAGACGGTAAGGCGCTTTACCAAGGGATACGAGACCTTTGTCGGAGAGCGCGGCGTAACCCTCTCCGGAGGACAGAAGCAGCGCACAGCCATCGCGCAGATGCTGATCCGCAAGCCTCCGATCATGGTTTTCGATGATTCCCTCTCCGCGGTGGACGCGCAGACGGACGCGAAAATCCGGCATGCGCTGGAGGAGAGCACCGGCTCCTCGACCCGGATCCTGATCGGCCACCGCATTACGACGCTGATGAACGCCGACCAGATCATTGTTATGGACAGGGGAAAGATCACCGAGCGCGGAACGCACGAGGAGCTCCTGAAGGCTGACGGTATTTACCGGAAGATATACGATTTGCAGACAAACGCTTATGAGCAGTAAAGATAAAAACGAAAAATACAGGATGCTCCCCTGGTTCGGCATACCGAAGCTCCTGCCATATGTGCGGCCGTACAGGAAAATGATCGTCGTCATGGTGACGCTCGGCATTCTCAGTTCCCTGATCGACTCGGTCTATCCGCTGTTCAACCGCTACGCGCTGGACCACTTTGTCGCGGGAGAAACGCTGCAGGGCCTCGGGCTTTTTGTCGCGCTGTATGTCATCCTCCTGGTCGTCCAGGTCATCGGGAACTTTATCAGCACCTACCTTGGCGGAAAGGTGGAGATGTCGGTCGACAGGGACCTCAGGAACGCATCCTTCAATCACCTGCAGACGCTGTCATTTTCCTATTTCAACCAGAACAACGTGGGATATATTCACGCGAGGGTAATGAGCGACTCCGGCAAAATCGGCGAGCTGATCGCATGGTACCTGATGGATACCGTCTGGAACGGCTCCTACGTCATCTGCGTCCTCATTATGATGCTCGCGATCAATATTAAGCTCGCGCTTTACATCCTGGCTCTCCTGCCGTTCGCGGCGCTGATGATTGTCTTCTTCCAGAGGATCCTTGTTGTGCTGAACCGGAAAATCCGTGAGATCAATTCCACGATCACCGGTGATTTCAACGAAGGGATCACCGGCGCGAAGCAGATCAAGACGCTGGTGGTGGAGGACACGATCCAGAAGGATTTCGAAAAGGACACGGAGGAATACAGGCAGACTGCGGTCCGCGCGGCGCACAATTCGGCGCTGTTCCGATCGCTCGTTACACTGACCTCCTCGGCTGCCCTCGCGCTCGTTCTCTGGAAGGGCGGCATGATCACGAGAGAGGGTGTCATCATGATCGGTACGCTCTCTGTCTTCATGACCTACGCCCTGGGGATGATGGAGCCGATCCAGAACGTCATCTCGACGCTCTCCGGCGTGATCGCGATCCAGGTAAACATCGAGCGTCTGACAAGGCTTCTGGAGACGGAGTCGGACGTTGCCGATACACCGGAGGTCATAGAAAAGTACGGCGACACCTTCCACCCGAAGAAGGAGAACTGGGAGACGCTTCACGGCGATGTGGAATTCAGGGACGTCTCCTTCCGGTATCCGGACGGCGAAGAGATGGTGCTCGAGCACTTTAACCTGAAGGTCCCGCACGGAACCAATGTGGCAATTGTCGGAGAGACCGGCGCCGGCAAATCGACGCTCGTAAACCTTGTCTGCCGCTTCTATGAGCCGACACAGGGCCAGGTCCTGATCGACGGAAGGGATGTCAGGGAGCGCTCACAGCTGTGGCTTCACAGCAGCATCGGATACGTCCTGCAGACGCCGCACCTGTTTTCCGGCTCTGTGAGGGATAACCTCCGCTACGGCAAGCCGGAAGCAACTGATGAAGAGATCTGGGAAGCGCTCCGGCTCGTGTCAGCCGTGGATGTCGTAAACAAGCTGGACAAGGGACTTGACAGCGATGTGGGCGAGGGCGGCAGCAACCTGTCCACAGGAGAAAAACAGCTTCTTTCCTTTGCAAGGGCGCTCCTTGCGGATCCGAGGATCCTTGTTCTCGACGAGGCGACCTCCTCGATCGATACTGTAACGGAAAAGGCAATCCAGGACGCGATCGGAACAGTAATCAAAGGAAGGACCTCCTTTGTCATCGCGCACAGGCTTTCGACAATCGTGAACGCGAATATCATCCTCCTTGTCAGCGACGGAAAGATTATCGAGAGAGGAACCCATCCCGAGCTTATGGCGAAAAAGGGCGCGTACTACGAACTCTATACCCGCCAGTACATCGAGATGGAGACAAACAGGGTGTACTGAGATTGACGCAGGCATACAGCGGCTGTAGAATTGTCAGAGAATAAAGTTATAATTGATAGTATAAAAGCTGCCGGAAGATGTTGTAATTTGCTGTATTTATATTGAGCATCTGTTTGCTGTATTTACGTGCTGCATCTGTATGATGTATTCGCACCCGGCAGCGGGGAAGAGAATTAACGGGGGGTAAAATGAGTATAAAAGAACTGTTTGCGCCGGTTGACATGACACAGGGATCACCGGTTAAGCAGATCGTGAGATTCACGATTCCGATGCTTTTGGGGAATATCGCGCAGCAGCTTTACAATACCGTTGACAGCATCATCGTCGGGCGGTATGTCGGCGATAATGCGCTGGCAGCAGTCGGCAGCGCCGGACCGATCCTGAACCTGCTCCTGGTTCTTTTCATGGGTATTTCCGTCGGCGCCAGCGTCATGGTTTCCCAGTATTACGGAGCAAAACAAAGAGATGAGCTGTCCAGGACCATCGGATGCTGCCTCACCTGCACCTGCGCGGCGTCACTGATTATCATGATCGTCGGTCCGATTATTTCGAGGCCTTTGCTGAAACTCCTTTCCACGCCGGAGAGTATCATCGGGTGGTGCACATCCTACCTGATCATCATCTCCCTCGGCATCCTCGGCGGCGGTCTCTATAATATCCTGAGCGGTGTCCTGCGAGGCCTCGGCGACTCCGTGTCCGCGCTGATTTACCTGCTTGTCGCAACGATCCTGAACATTATTCTCGACTGGCTGTTCGTCGCGAAGTTCGGCATGGGCGTCAACGGCGTCGCGCTTGCAACTGTCATCGCCCAGTTTGTGTCCGCCTTCCTTTCGGTCAGGAAGCTGACAAAGCTCCAGATGCTGTTCGATCTGAAGAAGGAATACCTGTGGCCCGAGAAAAGATATACCGCCATGCTGATCCGGCTGGGACTTCCCTCCGGAATTACGCAGGCGATCTTCTCCATGTCCATGATCATTGTCCAGTCCCTCACCAACAGCTTCGGTGAAATGTTCATTGCAGCGAACGTCATCGTCATGCGAATCGACGGCTTTGCGATGCTGCCCGCCTTCTCCTTCGGCACGGCCATGACTACCTTTGCAGGACAGAATATCGGAGCCAGAAAGCTTGAAAGAGTCATTGAGGGCACAAAGAAGGGAACGCTTGTTGCCATGACGGTCTCCGCCGTCCTGACCTGTATGATACTTCTGTTCGGCAAGGGGCTGATGGGTGTCTTCACAACGACACAGGATCTGATCAATCTCAGCTACCGGATGATGTGCATCCTGTCCGCCGGATATATTGCCATGGAGGTTACCCAGTGCCTGTCGGGCGTCATGCGCGGCGCGGGAGATACCGTCACACCGATGTGGATCTCCCTGCTGACGACCATCGCGCTCCGCGTGCCGCTCGCCTACATCATGGTCGGACTTTCGAAAACACCCGAGCTGCCCCAGGGCAACTGCTACATGATGCAGGTCTCGATGCTGATCACCTGGCTGATCGGCGCAGGCATTACAGCCTTCATGTACCGGGTCGGCAAGTGGAGAAGCAAGGCAGTTGTAATGTAGAGCCGCTATAAGGATCTGCAGTACAGGACTGCAGTGAATCCGGAAAATAACGTCAGCCGGCGCATCATGTCTGTGATGCGCCGGCTGTTTTTCACCTGACATTTTTCACCTGACTTTTTCCAATCCAACTTTTTCCGATCCTATTTTTTCCAATCCTACTTTAAGAAATTCCGCCCCTTTGCAATATCTTAAATTACTACTTTAAGATTTTGTCGACTTCCTCAAAATCTTAAAGTATAATGAGGACATGCCAGACAAGCACTGACTGACAGACTATGGTGACAACATCTATTATGCCAGGATACAGGAGACGATCCCATGATTATCAGAGAGCACTACATGACGCAGATCAGGCCTTTCTATGAAAGCGATCTGATCAAAATCATTACCGGTATTCGTCGGTGTGGAAAATCCGTCATCTTAAGGCAGGTCTTGAATGAGCTTGAAGCCGCGGGAAAGAGATGCTTATTTCTGGACTTCGACCTGAGGCCTGTCAGGGCGAAGATTCCGAATGCAGATGCCCTCATTGCCTATGTGAATGATTATCTGGGAGAAGATAAGCTCTATGTCTTCCTGGACGAAGTCCAGAATGTTGAAGGCTGGAACGAGGCTGCAAGGACGCTGCGGCTTTATAACACTTCCATTTTTATTACAGGAAGCAATTCCAAACTACTGTCCCGGGAGTTTACAAAAGAACTGTCCGGACGCTATGTTTCTTTCCGTGTACGACCCTTCGTATACCGAGAGGCAAAGGAATATGCTGAACAGTTGGGACGCAGTTTTGAGATCAGCGATTACCTGGTCTGGGGCGGTTTTCCGGCGGCGCTGGAGCAGCAGGACCGGGAATCCATGAAACGCTACCTGAATGATCTTAACGCTACAATCATCTACAATGACCTGGAAAACCGATACAATATCCGAAAGAAGGATGTGTTTGAGCGCATCGTTGATTACATCCTGGTTTCCAATGCCAGAATCTTCAGTGCAAAGTCCATCGCCGACTATATGAAGGGTCAGAGCATTTCTGTTTCGGTTCCGACGGTGATCAAATATCTCGGATATCTGAAAGAGGCATATGTTATTGAAGACATTCCTCTTTATTCTCCCAAAGCGAAGGCGAAGCTCAACTATTTCTATAAGCTGTACGATGAGGATGTTTCCCTGAACAGCATACGGGTATCGGGAAACCGTTATGATCTTACGCATAATCTGGAAAATATTGTTTTTAATGAATTGATCTATCTGGGATGTGAAGTGACTGTGTACAATAATAAAGGGCGGGAGATTGATTTCAGAGCAGTCCGGGATGGCAAATTGTACTTGATTCAGGCCGCTTACAGTGTAGCAGAAGAAAAGGCTTACGACAGGGAGTTTTCCGCGTTTGCAGGAATTGATAATTCGGTGAAGAAGATCATTATCACAAACGATGACATTGATTATTCAACCAGCACCGTCTATCATTACAAACTACGAGATTTTCTCCTGATGGATGAGTTATAAAGACGAGAAATGAAGAAAGAAAACTGCCCGGCAGTAATACCGGGCAGGAAAAGCTTTTTGTCTTTTCAATTATACCGGCCGGAATCGTTCCGGGCCGGCAGCGAGGTTTTCGATTAAAGAGTATCGCTTCTCTTGACGTAGCCGATCTGGTCCGCGGGAGCGATGACGTTCTTGACATGTGTGATCTTCGCCCATTTGTCCACGACCTGGTTTTCCACATGTACATTTTCGCCGATTGTTGAGTAGGCAAGAATAATGGAATCCTTGACGACAGCGCCCTTCTTGATCCAGACACCGCGGCCGATCACGCTGTTTTCAACAGTTCCTTCGATAAGGCACCCGTTGGAAACAAGGCAGTTGCGCACGTCGGAGCACTCATAATACTTGGTCGGGCAGGAGTCTGTGGTCCTTGTGTAAATCGGCCAGCCGGGCTTGAACAGATCGGATGCGTCTGCCTGGGCGAGGAGCCTGCGGTTCGCGTTGTAATAATCCTTCAGGCTGAGGATAGCCGCGAAATAGCCCTTGTGCTGGATGGCGCGGACATCGAGCTCGTCGCACTTGTCACTGACGATCTGTGCCAGTGTATACAGGGAGGAGTATGCCTTTGCTTCCTTTACAAGCTCGATGAACAGATCTCTGGACATGACATAGGTGTCCATGAAGATATTCTTGTCCTTAGAATCACCGAGGTTCCTGCCGATAGAGGTAACGCCCTTCTGGCGGTTCAGGTTCAGCGTGCTGGCGTTCAGGTACTCTTCCTTTGCGTTGTTGTGTCTGTGATACAGAAGAGTGATATCCGCGCCGGAGGCGATGTGATCCTCGATCAGCTGCGAATAATCCTGGCGGTAGACCATATAGCTAGGCGCGATGACGACGTAAGGATTAGTCATGCGCTCGATCTGCTCCATGTTCTCTGTCAGGGCCTCGATGTCTGTGTCGTACAGGCCGCCGGGCTTGTTGGACTCAGTGAACAGAAGCTGGATCCTGCCGCGCTTGCTGTTAATGTTGTAGTGGCGGCCTGACCCAATGTGATCAATGATTGAGCGGGGCCTGGAATTGATATAAACCTGGATGCGGTCGATTCCCGAATTGCTCATGTTGGAAAGCGGGAAGTCAACAACACGGTATCTGCCGACGAATGAAAACGCGCCGATGGGGCGGTAGTCATGCATCCCCTCGACATGGATATAGTTGGCGGCAGAGGTGATGATTCCAAATGCTTTATTTGCCATGACGATTATTCCTCCCCCTTGACTTTCTTTGCTACGAGAAGAATATTCTCGCTGTCAGCACTGCCTACGACCGCGTTCTTTCCGATACGGACGCCGTCTGCGACCAGAGCTCTTGTGACGACAGCACCCTCCTCGACGATTGCGCCGGGCATGAGAACTGTATCAATAACCCTTGCGCCCTTCTCGACTGTGGAGCCGGTGAAGAGAACAGAGTTGCGGACCTCGCCCTTAACGACTACGCCCTGCGTGATATACGCGCGGTGAACCTTTGCTTCTGCCCCGATATACTGGGGAATTGCGGAGGAATCCTCGGTGTAGATCTTCCAGGAGTGATCCGAGAGATTCAGCTCATTCTTGTTGTCCAGAAGATCCATGTTCGCTTCCCAGAGGGAATCGATCGTTCCTACATCCTTCCAGTAGCCCTTGAATTCATAGGCATAGAGTGCCTTGCCGTCGCCCAGCATGACCGGGATGAAATCCTTGCCGAAATCGTGGCTGGAATCCGGATTCTTCATATCCTCGAGCAGCATCTTGCGCATCAGCTTCCAGTTGAAGATATAGATGCCCATGGAAGCGAGATTGCTCTTCGGGTTGGCGGGCTTTTCTTCGAATTCGACGATGCGTCCTGTCTCATCCGTGTTCATGATGCCGAAGCGGCTGGCCTCCTTCATCGGGACACCGATAACCGCTATCGTTGCGTCAGCCTTGTTTGCCTTGTGGAAATCCAGCATCTTCGCGTAATTCATCTTGTAGATATGATCGCCGGAAAGAACCAGGAGATACTCCGGATCATAGGTATCGATAAAGTCGATATTCTGCGAGATGGCGTCGGCTGTGCCGCGGTAAACATCGAGGCCTTCATCCGCTTTCTCACGGGGAGTGAGAACGAAAACGCCGCTGTCACGTGTATCCAGGCCCCAGCGGCCGCCTGCTGCGACATAGCTGTTAAGCAGGACGGATTCATACTGCGTCAGGACACCGACCACGTCGATGCCGCTGTTGGCGCAGTTGCTGAGAGGAAAGTCGACGATGCGATACTTTCCGCCGTAGGATACCGCCGGTTTGGCGACCTTGCTGGTCAGGTCATGCAGGCGGCTGCCCCGGCCGCCGGCCAGGATCATAGCTAACATGTTGGTTTGACTCATAACGATTCCTTTCGCGCCGCTTCTTTGCGGCTATATAGTGTGATTTATGCCGTCGGCCTCTCCTTTTGCCGGATACCTCCGTAACAAGCCTCCCGTCGGAAGGTTCCGGAAGAAAAGAGTGTGCGGAAAAACCTAATATATTTTATCGCGAATAGGAAGAATAGACAATATTACATCATTAGAAATGGCTTTTGCAAATTATGAACGGCATTCTGAACAAAATGTGGAGCGGATTTGTGGATAGTGTGGTCAATGTTGACAAGTTACAGGCGCCCTGTGGCGTCCGAAAATCTGAAACAGCCGTGTCTCACTTATAGTCTCACTTATAGTCTCACTTATTGGTAACACCTGAGCTTGCCGGAGAAGGCTGAATAGGTAACACCTGGGCTTGCCGGAGAAGGCTGATTTTGCAGTGATGTAGGCCAAAAATGCCGATAAAGAGCATTTTCAGCCTACGCCCGGCCGGGAATCTTGCTCGCCGGAGGCGGCGGAGCAGTGGAAGAGTAGGCCGAAAATGCCGATAAAGAGCAGTTTCAGCCTACGCCCGACGCGAAACTCACGCCCGGCGCGAAACTCACGCCCGGCGCGAAACTCACGTCCGGCCGGGAACCTCACGCCCGGAAAGGATTCCCGGAAAAGATTCACAGAGGAAGTCATCCG
>JAEEGL013298756.1_pt1 | contig 27773 bp, 21 predicted proteins | sample 9134231 | NCBI WGS metagenome assembly JAEEGL01 (sample SAMN16246548, study PRJNA631951) | gut metagenome | biome: gut microbiome; feature: rumen; material: fiber-attached | host: Bos | place: Iran: Karaj | collected 2018-10
CGTACACCACGCCGTCCTTCTCCTTGACAATGGGCAGCGGACGCAGGCTCTTGCTGAGCACCGTGAGGCTCTTCACGTGGATGGAGGTCTCGCCCATCTGGGTGACAAACACATAGCCCGTCACACCGATGATGTCGCCGATGTCGAGCAGGCGCTTGAAGACGGTGTTGTACATCGTCTTGTCCTCGTCGGGGCATATCTCGTCACGCTTGATATAGAGTTGGATACGGCCGTAGCTGTCCTGCAGTTCTACGAACGAGGCGGCGCCCATAATGCGGCGGCTCATGATGCGGCCGGCGATGGAGATGTTCTGGAAGAGGGTGTTGTCTTTGGGGAATTGTTCCAGTATCTCGTTGCTTTTGACGTTCACCTCATAGAGGGCTGCGGGATAGGGGTTGATGCCCAGATGCTTCAGTTCGGCCAGCGAATTGCGGCGTATCTGTTCTTGCTCAGTAAGTTCTGCCATAATATGTTTGTCTATTTATTGTTTCCGAAATAAAATGCAAAAATACGAAGAAAGCCCGACATGGCAAAATAATAATTCACATGACGGGGTGAACCTGCTGTTTAACAGGTTGATTGCTACGCAGTAATGCGGCGTATGGAGTGCAACTTGTGTGAGTAGCTTTGGGTGCGTTCCACGAGTATGCCGTGGGAGTCGAGGATGTCGATGCGCACCTGGCCCGAAGCGTGGATGATGTGGCCGTCGCCCATACAGATGCCCACATGCACGATGCGCCCTTCATCGTTGTGGAAGAACGCCAGATCGTCGCGTTGGATGTCGCAGGGACATACTTCGACGCCGCAGGTAACTTGCTGCGAGGCGTCGCGGGGCAACCAGAGGCCCAAGGCTTTGAAACAGACTTGTGTAAGGCCGGAGCAGTCGATACCTCCGGTGGAGCGGCCACCCCAAAGGTAGGGTGTGTCGAGGAAGAGCCGCTCGGCAAGGTCGGCGGCGGTGGCAAAAGGAATGAATTGCTTGTTGTCGACCCAGCCGCGATAGCCGTCGTAGTCGCACTGAAGGAGGCTCCATTTCTCCTGATGCTCAACTATTTCGGCGGTATCTCCGAGGATGAGCTGGTTGACCATCTCGCTGCGGTCGGAGGCTTCGGCGCGCATGGGCACAGCCTTCAAATGACAATAGGCTTTCATGGTATTCACAGTTGTTCGCGATCGATCGAGATGCAGATGCGGTCGATGAGGTTGTCCTTTTCGTTATGCACGGGGTCGAAAGTGTCTTTCAGGTTGTATCCAAAGAGGCGGGCAAGGGTTTGGTAGAGGCGGGCACGCAGAGCTCCACGCAGCTCGCCGACAATTTTGTAGGCGGTACGGTTGGTTTCGCGGTCGATGAGCTTGATGAGCACCAGGCCTTGCGAGAAGGTGTAGTTCGAAAGTTCGCCTTTGTAGTCGTTAAGTAGTTGCTCCTCAGCCTCCTTGATGGCTTTGCGACGGTCCTTTTTGGGCATGGCGCCAATCTTGACCTCGAGCTCGTCGAGGCGACGTTTGCCCTCGAGGGCATAGGGACGCATCAACTTGACGTTGCGTATCAGCTTCTGGTTCTGCTTTATCTCCTTCGGGGTCAGGAGCATACCGCCGGCATACACCTTGACCTCCTTCATGTAGTAGAGTGGAATGGTGTCGCCGTCGATGACGGTGGCGAAGGTATAGTGCCCCTTGTTGAGCATGGGGTGTATGGTGGTGTCGAGTTTGACCTGCCGAAGCATCGACGAGGGGTTGAGTGCTTTTCGAATGGGGCTGACAGGTTCCTGGGCCAAAGCGGTGCTGCAAGCCAGCAGGAGGAGCAGCGGCAACATTCGACAAGTGGGAGGCATTCTCATGATGGTGTACTTTTTTTAATGGAATAACTGAAAAACTTGTGCTTTAGTATTTCGGGAGCGAAAAATATCATTCATGAATAGCTCAACAACTGATGAAAAACTATTCAAAAACTTATCAACTCCTACTTTTGTAAATGATAGGTAGGAGTAGGGTAGGAGATGAGTAAGAGTTGAGTAAGAGTTGGTCTGTACACAAAGTTGATTTACAGTGATTTGTGAAAGTGCTATTTTGGGCCTTTTTTGACAGTATTTTCGTTTTTTGTGCGGAAAAAGTGGTGTGTTTACAAGGCATTGATTATTAGCGGTGTATGATTTCTAGAAGGCACAAATAATCTTAAAAATGGGTAAAACACGGGCCAAATGGAAAAAAAGTCGTATTTTTGCATCCGTTTTGTGCGATTGGATTTGGATGATTTTTGTGGGTATAGAGTTGATAAACAATGAGGTGAATGAGAAGAAATGCGGATATGGCGTAATCGGTAGCCGCGTCAGACTTAGGATCTGGTTCCGAGAGGAGTGGGGGTTCGAGTCCCCCTATCCGCACTTGAATGTCTGAATACAACGATATGTCTGGATTATACGACAAAGGAGACAGCCGGAGGGGCATTGCGATGCATGTTGCATCGCATGTCAGGTTGTCGCTGTTGTCATTGAAAAGGATGGCAGTATTGTTGTTTTTATTTTTTTTGTACGCGCACGCACATGCGAGTTATATTGTCATCCCGATGGACGAGGTGCAGAAGAACCACCTGAAAGCCTACGGTGTGGCCTACTGGTCGTTGCAGCGTGAGGCCGAGGTGACTTGGTTGCTCAACTACCGCGGTGGTTCGTTCATGACCAAATATGCTGAAGCCATCGAGCGCGAGTGCCGTTTGCGTGGCGTCACGTGCGAGGTGATTGCCGACGGGCAGTCGAGCGCCATACTGAGCCATATTGCCGACCCTTCGGTCAACATGGATGCCGTCAAGCTTCAGAAAGCCCCCAAGATAGCGGTCTATTCGCCCAAGAACAAGTTGCCGTGGGACGATGCTGTGACCCTCGTGCTCACCTATGCCGAAATCCCATACGATGTGGTTTACGACGAAGAGGTGATGAGCGGCGTGTTGCCTACCTACGACTGGCTGCACCTTCATCATGAGGATTTTACGGGTCAGTTTGGCAAGTTCTGGGGCAACTATCGCAACACGCAGTGGTATATCGAGGACGTGCGGCTGCAGGAGTCGATGGCTGCCAAGTTGGGGTTCAGCAAGGTGAGCCAGTTGAAGCTTGCTGTGGCTCACAAAATCAGGGAGTTCGTCTCGGGAGGCGGCTTCCTTTTCGCCATGTGTTCGGCGCCCGACAGCTATGATGTGGCGTTGGCTGCCGAAGGAGTCGACATCTGTGATGTGATGTTCGACGGCGACCCCATGCAACCCAATGCTCAGTCGCAGCTCGACTATGGCAAATGTTTTGCTTTCAAAGACTTCCGTATCAGCACCAACCCTGCTGAATATGAGATATCGACCATCGACATCGACGAGCGTGCACGCCAGCGGGCCGTCAACGAGAAGAACGACTTTTTTGTCCTTTTCGACTTCTCGGCCAAGTGGGATTGGATACCGACAATGCTCACACAGAACCACACCCGGGTGGTGCATGGCTTCATGGGTCAAACCACTGCTTTCCGCCGCGAGACGGTGAAGAGCAGCTGCGTGATACTGGCTGAGAACAAGGCATTTGATGAGGTTCGCTACCTGCATGGCGAATACGGCAAGGGCACCTGGACCTTCCTTGGCGGGCACGACCCCGAGGACTACCGCCATTTTGTGGGTGACCCGCCCACCGACCTCTCGCTGTACCCTAATTCGGCAGGCTATCGCCTGATACTGAACAATATATTATTCCCTGCTGCAAAGAAAGAGAAACACAAAACATGATGAAACATAAGACATTGACAGCCCTCTTGCTCCTGAGTTTCAGCACCTCGCTGATGGCGCAGAGCAACGGTACGTGGACCCTCTACAACATCAAGAACTCTGACATCGGAGGCAATAACATTGCCGCCATTACGGCCGACAACAAGGGCGTGTGGGTAGGTACCTACCAAGGCCTCTGCCGCCTGAGCAACGGTTCTTGGCTCGACTATGCCATGTTTAACGAAAAGCTTAAGGATCAATCGATCAACTGCATGATGACCGACCGCCGCGGTGTGGTATGGATTGGTACCGACGACTATGGTGTCATTGAGTTCGACGGCACCCACTGGACCGAGCACGCCACCGAAACCCGTCGTCTCAAGATGAAGTTTATCAAGGAGATAACGCAGGATAACGACGGTGTCTACTGGATTGGCGTCACGTTGGGTGGCCTGGTGAGTTACGATGGCTACACATGGGAGAAATACACGCCCGAGGACTGCGGCCTGCTGAGCGACTTCATCCTCGACCTGGCTGTCGACCGCGCCAACCGCAAATGGATTACGACCAACGCCGGCGTCAGCGTCTTCAACGACCGCCGCTGGGTGAACTATACCGTTGAGAATTCGGGACTTCCCGACAATATCGTCCCGGCTGTGGCCATCGACAAAAACAACGTCAAGTGGTTTGGCACCCTCAATGGATTGGCTAGCTTCGATGGTGAAGAGTGGCGCATTTGGAATACCGCCAACAGCCCCATGCCCGGCAATCAGGTGAACGACTTGGCCTTCGACGCCGACGGCATGCTCTGGATTGTCACCAGCGCCGGTGCCGCTGTGTTCGACTGCGAAGACCGCTGGGTGGCCTTCACCTCGAAAAACAGTCAGCTGCCTTCGGGCAATATCTACAAAGTGGCCGTCAGCCGCCAAGGCGACGTGTGGTTTGGCAGCGATTCGAAGGGTCTTGCCAAGCTTAGCGGCTTTGTGATGCCGGCTCGCGAAGTGCCTGCCGCCCAGGCTGCTGAGACGACTGAACCCGAACCCTCGGCCGAGCCCCAGCATCCGTCGGCCGAAGAGCGTGTTCGCATCAATCCTCACCTGAGCGAAGGCTATATCACCATTTCGACCGAGAGCCCTACCGCAACGGTCTCTTTCACCAACCGTGACGGCAAGGTGGTCAAAACGGTGACAAATTACCGTAGCAATCAGAAGATTATGATTAACAAACTCGCCAAAGGCATGTATGTCGTCACGGTGGCTACGCCGCGTGGTGAGAAGAAGATTAAGTTCAACCTGAAATAATCCGTAAAGGTTATAGTTCAAAGCTAAAGATTAGGATATTATGAAGAAGGCTTTTTTACTGGGTATTCTCTGCATGTTGGGCGGTTTGAGTTTTGCTCAGCAGCTGGATCCCGCCAAGTGGACCTATAGCGTAAACGAGACTTCGACCACCGAAGCCGAGTTGGTCTTCACCGCCAAGATCGACGACGGATGGCACCTCTATTCGCAATTTACCGACCCTGCAGGCCCCCTGCCCATTGTTTTCGAATTCACCAAGAGCGGTGACTACCAGTTGGTGGGCGGTGTGGTCGAGCCCAAACCCCATGAGGAGATGGACCCGCTGTTCGACTGCGTGGTCAAATCGTTCAGCGGCACGGTGGTTTTCCGTCAGAAAGTGAAACGCTTGTCCGACAAGGACTTCACCGTCAAGGGTGTGCTGAGCTATCAGATGTGCAACAACGGTAGTTGTATCGCTCCCGAGGACCGTGACTTTACCTTCAAGGTGAAGGGCGCCGAGGTTGAGGAAGAGGCTGTGGCCGAGGCTGCTGAAGACTCGGTGGCGACGATGCACGACTCGTCGGTTGTATCGGCCCAGTCAGAGCCGTCCGCCATGTCAGACACCCCCGCTAAGCAGGAGAAGAAAGGACAGAGCCTGATTTGGATATTCTTGATTGCCATCGGCGGCGGTATCCTCACTATGTTTACCCCCTGCGTCTTTCCGATGATACCGATGACGGTCAACTTCTTCATGCACAATAGCGACGACAAGCGCAAGAACCGTCGCCAGGCATGGATGTTTGGCTTCTCGATAGTGTTTCTCTTTGCTGTGCTGGGTGCTATCTTGGCCCTCATCTTCGGACCTGAAGCACTCTACTTTATCGGCACTCATTGGATTCCCAACCTGCTGTTCTTCATTATCTTCTTCATCTTCGCGCTGAGTTTCTTCGGCTTGTTCGAAATCAAGATGCCCGAGAAGTGGATCAACAGTAGCGACGAGCAGGCCGACAAGGGTGGCTGGCTGGCTCCCTTCTTCATCGCCTTGACCACCGTACTGGTGTCGTTCAGCTGTACCGGTCCCATCCTCGGCGCCGCCCTGGTGGGCCTCACTACATCGAGCACCGACCGCTGGGTGAGTTTGGTCACCATGCTGGGCTTCGGCATAGGCTTCGCGGCCCCCTTCACCCTGCTGGCCATGTTCCCGCAGGCGCTCAAGAATATGAAGAGTGGCAGCTGGCTCAACACCGTCAAGGTGACGTTCGCCTTCCTGGAGTTGGCCTTCGGTCTCAAGTTCCTCCAGATGGCCGACCTCTACTGCAACTGGGGCCTGCTTCCGCGCGACATCTATCTGGCCCTGTGGATTGTCATCTTCGGCATGCTGGGCTTCTATCTGCTCGGCAAGCTGCGTTTCAAAGGCGACGACGAGGTGAAGGAAATCAGCACGCTGCGCCTCTTCCTGGCTATCGCTGTGCTGGCCTTCACGGTGTGGATGATTCCCGGCCTGTGGGGCGCTCCGCTTAAGAGCCTCAGCGGATTTCTGCCGCCGCAGTCGAGCCAGGAGTTCGATATGGAACGTATGATATCGGAAAGCACCCCTGCCGCAGGTGCCGCCACGGTGCAGTATGGCAAACTGCCGGCCGACCGCAAGTATGCCGACAAGTTGCATGTGCCGCTCGGATTCGAGGCCTTCTTCGACATTGATGAGGCCAAGGCCTATGCCCGTCAGCAGGGTAAACCGGTCTTTATCGACTTCACTGGCAAGACCTGCGCCAACTGCCGCGAGATGGAACACTATGTGTGGACCGACCCCGAGGTGAAACGCTTGCTCAACGAGGAGTTCGTCATGGTGTCGCTCTATGCCGACGAGAACACCATAGAGTTGCCTGAAGAGGAATGGGTGACCGACGAGAAAGGACATGTACTGAAGACCCTCGGCCGCAAGAACCTCAATTACCAAAAGACCGAGTTCAACATGAACGCCCAGCCTTACTACGTCATTATCAACGCCGACGGCAAGGTGCTCACCCAGGAGAACTACAAGTATGACCGAGACGTGCAGAAGTTCGTCGCCTGGCTCAACGAAGGAATAAAAAACAACAAGTAAACAACCTTTTATTTTTATGAAAAAGACGACGTTACTGATATTAGTCGCCCTTACTTTTGCCACTCAGCAGGTTGTGGCCTCACCCGTCACTGCCGAGACCGCCCGCAAGGTGGCAGTCAATTTCTGGAACACCTACCGCATGTATGACGCCAAGACGGTGACCGACCTCCAGTTGCGTACGTTTGGCGAATTGGAGAATATGTATGTCTTTGTCAACGGAGATAACGGATTTGTCATTGTGGCCTCCGACGACTGTGTGCGTCCCGTGCTGGGCTACTCCTTCAACACCCCCTTCCCCGAGGCGTTGCACCCCGAGTTGCGCTACTGGCTTTCGTGCTACGAAGAGCAGATAGCCGTTGCCAAGACCATGGGGCGTAAGGCCGATGTCCGTTGGAGCACCCTGCTCTACAGCGAAGTACCTCCCGAGCCTGTGTCGCTTCAGGCGGTGCCTATGCTTTGCCAAACCCAGTGGGATCAGGGCAGTCCCTACAACAACCAGTGCCCCTACGACAGCACCTTCGGCGAACGCGCTGTGGTGGGCTGTGTGGCCACAGCCATGGCGCAGATTATGAAGCGCTGGGAACACCCCTACTGCGGTACCGGAAGCCACAGCTATGTGCACGAGAACTGGGCTGGAGGCCATAGTTACAGCTACGGCACCCTTTCGGCCGACTTCGAGCACACCACCTACATGTGGGAGCTTATGCCCGACAAGGTCATCATCAGTACCAGCGAGGCTAAAGCCCGTGCCCTCAGCACCCTGAGCTACCATTGCGGCGTGGCGGTCGACATGATTTACGGCATTTCTGCCTTCGGCGGCAGCGGCGCCTTCTCCAGCTGCGGCTGGTGGGCCTCGGCATGCGCCGAACATGCTTTCTTCGAGTTTTTCAAATACGATTCCAGAACTATTCAATTCTTCGAGCGCGATCAGTTTAGCGACAGCGCCTGGTTGGCCATGATCGACGAGGATCTCGCCGCCGGCCGCCCGTTGTACTACGACGGCTCCGACTCGACCGGTGGACATGCTTTCGTGCTCGATGGTTCCAACCTCGATACCACCTACCACTTCAACTGGGGCTGGAGTGGCTATGGCGACGGCTTCTACGCCATGAACAACCTCGCTCCCGGTAGCGGCGGCGCCGGCGGCAATGCCACCTACACCTTCAACAACGGCCAGGGTGCCATTTTCGGCATCCAGCCTGTCCCCGAGGTGCTCGACACCGTGGTCCTCTACGATACCGTCTGCACCAACGTCGCCCACTACGAGCTCTATGAACACACGTTGCCTGTGGCCGCATGCGACACCCTCCTGCATCACCTCGACACGGTCATTGTCCTCCACCTTGCTGTGGCCAACTTCAACACCGTCACCTTCAACTCCAACACCGGCGGCTTCGGCAACAGCATTGACTCCAGCTATTGTGCCCACAATGGATTGGTTATGCCCGAGTGCAGATTCACCAAGAGCGGCTACCGCTTCATCGGCTGGAGCCTTAAGAAGCGCCCCAACGGTGAGCCCGTCTACGCTGTCGGCGAGCGCGTCTTCCTTCACGGCAATATCGTGCTCTATGCCCAGTGGCAGGACACCAACCAGTCGGTCGGCATTGTCGACCTCGAGTCCGAGGAGGCCGCCCTATGGCCCAATCCCACCACCGGCGAGCTCACTATCCGTCTCGAGTCGGCCCAGAATGCTCAGTTGCAGGTATTTGATGCCCTCGGACGTGCGGTCATGCGTTGCGACGCTGTCTCGGGTACCAAAATTGACCTGGGCGACCTGCCCGATGGCATCTACACCGTTCAGATCAGGACCGACGAAGGTCTTTGTAACCAACGTGTAATCAAGCATAAATAAAATAAAAACAAGAAAAATTTGGCGGGAAGGAAAAATGTTCGTATCTTTGCACCCGATTTCGCGGAGCCACAAGGCAGCGGAATAAGAGAGTGCGGGGTAGAGCAGTGGTAGCTCGTCGGGCTCATAACCCGGAGGTCGTCGGTTCGAATCCTTCCCCCGCTACCGAGTTGGACTTGCTAGAAGGCAAGTCCTTTTTCTTTTTATATATTCTCGTTAGTCTTTGGTTCGAGAGGAATAATATTGTTCAGAATATACTTCGAGATTGCAATGGGAACAGGGGCGTTTTCGACAGTCCATTGAGCTACTACATCGTTTTTCTCTTTGCATATCAATAAGCCTATTGTGTCGTTGTCATCCTCTTTCTTCAGAAGGTGGTTTACTGCGTTGCAATAGAAGTTCACCTTACTGATAAACTCAGGCTCAAACTTTACCGTTTTCAGTTCGACCACCACATATCGTTTCAGGTGGATATGATAGAATAGCAGGTCGCAGAAGAACTCGTCACCATTTACTTCCAGCCTTACTTGACGTCCAACGAAGGCAAAGCCATTGCCAAGTTCCATCAAGAACCGAACAATATTATCTTCAAGGGCTTTCTGCAAATCTCGCTCCTTATAGTCCTCACCCAAAGTCAGAAAATCGAAATTGTACGGGTCTTTGGTAATCTGACGGGCGTAGTCGCTTTCTGGTGATGGCAACACTGCCGAGAAGTTGTTGATGGCTTTCCCTTGCGTCTCGTACAGCTTGGTATCCATCATATTCAATAGCATAGCACGGCTCCAGCCATTCTCTAATGTCTTTTGTACATAAAAGAATGCCTCCTGAGGTGATGTGTGTTTATCTATTATGTAACGAATGTGTCCCCATGGGATTTGGCAGAGAACATCTTTTACAGATTCTTCCACAACTTGTGGCAGATTTTGTGTGTTTGTGTCAAGTGCCACAACTTGTGGCAGTTGATAAGTGCTTGATTTATTGACTGCCACAACTTGTGGCAGTTCATCGTCAAGAGGAGAGAAAAGTACATACATAGAACGCATATAGTATATATTACGTTCGGAAAAACCTTTGACTTCAGGGAAAGTATGTTGCAAATCGTCGCTTAATTGTCTATAGAAATTACCCTCAAAGTTTTCTTCAATTTTTCTTTCTACGATATCTTGACCGATAGACCAATACAGATTAATCAGTTCACGATTCACACGTACTGCAGCCTTGATTTGTGCATTCTTGACTCGTTGTTTCAGTTCAACGACCCATTGGGTATATTCGTCATCCATATATATAACATTTAAACAGATAACGCTCAAACCATATTATTATTATGTACAACGAAAGGGCGACCTGTTACGATCGCCCTTTGCTTGCGTATTTGAGTTCTTTCGGTTGTGCTATCTCATTACAACAACCTTTTGTGCTGGCAGGGAGCCGACCTTAACGATATACACGCCCGACGGCAAGGAATGGTTCTGCACCATGCGCCCTGTGATGTCGTACACCCGCACCTCTTCATTCGTGATGCCCTCGACGCAGATACGTCCATTGAATACTTTTATATGGATGTCGTCTTCTTCTACCTCATCGATGCCCTGTGTGCCACCTGAGACAAAATAGGCTATGATGGTGGTATCGGTAGTGACGGTCAGCGTATATGGGTTGTCGGTGCAGCCTGTGCTCCAGTGGTCGAAACGATAGCCGTCGGCGGGCACTGCATTTAGCACAGCGTTATGGTCAGTGCAGGAAGGTGAGGTTAGAACCTGCACGGTACCCATGCTTGTATCGTCCGACACGGCAGAGAAGCCAAACAGTGTTTCTACGAAGTTGGTGAAATTTGGCATTGAGGTCACATAATATGCCAGCCTTCCACAGGGTATATACACTGGAATATTTCTCGGTATTCCATTCAAACCATCAGCGTAATTTGGTCCATTACCAATATGTTGTGGCGGCATTTGACTCAAAAATGTTATTGATGTCATTCCGCTACAACCATAGAAGGCATGCTCCCAGATTCTGTTGACATTTTTTCCAATTGTCACCGACCTCAATCCACTACATCCATCGAAGGTGCTTTCTTCAATTGTGGTGACGGAGTTGGGGATTGTTACCGATGTCAAATTGTGACAATCATAGAAGGCGCCTTTCCCGATGGAACTAACGGAGTTGGGAATAGTCACCGATGTCAATTCGTCACAATAAGAGAAAGCATAATTCCCGATGATGGTGACGGAGTTGGGAATTGTCACCGATGTCAATTCGTCACAATAAGAGAAAGCATAATTCCCGATGATGGTGACGGAGTTGGGAATTGTCACCGATGTCAATCCGTTACAACCAGAGAAAGCGTCACTTCCGATTCTGACGACGGAGTTGGGAATTGTCACCGATGTCAACCCTGTCAATTCATAACACAAATAATCAGGAATAATCCCAACACTATTGCCAAAGATGAAACTAGTGATGTTAGAACAGCCTTTAAATGGTCTTTGATCAGCAAAGTATCCTGACCATGTACAACTATTGGCGTTGAATACTACTGAAGTCAGTCCGAGACAATGTTCAAAGGATGAAGGCCCGATGGAGGTGACGGAGTCGGGAATAGTCACCGATGTCAATCCGTTACAACCAGAGAAAGCGTACATCCCGATGCTACATACACAATAATTAACTCCGTCATTTTCTACACTATCTGGAATAATGAGATTTCCCGTCGGCACTGTATACCCACTCCAACCACTGCTCGTCGGACGGACGACTGATACTTTGCCGGCGCCTTTTAATTCATAGTACAAAGTCTGTCCTGAAGGTGCAACTGCTGAAAAATTATATGCTAATGCTACCTGACTGAATGCAAATGCTGCAAACAAAAGTAATACTTGTTTTTTCATGTCAATTATGTGTTAAGGTTATTATAATCATATTCCCCAACCTTCGTATTCGTCACCAATTTCTTCAATGGAATAATTCATTCCAAGGTTCCCAACTTCAATATCGGGACCATCTTTTACTTGCAATCTTGCTGGTTCACTTCCTTTTAGTTTTACAATGAGGATTTTCCCGTCTGGAAATGTTACTTTGTAAATTTTCCCAAATTTGAAACTAATCTCTTTCATTTTTAATTGAAATAAATGATCGGCCTACTCTTTTCGGGATTTTCGGCATTCCCCCCCCTTGGCTCAAAGGAAACAAAAACAAACGAAGAAAGTGGAGCCATCCATCAACGCCCTATCCTTTTAGTGTGAGGGCTTCGACTCCCTGTAGTATAAAGTATTTGGTGCAATGAACCGCTCCACAGTGGATATATAGATACACTATAATCCTTGGAGCATTTCAATTTCCCTTATCCCCAATACTACAAGTGAGTTGTCGAAGTTCACACTATCGGAATAAAGCGAAAATGCGCTTTCTAACGGTAAACCTTTCCTTGCGGTTTACAGGTGCAAATATACATCTTTTTCTTTATCCGACAAAAACAATTTCAACTTGATATTTTTAAACGGTTATAATATATTGAACTACAGACATCAGCTATGATGCCGATTGGGGGGGGTATCGGCTTCATTGGGTCGGGAATTCACTCACATTACTGGAGGTCGAAGAAGTATTTTTCATTCTTCCGGTGGAGAGGGTATGGGTAGGGGGAAGAAACAATCGTGCGCGAGATGATTGGTGTTGCATGGTGGTTTCTGTTCCCCGGAAAGAGCTGTGTTATGTGATGGAATGCAGGTGGGCGCACAATGCTGCTTGTTACCTAAATGGTTGATTGCTAACACTATTAATGGATGGTATGTGTTGAATTGTTTGATAGTCATTGTATTACGCATTCTATATCAGTCGCCCCTCCGACTCATGTCCGACTCAACTCCGACTCAAGTCCGACTGTGGTCCGACGGCAGTCGGAGAAGGGTCGGTGCAGATGCGGTGCAGAGGCGGGAGGGGAATGGGGTGTGTCGTGCGCGATGTAATCGGTGATTTGTGGGACGAAAAAGGAAGGTGTGACAGCATCAATAGGACATGGGCGGAAAAGAAGAAGGCCGCACTAGGATGTGTGGCCTTGATAAGGGTTGCTTTAAAACTGGAAGCAGGGGAGGGCTCTGGCGCAAGAGGTCAGTTCGAGGCGCGGATGAGGCTCAACATGCGTTGTGCCCACAGCTCGTCGCCTTTGATTTGGTAGCGGTAGTTGCCGTCGGGGTCGGTGGTGAAACTGACCTTGTTGTCGTCGCTGAAGCTTAAGTGTCCGCGGGGTGAGAGGGTGAACAGGCTGTCGCCTTCAATCTCCTGTATGGGAAGCATGGGGTCCCACATACACTGCCCTGTGTTGCAGTTGAATCGCATGTAGATTTGTTTCAGCGGATGGATGTCGGTCCAGTCGATGTCGCTGATTATTTTGATTGGCGAAATATATTTACAGGCATATAAAGAAATAGCCGCGGCCCGAAGGGCCGCGGCTATTATGCTTAAGTGAATATGCTATTAGAAGTGGAAACCGATGCGGAGAGCGATGCTGCTGAGGGAGCGCTTCTCGGGGTTGTCCTGGTAGAAGTCGTATTCGCTGTAGGTGGCGACGGTGCCGGGCCAGTCGGTCACAGGAGCCAGCTGATTCTGCAGAGCGTTGGCGGTGTTCTTGGCATAGTCGAGCGGGTGGTTGCCCATGAAGTAGTAGTAGATACCGGCGCTGACGTGGCGGCCGAAGTAGGCACCGGCGCCAATGGAGAGGGAGAAGGCGGTGCTGGGCTTGTAGCTGTATTTCATGGTCTGCTGCACGTCGCCGGCGAGGTCGCGGTACTGGCAGTTGCCTTCAGAGGTGATGAAGAACATGTCGGGGCCGAGGGCCAGTTCGCCATAGGGGATGATGTCGTTGGGCAGCTCGTCGTAGAGGTAGCTGACACCGACCTGGATGGGCAGGTTGAAGTAGGTGGGGGCGGCGCCGCGCACCTGACCGTACTCGTCGTTGAGGTCGCCGCCGATGGTGTTCCAATAGATATCGGCCTGAGCGAAGGGAGCCACCTGGCCGACGCCCACGTCGAAGCGGTAGCTGGCGCGGTAGCCGAGGCCGACGCCCATCTTGGCGTTCTTGGCGATTTCCTGATAGCCGAGGGGTACGTTGACGGCGGGGTTGGTGAGGTTGCCCAGGGCGTAGCGCGAGGGATTGACGTCGCCGGCGAAGGCTCCGACGGGGAGGTTACCGTTGAGGAAGATCGACTGGCGGAACTGAGCTTGGCTGTTCATGCCCATGCCGGCGATGAAGGCGGCGAGGCACATCATGGTAAATGCTTTTTTCATAAATGTTACTATATTTAATTGTTTATTTTAGTTGTTCTTTTTCTTGCGGCCCCGTTTCTTGGGTTCCTCTTTTGGGGCGATGTGCACCATTTCGTCTTCGGGGATGGTGGCGTCGAGGGGCGGTATTTCGGCGTCGAGGTATTCCTCTTCGATGCCGCGGAGGTCTTCGTCGCTGGGTTCGAAGTCGTCGTCGCTGGGCTCGTCGTCGCCGATTTTCTCATAGCTGTCGAGCTCGTCGGCTTCCTCGTCGTTTTCGGCAAAGGCGGCCTTGAGGCCTTCTTTGTCGATGCCGAGGGTGGCTTTCTTCTTCTTCTCGTCGCTGATGATGTCTTCGAAGTCGCCGTGACGCAGATGGCGTTCGCGGTGCGAGGGGTCGGCCTCCTCTTTTTCGAGGGCTTCGCTCAGCGGGGCAAACTCTTCCTCTTTGCCGTCGTCGCCGTCGTCGTCGAAGAGGGCTTTGTCGAGGTCTTCGCCGAGGGTGTCGATCTTGACGTCGAACTTGACCATGTAGGCGGTGTCATCGGTTTCGAAGGGGACGACAAAAATGGCATCGCCGCCAGGTTTGACAAACTTGGTAATGTAGTTATTATAGCCTTCCGGGTAGGTTTCTTTGAATAATTCTTTGAGGTTGTCAGGGAGGTTCTTGTAGCTGACAATCAGGTTCTTTTTGTGTTTTCGGGCAGTTGACATAGTGTTTGAATTTGGTGCAATATTAGCAATTATTTTGAAACTGACCAAATTTTTTTATGCAACGACAATCGACTCATCGTCCTCGATGCGGAGGTTGCGCATGATGAACTCGCGGCGTTCGAGGGTGTTCTCGCCCATATAGAAACTGAGCACACCCTGGGTGTCGAAGTCTTTGTGAAGCAGTACGGGGTCGAGCCGCATGTCTTTGCCGATGAAGTTTTTGAACTCGTCGGGGCTGATTTCACCGAGGCCTTTGAATCGGGTGATCTCAGCGCCAGGAGTGCTCTTGAGGGCGGCCACGCGCTCTTCGTCGGTGTAGCAGTAGGTGGTTTTCTGCTTGTTGCGTACGCGGAAGAGGGGCGTCTGGAGGATATACACGTGGCCCGACGAGATGAGCTCGGGGTAGAAGCGGAGGAAGAAGGTGAGAAGTAGGAGCCGGATATGCATGCCGTCGACATCGGCATCGGTGGCGATGACGACGTTGTTGTAGCGCAGGTTGTCGAGCGACTCGTCGATGTCGAGGGCGTTGTGCAGCAGGTTGAGCTCTTCGTTCTTGTAGACCTCTACCTTGTTGATGCTGTAGGTGTTCTTGGGTTTTCCTCGGAGGCTGAAGACGGCTTGGGTGTCTACATCGCGGCTTTTGGTGATGGAGCCGGAAGCCGAGTCGCCCTCGGTGATGAAGATGGTGCTTTCGAGCCGGCGGGCGTGGTTGGTGTTGTAGTGCACATGGCAGTCGCGCAGCTTGCGGTTGTTGAGCGAGGCTTTCTTACCTGCTTCACGGGCCACCTTCTTGATGCCGGCTATCTCTTTGCGCTCCTTCTCGTTGAGGTTGATTTTGGCCAGCAGGGCGTCGGCCGTCTCGGCGTGCATGTGGAGGTAGTTGTCGAGGTGGCGCTTGAGGATGTCAAGCACGTAGGTCTTGAGGAGCGGCGAGTCGTTGGTGCCGTCCACCTTGTTGGGTTCGAGGTGGGTGGAGCCGAGCTTGGTCTTTGTCTGTGCCTCGAAGACGGGTTCCTGGATGCGGATGCAGAGGGCGCAGACCAAGCCGCCACGAATGACCTCGGGCGGGTAGTCTTTCTTGATAAAGTCCTTGACCACACGGGCGTAGGCCTCGCGGAAAGCGCTTTGGTGGGTGCCGCCCTCGGTGGTGTGCTGCCCGTTGACGAAGCTGTAGTAGTAGTCGTTGTTCTGTCCGGCGATGTGGGTGAAGGCGGCCTCGAAGTCGCCCTCCTTGATGTGGATGATGGGGTAAAGCGGGTCGCTTTGCAGGTTGTGCTCCAGCAGGTCGAGCAGACCGTTCTTCGAGTAGTAGCGCCGGTCGTTATAGTACATCGTCAGGCCGCGGTTGAGGTAGCAGTAGTTCCAAATGCGACGTTCGACGTATTCGCTGATGAAATGGTAGTTGCCGAAGAGCTTGCTGTCGGGGGTGAACTCGACCAGGGTGCCGCTGTCGGGGCTGCTGTCGGACATCAGGCCGCTGTCGGTGATGAGCTTGCCGTCGGCAAACTCGGCCCAGCGGGTCTTGCCGTCGCGGAACGACTGCACGCGGAACCAACTGCTCAGCGCATTCACCGCCTTGGTACCTACGCCGTTCAAGCCCACCGACTTCTGGAATACTTTGCTGTCGTATTTGGCGCCGGTGTTCAGCTTGCTGACGGCTTCCACCAGCTTGCCGAGGGGAATGCCGCGGCCGTAGTCGCGGATGCTCACCTTGCGCTCGGCAAAGTTTATCTTCACCTCGATTTTCTTGCCGAATCCCGAGGTGAATTCGTCGATAGAGTTGTCGATTACCTCCTTGATGAGGACATATATGCCGTCGTCGTGGCTCGAGCCATCGCCCAGTTTACCGATGTACATACCCGGGCGGAGGCGTATGTGCTCCATGTCTTCGAGGTGGACGATGCTGTCGTCGTTATAGTCTGCAGTGTTAGGTTGAGGGGCTGTAAGTAGGTCGTCTGCCATAGTGTTATTCTTCTATTCTCATTTGTGAACTGACGGCATAGCCGGTTTGCTCTTTATCTGCTACGGGTGCGCCGGTGGTGACGGTCAGCTGGTTCTCGGCCACACCCTGCTCCAGCAGGTAGTGCCGCACGGTTTCGTTGCGCATCTCGTAGAAACGGGCCACGGTGTCGTTGGCGGCTTTGGGCATCTTGAGCTCCAGGGTGAGCTCAATCAGGCTGTCGCTTTGGGCGATGGTGGCCAACTGTCCCAGCGTGTGATATTGCTCCGAAGTGAGTCCGTGTTGTGTGGGGTCGATGGGGATGAACTCAAGGTTGTCGCTCCCGAATCCCAGGACCGAACCTAGCGCCCGCGCCGGCGAGGTGGCTACCTTCACTATCAGGTTGCCCAGCGTCTTCCACAACAGTTTCATATAGTTGAACTCGGGACTGTCGATATTGCCTTTGACGGGCACATCCAGCAGTATCTTGTCGTCTTTGTCTTTGAGCACGTAGAGGGCGGTCTTGAGGGGAAGGTTCTTCTCTGCCTTGACGTCTTTGCGGCGTTTGCCGACAGCAGGATTGTAGATATCCAGTGTGGTCTGGCTGTTGAGGAGGCTCTGAGTGATATTGGTGCGCGAGGTGAGGCCGAAGACGCCGTCCTCGATGGGGTATCCGGTGTAGGCGATAGCCCAAGGACCCAGTAGCTTCATGTCGAGCCCCTTGATGGTGAGGAAGATGTCTTGGTGCTGCTTCCAGTGGTCGATGTTGCCCTGCCAACGCACAGCCAACTGTCCGCCGCCCGGAAGGGTGGCTCTCACACGTGCGTTGTTGTCGCCGTTCAAGGTCAGGTCGTTGGCAGTCACGTTGAAGTTGGTGATGGGGAACTGGAACTCTTCCGGCAGGGTGTGGTTGGTGTATGACAGGGTGCCGTTCTCGACCAGCAGGGACCCGACATGCAGGCGCAGGGGCCGCTTGTTGTCGCTCTTCTCGGTTTCTTCCGGGACTTCGGCCACGTCTGTAGAGTCTTCTTCCTCATTGCTCTTCAGCAACCGGCTGATGTTGCTGAAGCCGTCCCATTGCTCGTAGTTGGCCGTCAGACCGTCGAGGTGCACCGTGGCTATGTCGAAGCTGTTGGCGTCGAGGTTGATATTGTTCACCTTGACATCGAACTGCTTGAAACCGGCCAGCGTCTGGCGGTCGGACACCAAGGCAACGCCGGCGAGCGATGCGTTGGCAGCGATATGGCTGGTGAGCAGCTCGGTCGTCTTGCCGCTGGCGTCGACATGGGCCGACAAAGTGCCTTCGACCTCATCGACCTCGATGATGTCCTGTACATAACCCACGATGTTCTCCAACGCGAAGTCGCGCAGGTTGACGGTGGCTTTGTAGTCGCCTTTGGAGGCGTTGTAGTCGATGTCGGCATTGAGCGAACCACCCTTGTCGAAGTTCAGGTTGAGGCCGCCTTCGGTGGCGCCTTTGCCGCCGAGCACGAAGCCGGGAACGCGCAGGTTGACGTCGGGCAGGGTGAGCCCTTTGTTGCTCCGCAGGTCGTTGTAGTGCAGACGTGCGTGGCTGAGGCGTATGTTATAGAACTTCAGCGTCCAAGGAGCCGATGTGGTGTCTTTGGGCTTGTCCTTGTCGCCGGCGAAGTGTTCGATGAGCGAGGTGATGTTGAAGCGGTCGCCGTCTTGAAGCAGGTTGGCGCGAAGGCCGCTGAGGGTGATATGACGCAGGTTGACGGTACGGAAGGGGAGTTGCAGCAGGTGGAGGCGCAGGTCGAGGGTGTCGAACGAGGCGAATTGCGTGGTGCCGTCGTCTTCATAGACAGCCAGTTGGCGCACATACAGGTGGCCCGAGAAGAGGTTGACGCCAATGTTGCCTACCTCGACATGCCGGCCGGTGAGCTGCTCGCCGTGATGGTTGAGGTAGCTTTTGGCCACGGGCCCTGCCAGCAGCGACACCACCAGCAGCACAGCCGCCACGATGCCGATGATCCAGAGCACTATCTTAATCGGTTTCTTCATATCTTCGTTAGTCTTAATGTCTTACTCGTAAAAGTGCATCTCGTTGAGGTACTTGTAGACAGGGTCGGTGAGCAGGTATCGCACGTCTTTTCCCTCCTTGATGCGGGCGCGGATGTAGCTCGACGAGATATCCATCATCGGCACGTCGACCATCGTCACGTTGGGATGCTCCTTCAACTTGCAGTTCTCCGAGCCCGGCCGGGGGTAGACATAGATGTGGTAGTTCTGCAGGATGTATTCGTAGTTGCGCCAGCGGTGGAAGCTGGCCAGGTTGTCGCTCCCCATGATGAGGCAGAACTCGCGGTCGGGATACTTCTCGCCGAGGGTGGCCAGGGTGACCACCGTATAGGAGGGCACCGGCAGGTGCATCTCGATGTCGCAAACCCGCAAGCCGTAGTTGTCGTCGAGGGCTCGTTGCACCATCTGCAGCCGATGGTGGTCGGCCAGCAGCGTAGTGCGCTCTTTCAGCGGGTTCTGCGGCGATACCACAAACCACACCTCATCGATGCCGTCCACTTGCAGCATTGTATTGGCAATGATGAGGTGCCCGACGTGTATTGGGTTGAACGAGCCGAAAAAAAGAGCTGTGGTCTTTTTTTTAGCTGGTAGCTGGTAGCTGGTAGCTGGTAGCATCCGTGAGTGATTAATGGGTGGTGGCCAGCGAATTGGCCAATGACGACAACATCTTGTTTATTTCTTCCAGCAGGGACATCAATTCGGCAATGTCCGTCTGGGTTAGGTAACCTATTGCGACACAAATCTGTAATTGTGTTTCCAATTCGGCTCGGGAACCTTGTGCATATTTAATGAACCGGGCAAATTCGGCATCGCCGTTGCGTTGCTGCCCTTCGGCGATGTTTGAGGGTATGGAAACGGCGCATCGACGCATTTGGTCAGACAAGGCAAACAGTTCTTCTTTGGGCAGTTTCTTTACCAAAGAATATAATAGTGTGACAGCCGTCATCGACTTCTGCCACACAATATAGTCTTGATAGTTTTTAATAGACATGTTTTTTGCTATCTGCTACCCGCTATCTGCTACCCGCTAATAGTATTTATACGCTGTCTCGATTTTGATATGGCGCAGTTTCTGGCCTTTGAAGGTGTAGATTTCGGCCACCTCGCCGGCGCCGCTAATCACCTTCAGCACAGCAATATCGGATGTGTAGGAACGGGGATATTTCTTGAAGAAGATGGCAAACACATCGTCTTTCGACACCCCCACGTGCAACCCGTTGTTGAGTGTGATTTCAGGGTCGGCGATATATCCGCCCAGTATCTCCACTTTCTTTGTCCAGATGCTGTAATAAAGGTCGATATAGCTGTCGTCGACCCTCCGCATACGGTTCACACTCACCTCCATCGAGTCGTAGTATTGGCGGTAGCCTTGGTCGCGATACCAATGCAGCTGGTTGTCGGTGATATACTGCTCGACCGAGGTCCATTCGCCGAAGGGGTAGATGACCTCGCGGGCAAGCGAGTAGACCGTCATGGTGTCGGTGTAGACTTTGATGTCCTTGATTTGGTACTCGGGACGGCTGAAAGCCAACATACGCAGCGCCTTGGCGCGCGAGGCCACCTGCTGGCCGAATGTGGCGCCGGCAGCCATCAGCATGAATACTATTGCAAGAGTGCGTTTCATCTATCGTGTGCTTTAATTTTTAGTCCATAACGACGACGGTCGCTGTTTATTGTATCAAGTTGAACAATTTTTTGACGCTCCCCAAACAGCCCCTTCCGTCACCCTGAAAACGCCGCCCTGGGTACGGCATTTCTTCAATTGTTTTACGCTTGTTTTACGGTTGTATTACGGTTTAAAAGCGTAAAACAACCGTAAAACAAGCGTAAAACAACCGTAAAACAGACGGTGTTTTGGCAGTATCGGTCACTATGCAATCGGTAGATGTGGATAAAAAAAGTTTTTGCAATCAAAAAAAATGTGTATATTTGCAGTTGGTGGTAGACAAAAGATGTTTGCCTATCGGATTAAAAACAAACAAGTTAATATTAATAAAAAAACACATCATTTATGAAAAAAGTCATTATGCTTTTTGCTGCGCTGTGCACTATGGGTGCCGTGATGGCGCAGACCATCGTTTCGACCCAGGTCGAGAAGCGCAACGTCCTCATTGAGGAGTTTACTGGTGTCGGCTGCGGCTACTGCCCTGACGGCCACGCCCGTGCCAACGCCATCTGCGAGCAGTACAGCGGCCACGCTTGGGCTATCAACATCCATGCTGGCGGCTATGCCAACGGTTCGGGTTACACCACTCCCGCCGGCGACGGTATCCACAACGAGTTCTTGAACCAGATTTCTGGCTATCCCTGCGGCGTTGTGAACCGTGGTTCGGTTCAGAACCGTGGCGATTGGGCTGCCACCGCTGCTAACATCCGCAACCAGGATGCCATCGTCAACATCGGCGCCGAGGGTACGGTCGACAATGCCACCCGCACTGTCACCATGCACATCGAGGTGTACTACACCGGCACTTCCGCCCAGACTACCAACTACTTCAATGTTGCTGTTGTTCAGGACAACATCCTGGGTGAGCAGAGCAACTATGGCAACTACAACCCCGAGTATATCGAGGGCAACCTGTATCGCCACATGCACATGCTGCGCGACCTGATGGTTGGCCAGTGGGGCCGTGAGCTCAACGCCACTCAGGGCACTTTCTTCGACACCACCATTGTTTTCACGGTTCCTGATGAGATCAATGGCTTGGCAGTTCCCGATCTGAGTGACCTGCACTTCATCGCCTTCGTCTCGGAGACCCACAAGAACATCCTCAACGCCCAGCAGGTCTTCATCCCCGAGACCACTCCGCGTCTGACCAAGGTGCTCGCCGAGCAGGAAGCCGATTGCTCGCTGCAGTACAACTTCACCGCCACCGTTGTCAACAACACCACCGAGGATGTCAGCAGCGTCACCCTCAATGTCGACGGTGCCGAGCAGACCTACAATGTCAGCATCCCCTCGCACGGCAGCGCTGAGATTGAACTGCCCTCCTTCACTGTCACGGTTGAGGGTACTCCGGTTCAGCACTGCGCCGGCACCAAGAGCGTAAGGCTGGTGAGCTGCGTTATGGGTGGCCAGACCGTTGCCGTCAACAGTGGTGCCAGAACGGCCGACTATGCCCAGTTCGATATCTACACTACTGCCGGCCCCTTTGTGGTGCGCGCTGGCATCGATGCCTATGCCTCCGAGGCTGGCATACAGTTGATCAAGCAGGGTGACTGCTCCACCGTTTGGAGCGAGTCAGCCCCCTTTAGCGACATCAGCACCCAGGGCGTCCAGTACATCAGCCAGCTCCCCGATGCCCGCATCCTCAAGGTGACCTTCAGCCCTGCCGAGCCGGGTCTCTACATCCTGCGTGCCACCGATTCGTACGGTGACGGTTGGGCTTATACCAACGACGACAACGTATCCGGTCTGTGGCTGAGCAACAACGAGGGTGATGTCATTGCCGAGGCTTGGGGCTACAGCGAAGCTCCTTCGTTCTCGCAATACGACTTCTATCTGAACGTCACCAACAGCGGCGACGGCAGCCATGTCGGCATCGAGGATGTCGCCACTTCGGTCGACTTCAGCGTCTATCCCAACCCTGCCACCGAGCGTTTGAACATCAGTTGCAACGAGGCTGTCCGTGAAATCAACGTCATCGATGTCACCGGCCGCACCGTCATGACCCTTGGCGCCACCAACAGCGTCAACGTCAGCAGCCTTGCCACTGGCGTCTACATGGTCCGCGTGGCCACCGAGAACGGCATTGGCATGCAGAAGTTCGTCAAAGAGTAAATAGATGGATTATGCCGCGATAATCGCCCAGCGTCTCGAACTGGGTGCGCGACAAGTGAAAAGCACCGTGGAGCTCCTCGAGCAGGGCGCCACGGTGCCTTTCATTGCACGCTACCGTAAAGAGGCCACCGGCTCGCTCAACGAGGTGCAGATTGCCGCCATACGCGACCTGCTCCTCAAGCTCAAAGAGCTCGACAAGCGCCGCGAGGCCATCATCGCCTCGATTGAGGAGCAGGGCAAACTGACCGACGAACTGCGCAGTCAGCTGATGGCCGCCGAGAGCCTCACTGAGCTCGAGGACCTCTACCTGCCTTATCGCCCCAAGCGCCGCACCCGTGCCACCATCGCCATCGAGAAGGGCTACGAGCCATTGGCCGACGTGATTATGAGTGGGAAGTGGAACGAAAGTGGCAAGTACACCGATGAGGACCTGCAGTATGCCCGCGACATCATCGCCGAACGCATCAGCGAGGATGCCGCCGCCCGCAACCGTGTGCGCAACGTCTTCCGCCGCCGTGCCATGCTGTCGTCCGCCTTGGCCCGTGGCGTGGACGAGAATGATGAGCGCGTGGGCAAGTTCGAGTCGTGGATAGGGTGGAAAGAGCCCATCGGACGAGCCCCCTCACATCGCATCCTGGCCCTCTTCCGTGGCGAGGATGCCGGTGTGCTCAAGGTGCATATCCGCCCCGATGAGGACAAGGACTGTATCGAGGCGCTGACCTCTCGGGTGCGTCCGAGGGGAAAAGCCGGCGAGCAATACGACCTTGCCGTGGCCGACAGCTACAAGCGTCTTGTAGGACCGAGTATTGAGACCGAATTCCGCAACCAGCTGAAGGAGAAGGCCGACAAGGAGGCCATACGTGTCTTTGCCGAGAACCTGCGCCAGCTGCTGCTGGCCGCCCCGCTGGGGCAGAAGCGTACCCTGGCCATCGACCCGGGGTTCCGTACCGGTTGCAAGGTGGTTTGCCTCGATGCCCAGGGCCAACTGCTTCACAATGAAACCATCTATCCTTTCACCTCGGTGCGTGAAGAGCGCGCAGCCGTCAGTAAGCTTGAGGCGCTTGTCGAGGCTTTCCAGATCGATGCCATCGCCATCGGTAACGGCACCGCCGGCCGCGAGACCGAGGAGGTGGTGCAGCGTTGCCGGTTCAACCGCAAGGTGATTGCCGTCAGTGTGAGCGAAGCCGGCGCCAGCGTCTACAGCGCCAGCGACGTGGCCCGTCGCGAGTTCCCCGACTACGACGTTACCGTGCGTGGCGCCGTCTCGATAGGGCGCCGCCTGATGGACCCCCTCAGCGAGCTCGTCAAGATTGACCCCAAGAGCATCGGTGTGGGACAGTATCAGCACGATGTCGACCAGAAACTCCTTTCGGAGAGTCTGGCCGATACGGTGGTCAGTTGTGTCAACAGCGTGGGCGTGGAGCTCAATACCGCCAGCCGCGAGTTGCTCAGCTATGTCAGCGGCATCGGTCCTGCTTTGGCCGACAAGATTGTGGCCCATCGCAACGGCAACGGTGCCTTCGCTTCTCGCGAGGCGTTGCACGAGGTGAAAGGGCTCGGCGACAAGGCCTTCGAGCAGTGTGCCGGCTTCCTGCGGGTGCGCGAGAGCGTCAATCCGCTCGACCGCAGTGCTGTCCATCCCGAGCGCTATGCCTTGGTGGAGCGGATGGCACAGTCGGTAGGTGCCGATGTGCAGTCGCTGATGAAGGATAAGGAATTGCGTTCGAGCATTCGGTTGGAGGACTTCGTTACCGCCGATTGCGGTATGCCCACGTTGCAGGACATCATGAAGGAACTCGAGAAGCCGGGTCTGGACCCTCGTGCCAAGTTCGAGGTCTTCGAGTTCGACAAGAATGTCACCTGCATCGAGGATGTCCGAGAGGGGATGGTGCTGCCCGGTATCGTCACCAATATCACCGCCTTTGGCGCTTTTGTCGACATAGGGGTGCATCAGGACGGCTTGGTACATGTCAGCCAGATGGCCGACCGGCGTGTGAACGACCCCAACGAGGTGGTGCATCTGCATCAGCATCTTAAAGTCAAGGTGCTCGACGTCGACCTGCGGCGTCACAGAATTAGTCTGTCGTTAAAGATTTGATATTAAAATATAGTAAAATGGATAAGAAAGAAAGGAAACCTCTAGGTTTTGGAATGACCATGCTTGCTACGGCGTTGGGTGTGGTGATTGTGTCGTTCATCAGCGGATTGCTGACGTTCATCTCGATGATTATCATGGTAGCCTCGCTTAGCAAGATGGATAGCGAGACTGCTACGTTGGTTAAAAGCGGCAGCTTCCTGACGGTGGATATGAGCAAGGTGAGCGGCGACCGTACCGCGAGTGGGCTACAGTCGTCGTTTAGCACAACGAAGACCGTCGGTCTCATCGATGCAGTGAACGCTATACGCGCTGCTGCCACCGACGACAAGGTGACTGGTATCCTGCTGAAAGGCAGTGGTATGCCTGGCATCAGCTGGGGCTCGCTCACGGAATTGCGTGACGCCATCGAGGATTTCCGTGCTTCAGAGAAGCCCGTCGTGGCCTATGCTACCAGCTACTCGCAGGGCGAGTATTATGTGGCTACGTTGGCTGACCATATCTGTCTACATCCCAGCGGTATGGTCGACTTCCGTGGCATGGGTGCCGAGGTGATGTACTATAAAGACCTCCTCGACAAATTGGGCGTCGAGATGCAACTGATACGCCCCGAGAGTTGCTCGTATAAGAGCGCCGGCGAGGTCTACACCCTCAACCACATGAGCGACGCCAATCGCGAGCAGATACGTGCCTATATCGCCAGCATTTGGCACACTGCCGTCACCGCCATCGCCGAGAGCCGTGGTATGGATGTGGCCGATGTAAACCGCATTGCCGACGACCTGAGCGGCTTCATGGCCGACGGTGCCTGTGCGCATAGAATGGTCGACACCCTTTGCTTCGAGGAGGATGTGAGGCAGATGCTCAAAGAGCAGTACAATGGCAAGCAGTTGCTCCCGCTGGAGAAATATGCCGCCAATGTCAAGAAGACCCCAAACAAAGCCAAAGAGGCTATTGCCGTCATCTACGCCGAGGGCAATGTGGTCGATGGCTCGTCCAAAGGGTTTGCCCAGGCTGTCTATGGCGACGATATCGTCAAGGCCCTCAGGGAGGCTGCCTCGGACGACGACGTGAAGGCCATCGTGCTGCGCGTCAATTCGCCTGGTGGCCAGGCAACCGCCAGCGAGAGCATGACCCACGCTGTCATTGCCGCTCGTGAAAAGAAGCCTGTCATCGTCAGCATGGGCGACCTCGCCGCTTCAGCCGGCTATGAGATGAGTTGCATGGCCGATGTCATTGTGGCCCAACCTACCACCATTACCGGATCCATCGGTGTGTTCGGCACTGTGCCCAACCTTGGAAAACTGATGCGTCAAAAGCTTGGCTTGAATACCGATACCGTCAGCACCAACCGTAATGCCAATGGTCTCAGTGCTTTCCGCCCACTGTCGTCTACGGCCATGGCCTTGTGGACCAAGAACGTAGAGGATTTTTATAAGGTGTTTGTCGGTCGTGTTGCTGAAGGCCGTCACATGACTTTCGATGAAGTGCACAAGATTGCCCGCGGCCGTGTCTGGACGGGTGCCGACGCTATCGGCATCGGTCTGGTCGATACCTTGGGCGGTATGGATGTGGCGCTGGCTATCGCCGCCGACAAGGCTGGCCTTGAGAGCTATAAAGTCATGGAATTCCCCAAGGAGAAGGACACGTGGACGCAGATCACCGAGCTCCTTGACGAGTCGTCCAGCGACGACCTCGACCTATTGGCAAAGATGCGTATGGCCCTCCAGTGGAAGGCTCAGAGCAAGCAGGTGAAAGCCCTCTCGCGGCTAGAGCAGGACCTGCTCTTCGTTTCTGAAAGCGAAGGCCTCCAAGCGCGATTGCCGTTTGTGATGGTGAGCGAATAAAAAGAGGGAGGGGCGAAGATCGCATCTTCGCCCCTCTTACTTTCATCTATCAGATTTCTTTCAGTCGGCGATGGCGAAAGCAACGTCCATCATCTTGGTGAAGGTCGTTTGACGCTCTTCGGCCGTAGTGGCCTCACCGGTAAGGATGTGGTCCGAAACGGTGCAGATGCCGAGGGCATGTTTACCGGCACGGGCCGCGTTCATATAGAGCATGGCTATCTCCATCTCCACAGCCAGCACCCCCATCCGCTGCCAGCGGTCGTTGTGGCTGTTTTCTGTGTAGAACGTGTCGGACGAGAGCACGTTGCCTACCTTGTGGCGGTAGCCCATACGCTCGCAGGCTTCCACAGCCCGACGGGCAAGGTCGAAGTCGGCGATGGGGGCGAAGTCGCCGGGCAGTTCATACTGGGCGCTGTAGTTGGAATTGGTGCAGGCACCCGTGGCGATGACCAGGTCGCCCACGTGGAGGTCTTCCTGGATAGAACCAGCCGACCCCACGCGGATGATAGTCTGCACGTCATAGAAGTTATAGAGTTCGTAGGTATAGATACCAATCGAAGGACCTCCCATGCCATGTCCCATCACGCTGATACGCCGCCCTTGGTAGGTGCCGGTGTAGCCCAGCATGCCGCGCACTTGGTTGAACAGCACAGCATCTTTGAGATAGGTCTCGGCCATGAACTTTACACGCAGCGGATCGCCGGCCATGATGACAGTGCCGGCGATCTCGCCACGCTGGGCCCCGATATGGGGCGTAGGTGTGTTTGCCATAGTTTAAAGCTTGTCGTTCGAGCCGAGGACGTTGACAATCTTGTGGATGTACATCTTCTTCATGCTCTCGCGGGCAGGTTTCAGGTACTGACGCGGGTCGAAGTGGTCGGGATGCTCAGCCATGTGTTTGCGGATGGCGGCGGTCATGGCCAGACGGCTGTCGCTGTCGATGTTAATCTTGCAGACGGCGCTCTTGGCGGCCTTGCGGAGCTGCTCCTCGGGGATACCCACGGCGGCCTTCAGGGCACCACCGTTGGCGTTGATGGTATCCACCTCGTCCTGCGGCACCGAGCTGGAGCCGTGGAGCACGATGGGGAAGCCGGGGAGCTTCTTCTCAACGGCTTCGAGCACGTCGAAG
>JAEEGL016002637.1_pt1 | contig 27773 bp, 22 predicted proteins | sample 9134231 | NCBI WGS metagenome assembly JAEEGL01 (sample SAMN16246548, study PRJNA631951) | gut metagenome | biome: gut microbiome; feature: rumen; material: fiber-attached | host: Bos | place: Iran: Karaj | collected 2018-10
AGAAAGTTATACTCCATATTGGTTTGGGAGTCAGGCTCAAATGACTGATGGAAGTAGTTTCGATAGTATAGTTTTTACGGATAAAAATATTACTCTTCCAACACAGGCTGCATTTGCGTACTTTGATATAAAGAAGCTAGATATTGCCAATGCGAAGTGGACTAAGATTCCGGATTATGCACTCTTTAAAACGACGGTCCATGAGCCTGTTACGGTTCCGGATACGGTTGTCGAAATTGCTAGGGGTTCTTTCCAGGAGTCCAATATTACCCTTACTGATACATTTTCTGAGGGTCTTAGAACCATCGGTGAAGCAGCATTCTATGGTGCCTCTGTTTCAGGCGATCTTGTGATTCCGTCTACCGTAGAATCTATCGGTTGGTCTGCCTTCAATGCTGGCGATACGGATACTAACTATAGCACGGTTACTATTAAACCGGCGCTTGATTACGATAAGTCTAATAACCAAGCCGTCTTCCAGATGTTCTGGAATGCTAAGATGGATAAGCTCATAATTGAATCGCCGATGCTTCCAGTGCTTGGTACGCTTCAGGCTGAGCTGGTCATGCCTCATGAGGGCCAAATATGGGGTCTTAAAGAGAATGGTACTTATGGCTATATTACAGCTACTCCAACTCTTCGCGAAGATGGTGAGCCAGAATTCCATGGCATGAGCATGCGTGAGGTGGAGATTAAGAATCTTCCAGTGATTACGGATAATGCGTTTGAAGAATGTGCCCAGCTTGAGACTGTAAGCTTTGCCGGACATGATAATCTGGAGGAGATTGGTAAGTATGCATTCAATAATGATACGAAGCTCAAGAAGTTTGTCTTTGGTGAAGGCTTAGCGGGGAAAGATGTAGCTCTTAAAGCCTATGCTTTCAATAACACCGCTATCGAAACTATTGGCGATAATAATACAGACTTTGCTCTCACGGCTGCAAACTTCAATGCTGTAGAGCCGCACGTATTCTCTAATCTTCCAAAACTTACATCGGTCTTTGTTCCTGGTACATTCAGCATTGATACTGCTATTGCTAATAGCGAACTCAATACTAATGGCTCAACCATCCCATCCTATACTTTTGCGGATGATCTAGAACTCACTACGGTTGAAGTAGGATATGAGCTTAGCACTATTCGTGAAGATGCCTTTGCTAACGATAATAAACTAGCTAAGATCTTCCTATGGGGTAATACAGATATTGAAGAAAACGGTGCAAACCTAACCATTCCAGAACCAACCACCATTTTCGCCTACTCAGATGCTCCAGCCGAAGCCTATGCCAATGCCGAATCTAGGAATGATTACGATGGTAAATTCTATGCTCTAGACGAAGTCCTTTATCTCACCAGTAACAAATCCAAAGTTCTCCTCGAACAAGACGAAGAAGGAAACAATATTGGGTTTGATAAGACTGGCCTCAAACTCTACGGCCTTCGTCGTGATGGTGTTATTCTCGAGTCTGATTGGCAAGATTACAACACTGCCTTCAAACGCACAGAAACTCCAGAAGGAACTAACATTTCCTTCGAAGAGGGAAGAGGCGCTCTTGGCCCAGATGATACCGCTATTGCTGCAACTGTCTTTGATGCGCCAAAGCCATTCAACGCAATAAGCCTAACCAATGAGAACTTCGCAAATGTAGACTACGAATTTCTCACTATGCCATCCAGTGATAACCCACTCATTGTAGTTCATTATCCAGATGGTTATACTGGAAACATTAGAAACACTACTCTCGTCTCTATGCTCTACGAGCCAGAACCGGAACCAACCCCAGACCCAGAACCATCCAATCCAGAACCAGCCAAACCGGAGCCAGAAGAGCCAGAAGACGAACTTGAGGTTCCAGATACCGGTAGTTATGGGGCACTAATTGGTGCAGCTACCTCCAGTGTTTCTATTGCTACGATTATCGTCCTTGGTGGGATCTTCATTGCGAAGAGACGCAGGAACTAAAACATCTCCGAACTCCTCAGACTATTGCCGGGTGTGGTATAATAGCAAAAAGGAGAAAATATGGGAAAAGAAGTCGATCTTATTCAACGTAGCTTGGTAGTCTTGAAACCAGACACCGTTCAACGTGGTATTATCGGTGAAATTATTCAACGCTTCGAACGCGTTGGTCTTAAAATCGTTGGTATGAAGATGGTTATGCCAAACGAGACTCTTTATTACAAACACTATGAAGATATTGGTCAGATGATTACTCGTCGTGGTGAGCAAGTCTTTAAGTACAACGTTGCTTATATGATGACTGGTCCAGTTATCGCTATGGTACTTGAAGGTGTTGAAGCTGTACCACTAGTTCGTAAGATTGTTGGCCCAACCGAGCCAAAGTCTGCAGAAATGGGCACCATTCGTGGCGATTTCTCACACATGAGCTTTGGTTATTCTGATGCGAAGGGAATGGGTGTGCCAAATCTCGTTCACGCATCTGGCAGTCCTGAAGAAGCTAAGAAAGAGATTGATCTTTGGTTCAATGCTAATGAACTTTATGATTACTCTGATCTTAACGAAAAATATACAAGATAGTTGTAGAAAAACGCTTTCTATTACGTTCGGAAGCTTTTAAAAAATAACAAAGCAAGCGCCCTTATGGGCGCTTCTTCGTTATTTTTTTATGGGTTAGGCTTCCTCACATAATAGAAAGCGTTTTTTAATACATTTTTTGTGAAATTATTTTTTTATTTCACGGAAAAATGGGGGAGGGAACAGGGGAAAACCTGTGGAAAACTTTTTGTTATACCTGTGGGAAAAATGTATAAAAAAATTATACAAAAAGGTCTTGCTAAAGTGCTTATGTTGTGATAATATGGGGTTATGGAATCATTACCACAAGTTTTGGTTTCATAGGACGTTAAATTGCAATTAAGTCAAGAGCGTTATAGATTTTATCTCTTCGCATTGTGGCTTATAATTAGTTGCTGTATTTGCATTTGATGAATAGTCTTTTGTTTGTATAGTGTTCGGTTATATACTGCATTTATTTATATGGTTTCATGTGCCATATACTGAGATGAGATGGTTTATAATATGGTTGTCTTAAGGCCTGATAATGAGATGCTTAGGTGATGGCGCTGAGAAGCGTACTGAAACGGCTTCAATATTGTATTCTGGATAGGAAGTAAAGACCTGTTCTTTGTATGGTTTGATTCTCGGAGAATGCCTATAGTTGCTTATATTATTTGAGTGGCTTTATGCTTTTAGTTTTGCTTTTGGTTTGCTAATTGATACTATTGTTTTTATACTTAGTATTTATTATTAGTTTTTTGCCAATTGTTTATGCTATCTGTGTATTGATTCTTCGGTAATACGTATGTATCTAGATTTTAAGTTTTATTACTTATTTTAAGCATGTCTTTGTGTCGATCTTTACACGGCATTTGGAAACTTATTATTATGAGAATTTTTAGTTTTGGTCGGTTTGCATCCTAAAGGTGTTGGTCGATTATATTCTAAGGTTCGTTGTTTTAGGAAGTTTTACCGAAACTCTTATGATTGGATATCACCGCATATTTGTGCGTTGAAAATTGATTATATCTGTCTTGATTATCCTAGGTTTGCAGTTTAAACCCATGGTTCTACGTATTAAATCCTACGTAGAATCATGGGTGTCTTTTTTCTCAAGCATTAGTGCTTTTCTTCGTATGGTATAATTATTGATATGAAACTATTTCATAAAAAAGATGATAAGAAAACTGAGCAGGAAAAGGTAGACGAACGTCGCGAGGAAGTGCTCGCAACTGGCCGTAAGTTTAAATATCCTTTGCAGTGGACGAAGCATCGCGTGGTAATTAACACGATTTTGATTTCTCTTGTAACTCTTGGTATTTTGACGGCTGGTGGCTATCTTGCGCTCTATAAGATGCAGATGACGGATGAACTCTTGTACCGCATTACGCAAATTCTGCCGGTGCCGGTGGCTGAAGTTGATGGGGAAAAGGTGAGGTTTTCGGATTACTTGATGTTTTATCGCAGTAGCTTGCAGTCTATTTCTCGTCAGTCTACACAGACTCAAACTGAAGAAGACCTTGATAACATGAAGGAGCAGTTTAAGGCTGATGCGCTCACTAAAGCCGAAATGTACACTTTTGCGATGAAGATAGCGAGAGAGAACGGCGTAAGCGTTTCTGATGAAGAAGTGAAAAATGAGTTTGAGCGCCATCGTCAGATTGGCTCTGTAGATCGCTCAGAAGCTGGTTTCTTAAAGATTATTAAGGATAATTTTGGTCTTTCTAAAGAAGAGTACAATAGGATGATTTATCTTACTCTCTTGAAGGCTAAGGTTGATGAAAAGATTGACGAAAATGCAAATAATGTGAGTCGTGAAGTGGAGAAGCTACTTGCGGAGAAGGATGGAAGCTTTAAGGGCGTGGTTGACGAGATTGGCAATAAGGTTATTTATGAGGAAACGAGTGGAATGGTTTCCAATAAGAATGTGGATGGTGGGCGTGCGGATGCGGCCTCGAGGCTTAATATTGGTGAGCAAAGTGGACGCTTCGTTTCGATGAATGGTGATGGTTATTACTATGTAAAATTGGTAGATAAGAATGCGGCGGAGGTGAACTTTGTTTCAATTAAGATTGAATTTACAGAATTTTCAAAGCAGATTGACGCAGTGCGTGAGGCGGGGAAGATTAAAGAGTATATTGAGGTCAAAAGATAGCATTTAATGCTATAATTGATGTAGTTCCTTAGATTTTTGCGAGTATCGTATAACGGCTATTATGTATCCTTCCCAAGGATGAGACGAGGGTCCGACTCCCTCTACTCGCACCAAGCTATGGTCCGGTAGGCTAAAGCCTTCCGGTCCTGCATTCGTAAAACAAATAAAAGCAAGCTTTTCTTTGTTTTACTCATTTGGCCCGGTGGCTCAATGGATAGAGCAATTCCGTCCTAAGGAAGAGGTTGTGCGTTCGACTCGCACCCGGGTCACCAAAAAGAAGGCCATAAGGCCTTATTTTTTATATTGTTCTAATTCTTTGATTGATAAATCTTTTAGTTCATCTTCGTAGGGGACAAATTGATCTGAGTAAAGTAGGTTTTTGAAGTCTTCAAATGATAGCCATTTGACTTCGGTAACCTCTTCTTCTTGAAGTTTGAAATCTTCGATTTTGAGATTGAGTTTTAGAGTATAAATTTGACCAATTTCCCAAGTGACGTCGGAAGTGAATTCGCCAACGTAGTGATAGTCTTCTGGATTAGTATCAATACCAAGTTCTTCTTTGGTCTCGCGGATGGCGCCGTTAATTGAGGTTTCGCCGGCTTCAACGTGGCCAGCACTCGGTAGGTCCCAATAACCTGGACGGATTTTCTTGAGCATGGAGCGTCTCTGGACGAGGAATTCGCCATTGTCGTTGTAAATCCAGATCCAGACTGGTTTGTGGTAAAAACCGGGATTATCCTGGTGGCATTCGCTGCGAGTTTTAATGCCTAGATGCTTGCCTTCGCGAGTGTAAATATCTAACATTTCTTCCATAGTTTGATTATATACGATTATCTGAGTTTGTGCAGCAGAGCTGTTTGAAATGCTAAGGGGTTTTATGGTATAATATCGGATATGGAACAGATACAGGAACAGCTCAAAAATGTGATTAAGGAGCTTTTTGGTGTTGAAGTCTCACCAGTGGTGACCGAGGCGCCGGAAGGTATGAAAATGGCGAGTGGCGAGAAGGTGGACTATTCTTCGAACGTCGCAATGACTCTTACTCGTGAACTTAAACGTAATCCGCGTGAAATTGCGAGCGAAATTGCTGCCAAAATGTCTGATGTAAAAACAGAGGTGGCTGGTCCTGGTTTCTTGAATTTTATGCTTACGGACGGGTATTTTTGGTCTAAAATTCAGGATTTGGACGCTGATTTTGAAAAGAATATATCATGTGACGAATATTCTGGTAAAACTATTATTTGTGAGTTTTCCGATCCAAACCCATTCAAGGTGCTCCATGTTGGACATTTGTATACTTCGGTTGTGGGCGACTCGATTTCGAGACTATTTGAATATGCTGGCGCAAAGGTAGTTCGTGCAAACTTTGGCGGTGACGTGGGGCTTCACGTAGGGAAGACTATCTGGGCGCTTCAAAAATCTGGCATGGAAGATTTTACGATTGAAGATATCGCCAAGAAATACGTAGAGGGTACGAACGCTTACGAAGAGGACGAGACGGCTCACGCGGAGATTACAGCGCTTAATAAAGAGATTTACCGCATCAATCTTGATAATTTGCATGATTCCAAGACGGCAGAGCTGTACTGGAAAGGTAGGGAATTATCATATCAGTATTTTGACGATTTTTACGCTAAGATTGGCCTGAAGTTCGATAAGTACTATCCAGAATCCACCGTGGCCAAGCTTGGGCTCGAGACAGTTAAGAGACAGCTTGAAAACGGCGTTTACGAGATGTCTGATGGCGCCGTGGTATTCCGTGGCGACAAGTTTGGCTTGCATACTCGTGTATTTATTAATAAAGAGGGTGTGCCAACTTATGAATCCAAGGATGTTGGGCTTATCTTTACGAAATGGAATGACTGGCATTTTGATCGTTCAGTGGTGATTACCGCAAATGAGCAGCTCGATTATATGAAGGTGGTTTTGAAGTCTGTGGAGCAGTATGCGCCAGAGCTCGTAGAGAAGACTACACATCTCACTCACGGTATCGTGAAGTTGCCTGGTAGCGTAAAGATGTCCTCTAGAAAAGGGAACTTTTTAAAGGCAATCGACGTAATTAATCTTGTATCTGACGAGCTTAAGTCTGAATATAATTCTGAAGATTTTGCTGTGTCACTTGGTGCGATCAAATATGCATTTTTGAAGTATCGCATGGGTGGAGATATTATCTTTGATCCGAAGGAATCGGTGAAGATGACTGGAAATTCTGGACCGTATCTCCAGTATTCGTGCGTGCGTGCAAAGAAGATTCTTGGTAAGGTAGCGAAGAGTGAAGTAAACTCTAGCTATAAGCTAAATGAATTCGAGAAACAGTTGATTAAAAAAATTGTTCAATATAAAGATGCTCTTTCTGAGGCGGTTGCGGAGCTCGCACCGCATAAGCTAGCCAATTATTTGTATGAACTGGCACAAGAGTTCTCGAGGTTTTATGAGAACTGCGCGGTAGCTGGCAGTGATGCTGAGGCAGAGCGCGCTTTGATCGTAAGAAATTATCTTAATACCATGACGCATGGTCTAGGTCTTTTAGGTATTAATATTCCGGAGGAAATGTAATGAAAAAAGCAAAATTATTGTGGATTGATCTTGAGATGACTGGACTCTCTCCAGTGGAAGACAGAATTCTCGAAGTAGCGGCAATTGCAACGGATTTTCAGTTTAACGAAATTGCTAGAATGGAAGCCGTGGTAAAAGTTTCTGAAGACTTGATGAAGAAGCGCATGGTGGGCGAATTTTGGGATAAGAACGCTGCTTCGCGCGATGCTTTGATGGCGCAAAACAAGGATGGAAAATCCGCAAAAGAAGTAGAAGACATGCTGCTTGAATTTGTAGAAAAGAATTTTGGTACAGAAGTTTATCTTGCAGGTAATTCGATTCATCAGGATCAGAAGTTCATTGAGAGGGAATGGCCACGTTTGCAGGAGAAATTGCATTATCGTATGCTCGACGTATCTTCTTGGAAGATTTACTTTGAACATGCCTTGAGCCGTAAGTTTGCTAAGCGTGAAGCACATCGTGCACTCGATGACATTGAGGGATCGATTGAGGAATTAAAGTTTTATCTTGGATTTATTAAGAAATAGGAGCTTTATGGAAATTGATGTAAAAAACATTTCGGGGATTGGGGAATTTACAGAAAAAGTTGAGAATGGCGACGATGCTTCGAAGAAGCGCACACTTTATTTTGTCGAAGAGAAGGCTTTTCTCGTAGTTAACAAAAATACTGTTGAAGTCCGTTGTGACGATAAACTCTCCAAAGTTCTTCGCGATAAATACGAAAGCGTCATGGAATCACGCTACTTTGGCCGTGGTGGAATCGAAATCGTCACTAGTGGGCAGCTTAGTGCGGAAGAAGTAGATGATTTAATTAGATTATCTTATAATTTGACTGCTGATTCTATTAAGGAATAGTTCTTCTGACTTTTTACTACTTATTCGAGGGAGCATAACCCATAAAAAAATAACGAATCAGAGCTTTGCTCTAATTCGTTATTTTTTAACAGCTCCCGAGAGTAAGTAGTAAAAATTCTTACTGGAGAATTATTTCTTCTTAAGAGCGTCGCGGATTTCGCGGAGAAGGACGGTTTGTTCGTCTTCTTTCTTTTCTTCAGCTTTTTCTTCTTTTTCTGCTTCTTTTTCACCTTTACGGCGGATGCGGTTGATGCCTTTGATGAGGAGGAAGACTACGAGGGCGATGATAAGGAAGTTGATAACGTTTTGGATGAATTTACCGTAGTAAATAGTTGCGCCTTGTTCGCCACCGAAGAGGTTTGGAATGGTGACGGTGAGGGAAGTGAAGTCGAAACCACCACCGATGAGAGAAACGAGCGGCATGATCATATCGTTAACGATGGAGTTGACGATAGCAGTAAATGCGGAGCCGATGACCACACCTACGGCGAGATCCATGACGTTGCCACGATTGATGAATTCGGTGAATTCTTTGCGGAATCCAGAGCCGCCTTTTTTAGCTTTTTTGAAGGCATCCTTTGCCTTTGCTTTGGCGTCAAATTTGGCGCCCTCTTCTTTTGCCATAATAATCCTTTCTATCTAGCGTCAGAATAGTTATTAAAACTATTATACAATGTGTCGAGGCTATTTAAAGAGGAATTTAGGATGTCTTTGAGATTGTCGTTTTTGGTAAGCTTGAGGATTTCTTTTTCGCGGGTACTGATGACGGTGATTTCGTAGGCCATTTTGCTGGCAAAAGTGCGATCGAGAAAGCCGTTGATGCGAGCATTAAAAAGCTCTTCTTCGAGCGCAGTGGTGAGTTTCTCTTCTTTTTTCTTGATGTTTGCAGGTGTGCTTTTGTCGTCTTTGGTCTTGTATTGATCGGCGATATAATTGGTGAGACTTGAGGTAGTGTTTACGAGAATACTATTGAGCGAAGCTGTACTGGAACGGAGGATTGATGATTTGACGTGTGGTTGGTAGGTGCCGATGGTTTTGGAAAGATTGGTAGCGTGGAGCTTGAGGGAGACGAGCTTATCTTTGACACTTTCGGTTGGTGCTGCCAGATTACTAAATAAGATGATAATTAAGACTACTACTGTGACAGCGATAAGAATTTTGATCCAAATTGAAGAAAAAATGCCCCCGCTGTTTTTGGCTTTACGATTTGATGCGGAGATGCGATTAAGATAGGCTTCACTGTCCATAAAATAATTATAACATAAGAATTTTAAGATGTTATACTAGAAATATGAATGATGCGAAGGAGGAAATTAAATCTCGTTTGGCGATTGAAGATGTGGTTGGGCAGTATATAGAACTCAAACGAGCAGGTAGGAATTTGAAGGGGCGATCTCCTTGGGGCGTCGACAAAACGCCATCTTTTATGGTGTCTCCAGAAAAGGGAATTTGGCACGATTTTTCGGCCAATAAGGGTGGCGATATTTTTACTTTTGTGATGGAAGTTGAGGGAATATCTTTTCGTGAGGCGCTCGAAAAACTAGCAGCGCAAGCGGGCGTGACACTTGAAAAATATTCTGGTGGTGATGCTAAAGTGGCACAGAAAAAGGCTCGAGCAAGGGAAGCCTTGGCTCTCGCTTGCAAGTATTACCAAATTTGCCTCACTAAGAGCAAAAATGTTTGCGAGTATGTGTTTTATAAGAGGAATTTGAACCGTAATACTGTTACGGAGTTTAAGATTGGCTATTCGCCACAGGGCGGAAAAGTCTTAAAGAATGTTTTGATGAAGCGTGGCTTCACTGAGGATGAGCTTGAGGCGGCGGGGCTTCTGAATCGTTTTTCTGGTGACATGTTCCGCGGGCGCATGATGGTACCATTTATTGATACTTCAGGAAATGTGATTGGTTTTACGGCGAGGATTCTGGATAAGGGCGAGCCAAAATATCTTAATACGCAGGATACTTTGCTATTTAATAAGTCACGCTTTATTTTTGGACTCTATCAGGCTAAGGAAGCGATTCGCCGCAGCGGCTATGTGGTAATTGTGGAAGGGAATATGGATGTGATTTCGTCGCACCAGGCTGGTGTGAAGGAGGCGGTGGCAACTTCTGGTACGGCAATGACGGAACAGCATCTTAAGATTTTGTCTAATCTTACTTCGGATATTCGCTTGGCATTTGATGGTGATGCAGCTGGCGTAAAAGCGACGGAACGTGCAATTAAGTTGGCGGGAAATCTGGGAATTTATCTTTCGGTGATTTCAAATTATCATGGTGCGAAGGATCCGGATGAATTGATTCAAAAAGATCCGGCGCTTTGGAAAGAAGCGGTAGAAGAAAGAGTTCCGGCGGTGGATTGGTTACTTGATAAGTATGAGGAAAAGTTGGACCTTAGACTGGTACCGGATAAACGTAAATATTCAGATGTGGCTTTGGAACTTTTGGGTTATTTGAAAGATGAAGTGGAGCGAGCTGGATATGAGGAGAAGGTTGCGAAGAAACTGGGGATTTCGGCGGATGTATTGCGAGAAAAAGGTGAACGCTTGGATGAGAAATTAAAGCAAGCCAGTCATAAAGTTTTGAAGAGGGCAAAGACTGAAGTAAAGAGCGATAAAATCAAGAAACTTGAGAATAGCTTACTCGCAATTAAAAAATGTGGTGGGCTAGATTTGGTGATTCCGCTTGATTTGCCGACCGAGAAGGAAAAGCTCGACGAGCTGGATTTGATTTTTAATTCTGAACATGAGCATGGTACGGATAATTTACTTGAGGAGGCTACGAGTTTGCTCAAAAAATACCAGGACGAGATTAAGAAAAACAAGATTAAAACGCTCAATGAGGAGCTGGCGGAGCTGAGCGAGGACGATGAACGTTTTACTGAGGTGTTAAAAGAGATTCGCGACTTGCAAAATTTGAAAAATTAGTTATACTAGTGTGCAATGGATAATAATGATATTCTAGATAACAAAGATTTACCAATCGATTTCGACGAACCAGAAACTGATGACCTCGAGAATGAGGAAGAGCTTTCTGACGAAGATCTCGCGATTACTGCCGAGAACGTAGATGCTTTTGCAGATGATTCAGTTCGGTTATATCTCCGTGAGATTGGTAAGATTCCGCTACTTACTCCAGAAGAAGAAGCTGATCTTGCGCAGCGTATCGTAAAAGGCGACAAGAAGGCCAAGGATAAGATGGTGGAGTCTAATATGCGTCTTGTAGTTTCGATTGCAAAACGTTATGGTGGTAGAGGTCTCGATTTTCTTGATCTTATTCAAGAGGGAAATACTGGTCTTCTTCGCGCTGTAGAAAAATTTGATCCGGATAAAGGTTTTAAGTTTTCGACTTATGCAACTTGGTGGGTACGCCAGGCTATTACTCGTGCAATCGCCGACCAGGCTCGTACGATTCGTATTCCAGTGCACATGGTTGAGACAATTAATAAGGTTCTCCGTACTACTCGCAAGCTCACTACCGAGCTTAACCGCGAGCCGACCAACGAGGAAATTGCTAAGGAGCTCGACATGGAGCCAGAAAAAATTGACTACGTAATGCGCATTAAACAGGATATTGCATCCCTTGATGCTTCTGTTGGTCGTGAAGGTGACGATGAAGATTCCGTACTTGGTGATTTCGTTGAAGATGAGGAACGTGATTCTCCAGAAGATGCTGCTGCAAATCAAATTCTTAAGGAACAACTTGCTGAAATTCTCGCTACCCTTACCGAACGTGAGCAGAAGATTATTCGTCTTCGCTTTGGTATTGGTGGTGGTAGGCCTCATACGCTTGAAGAAGTCGGTAACGAATTTGCCGTCACTAGGGAACGTATTCGCCAGATTGAAGCCAAGGCTTTGTCTAAGCTTCGCAAGAATAAAGAAACTAAGAAACTTCACGAGTATTTAAAATAGGAGTTATTATGAAAAAAGTATTAATGACAATTGTAGCTTCTGTAATTTGTTTCTTGACGGCTGCTACGCCAACTGTGAGTGTTTTTGCGGATTATCAGAGCGATTTGGCAGAGGCAAAAAAAATAGAGGAGTACTGCAGTAATCAAACTGATTGGCGTAGTGCTTCATACGGCAATATTGATTGTAAAGATGCTTGTGCTGAAACTTCGCTATCTGGCACTCCGGGTACTTACGCAAAATTGTCTTGCGATCATAACGGCGTGCGCGTTAAGGAAAAACTAAAACTTGTTATTGATATTCTTAGTGTTATTGTTGCTGCGGTTGGCGTGATGGCGATTACGGCGGTTGGTATCATCTATCTTACCGCTGGTCCAGATGTAGGTAAGGCCGTGAAGGCAAGAACTCGTTTGATTGAGATTATCATTGGCTTGGTTGTCTATGCTCTTATCTACACGATTCTTAACTTCTTAATTCCAAACTTTAGCTAATGCGACGAATCGTAATAGTTTGTAATCCAAGATCTTCTAGATACGCAAGAGTGCGTAGGGAGGTCTTGGATTTTTTGATGAATCCAAATTTCTTGCGTGAAAAGTACGGAATTACTGGCGTGACGATTTTTAGATATGAAGTTGAACCAACTAATGTAGATGACAATGCCATGAAGCTTAGTAAACTACTGCACGATGACGATTTGGTATTATCTGTAGGTGGGGACGCGACTGGCGTGATTGGTCTAAATGCGGTGATGCACTCTGGGAAAGACGCGATTCTTGCGGCCCTTCCGTATGGCAATTTTAATGATTTAGCTAGAACGCTTGGGATTAAGAAACTTGACGATGTTTTTAAAGCGGAAACGAAAAAGCTTTATCCTCTTGATGTCATTGTGAACGACGAACATTTTCGCTATGCATCGTGTTACGTTACTGTGGGCATGATGGCGGAAGCGGTGGAACTTTTTGATTCCAAGAAAGTTCGAACTGGGCTGCGCAAGAAGAAGAATCGTGCCGTAAGATCTTATTTTGAACTTGCTAAGTGGTATTTTTGTCATCGTCATAAAAAAGTGTTTTTGCCAGATTTTAAACTGAACGGGGATGCGCTATTTCATAAAAGATCAGACTATATCGCCGTGAATGGTAAATCTTTGGCAAGAGTTATTAGAGGTAGGCGCAATGCATTTCAACCTGATGTTTTTGCACGAAAGATTGGTAAACTAACGAGTTTTGTGCGACTAGTATGGTTTATGGCCAAGGGTATGCTTTGCCGTATTTCTGGCGAAGAGGTTTTGAGAGAAGATACGATTGAATTTATTGAGCCGGCAAATGTAGAAATCCAGGCTGAGGGCGAGTATAAAAAATTTGAAAACCTTAAAAAGATTCAAATCAAGAAGAGTAAAGACTTTATAAAGGTTATTAGCCTTAAGTAACTTTTGACTGACTCTTTTGCGTGTTATACTTGTAGCATGGAAAATGTAAAGATTATCGCCCTTGTGGGTATGAGCGGCAGCGGTAAGTCTGTGGCTGTAGATTATTTGACCGAAAAAGGATATCCGAAAGTCTATTTTGGTGGCATGATCTTAAAAGAAATGGAAAAGCGCGGCATCGAAAGAACTGCGGATAGTGAAAGAGCTTTTCGCGAGAAGATTCGTGAAGAAGAAGGGAATGACTGGGTCGTAAGACAAGTGATTGCCGAAGTAAAAGATTTAATAAATGCTGGTCAAAAACGCATCGTGCTTGATGGCGTTTATTCCTGGACGGAGTACAAGACGATTAAGCATGAATTCCCAGGTTGTACGACTTTTATTGCGATTGTTGCGACTAAGAAGTTGCGCTACGCTCGTGTGGCTGAGCGCACGGTGCGCCCATTTAATGCGCAAGAGATTCGTGAGCGTGACCAAACTGAGATTGAAAATCTTGAGAAGGGCGGCCCAATTGCTGCCGCAGATTACTATATTTTGAATGACGGCACGATTGATGATCTCAAGAATGGTCTTGATAATATATTGGGCGATATCGAATTCTAGTTATTTAGCCAACCTACTCGGGGTTGGCTTTTTGTTGCAAAATATATAGTATTGTTGTACACTAAGCGTAAGTGTAATAATAACGCGTTATTATAAATAGAAAGGTCATACAAATGAATCAAAATAACGGACAAGACAGTCTTGATGTCTTCGTATCAAGGCTTTTAAGGGCGAAAGGCCAAGCGGATGAGCCAAGCATGCACGCTCGTTTGCTAGAAAAACTTAATGACAAAATTGATAATGCTATTTTGATGGCCTTGCCGGGTGATAGACTCGATTATCTTGAACAATCTATCGATGATGGAACGCTTACCGAAGATGGTGTAAAAAGCGTATTAAATAATTCTGGTATTGATAGCGAAGCAGTGATTACTGATGCGCTTGAAGAGTTTCGTGATGATTATCTAACTGGAGCACTAGCATGGTAAAGCCTAACACTGTTGGAAACACCGGTGCGGCTTCAAATGGTAATAGTTGGGAGGGATTGACCTCCATGAAAATGGGCGTCGCACATGGTGAAGTAATAGAAAACAAAAAGGCTTCACTTGCTTCTAAGTGGGAAGCATGGAAGGCTCGAAAAGCCGAAGATAAGGCCCTTAAAGCATACGATAAAAAGTTCGATAAGAATGTAGATGTTCTTCGAAAGACTAACGAAGAGCAAAATAGTCTTTATGAAGAAAAGGCAGAGCTCTATAAAGAGGCCGATGCAAGACTTCAGGAACGTGAAGCACTAAGCAAAAAGCTTGATGAGAGCAAGGCTGAATACCAGAGCCATAATGATAATATCTTGAGAGTAGCTAAGGATCAGGTAAAGAATGCGTTTGAACTGTTTGGTAAGAAGAGTGAATTAATTAAGAAAAGTGTCCGTGCTTTTTGGAAGAATAATCCAAAGATCTCGATTGGTGATCTTGCTGCTAGTATTGATGTTTCAAAAGTTGGTGAAAGATCTGGTAAGAAGAATAAGAATAAAGCCAACGCGCGTGGCGGCTTCTTGGATTCTTTGCCAAAGGATCTGAGGGAGAAGATTAAAGAGGCTTCGAATGCGCAGAAAGAAAAGGCGCAAGCTAAGGAAAGCGTAGAGGCTTCAAAGAAGAATATTTCTTCACGCTGGGAAGCATATAAGAAAGACAAGAAGGAGCGTGCTTCCGCTAAAGAAACGCTTTCGAACATGAAAAAAGAGTTCGCCGACGCGAAGAAACGCGAAAAAGAAGCTCGGGATGCATTTGAAGAGAAGACCGAGGAGTATAAGCGTACCGAAAAGATTAGGGAAGAAGCTAACGAATTGAAGCAGAAATATGATGATGCAAAGGAGGCTTCGGAAGCCGCAAAATCTAATGTTGAGCGTGCAGAAAAAATCGGTAAATTGCACGAACAATTAGGAAAGAGAGATACGAAGGAAGTAAAAGCTGAGCTTGCGGAGAAGATTAAAGAAAAACAGAGCGTGATCGACGAAACTGTCGCTGCTTACTGTGCCGCATTTGGGGTTGCTAGCGAAGCAGAGCTTCCGGCAGACAAGAAACCATTACTCGAAGTGATTAAAAAGAATTCTGGCGGTAAGGAGCTAGAAGGACTTAAAGAGCAAATGGCGGTTGTTGATGAATATGAAGGTGAAAAGAAAAAACAAGCCGAAGCCCTGGCTCAAGTTGAACCAGTGAAGAAGGGCATTAAGGGATTCCTCTCCGGATTCTTTAGTAGAAAGTTTGCCTTTGCAATGCCTTCTGACGAGGATGAAGAAGAGCTTGAAAGAAGAAGGAATAATAATTCCTTGATTTAGTTCCTAAGAAAAATAGGGCCTCTCTTGGCCCTATTTTTTTGAGGTGATTTTTGGTAGAATAATCTTATGAAAAGGTTGGTTATTATCGATGGAAAATCAATTTTTTACCGCGGTTATTACGCGATGGGGGCTCTTAGCCTATCGGATGGTACGCCAACTGGGGGAATCTATGGCTTTGCGGCTATCGCAATGGAAATTGTGAAAAGACTTGATCCGTACCAGGTAGTGGTAGCTTGGGATTCGAAGACTTCTACGGCGAAGCGCAAGGCATTATTTGCGGATTATAAAGCTGGCCGCGTGAAGCCGGGCGACGATTTTTATGCACAGATTCCTTTACTTCAAGAATTGATTGCTTCTCTTGGATGGAGCTTTGTGGAAGTGGATGAATATGAGGCGGATGATATTATTGGTACTTTGTCGCGTCAGGCTGACGAAGTGATGGGTGCGGATGAGAAGTGCGAATATGAGACGTTTATCATTTCTTCTGATCTTGATATGCTGCAAATTGTAGATGAGAATACGCGAATGTGGCGCGTACTGAAGGGATTTTCTGATATCGAAGAGATTGATGTCTCGGAAGTTGAGGCTAAATATGGCATTTTGAAGCCGCAGTTTTTGGATCTTAAGGCACTTAAAGGTGATAATTCCGATAATATTCCAGGTGTGCCAGGAATTGGTGAGAAGACGGCCGTGAAGCTGCTCAATGAATACGGCTCGCTTGATGGTATTTATGAAAATATTGATAAGATTACTGGTTCTACGCACGATAAATTGGTGGCGGGGAAAGATTCGGCGTATCTGTCTTATAAGTTGGCGCAGATTATGTTTGATGCGCCGGTATCTCTTAGCGATATTCCGGAGTTTAAGGTGGATTCGGCGAGAGTGATTGAAGGATTGAAGCGATTTGAGTTTAGGTCACTAATTAGGAAGTTCTCTGAATTCTTTGATAATGCTGATGGACAGGACGAGGTAGTGGAGACGCAGGTTGATAAAAACTTTGATAAACCGCTTCCAGATGATTTGATTGTGGGTTGGGATATTAAGAAAATGATGCACGAGGATGCGGGTGTCGCAACCAAGATTCTGATGGGCGCGAAGTTTTGGGATCTTGCCCAGGGAAGATTCTTACTTGATCCGTTGGCTCGCGCCGAGGAGGATGCTGAAGCTGCGGTTGCACCTGAGTATTGGCGCCAGGTGAGTGAATTTGAGAAAAATCCAAAGCTCCTCAAGGTGTTTTCGGAGTTTGATTTGCCGCTCATCCCAATTCTTTTCAAGATGGAAAAGAAGGGGATGCTGATTGATAAAGATTATTTTGAAGATTTGAAGCTTGAATATGCGGAAGAAGTCTCGCGCAAAGAACGCGAAATCCAGTTGATGGCTGGAGTAGATTTTAACGTAAATTCACCGGTGCAGCTATCGGAGGTTTTGTTTGATAAGTTGCAGCTTCCAGCAAAGGGAATTAAGAAGACTTCGCGCGGGTATTCTACGGGTGCGAAGGAGCTTGAGAAACTTAAGGATGAGCATCCGATTATCGTGAAGTTGATGGAATATCGCGAGACGGCGAAGCTACTCTCGACTTATGTATTGCCGATGCTCGAGCTGGCCGATGCTTCGAATAGGATTCATACGACCTTTACCCAGAACGTGACGGCGACGGGTAGACTTTCGTCGCTTAACCCGAATTTGCAGAATATCCCGGTGCGTACGGAAGAGGGGAAAAGGATTCGTGGTGGATTTGTGGCGGATGCTGGGAAGGTGTTGGTGTCGGCAGATTATTCGCAGTTTGAGCTAAGGCTCGCGGCGGCGATGTCTGATGAAAAAGATTTAATTAACGATTTTAACTCCGGAATTGATATTCATACGAAGACGGCAGCGGAGGCTTTCCACGTACCGTTTGAACAGGTAACGAAGAAGCAACGTCGTGCGGCAAAAGTGATTAACTTTGGTGTGCTTTATGGTATGAGCGCGAAGGGCCTAGCGGATGCGGCAGATATGTCTATTCCAGAGGCAAAAGTGTTTATTGATAAATATTTCGAGCTACGTTCGGCAATTAAAGCGAAGCTAGCAGAATATCTTAAACAGGCACGCGAAGAAGGTTATGTTGAGACGATGTTTGGACGTCGTCGCCCGACGCCGGATGTGAAGTCATCGAATTTCTTGATTCGTACGGCGGCGGAACGTGCGGCGCAGAATATGCCGATTCAGGGAACTGAGGCGGATTTGATGAAACGCGCAATGATTCGAGTGGATGCGGCTTTGCCTAAAGGTGCAGAGCTTGTGATGCAGGTACACGATTCGTTGATTGTGGAATGCGATGCAGGACTTGCCGATGAGGTTTCTGAAGTATTGAAACACGAAATGATGGGCGTGGCGCCAGAACTTTCGGTGCAACTCGCAGTTGAAGTGACGGTGGGGGAGAACTGGGGAGATTTGTAATCCGTGCCTGAGCTTCCGGAAGTTGAGACAATTAGGCGTGGGCTAATAAAATATCTAGTAAAAAAGCCGATTTTGAAGGTCGAAGTTTTTGAACCAAAGATGTTTATTGGGGGTTCGGCGGCGGATAATTTCGGAGGTTTACTAGGCGCTTTAATTACTGATGTTAAGAGGTATGGGAAGTGTTTGGTGGTGGAGCTTGATAATGGGCTTTCGGTGATGATTCATCTCAGGATGACTGGGCAGCTGATCTGGCGAGGGAAGGATGAGTTTGCGGCGGGGCATCCGAGTGAGAATTTTGTGACGGAACTACCGAATAAACAAACAAGAATTGTGCTCGAAATTGGCGAGGGGCGACTATTCTTTAATGATCAGAGGAAATTTGGATTCTTTAAGGTGGTTAAAACTGAGGATGTTTTGAAAGATAGTTTTATCAAGAAGTTAGCTAAAGAGCCATGGCAGATGACGACGGAAGAACTTTTTGAGAAGTTAAAAAGACATGCTAAGGCACCGATTAAGGCGGTGATTCTGGATCAGTCGATTATTGCGGGGCTCGGGAATATTTATGCGGATGAGGCGCTGTTTTATGCTGCGATTCATCCGGAGCGGAGGGCTGGGACGATTTCGGAAAAGGAGTGCAAGAAGTTACTCGAAGGTGCTAGAACGGTGATGGAACGCTCGATTGAAGCTGGTGGCTCGACGATGGCGACTTATGTAAATGCAGATGGTTCTAGGGGTAATTATCTCGATAAATTTGCGCAAGTTTTTGGCAGAACAGGGGAACCATGCTTCCGATGCGGCGAAAAAATTGTTAAAATTAGAGTAGCTGGGCGAGGAACGCATATTTGCCCGAAATGCCAACAGATTAATAACAGAGGTAGAAATGATTAAGATTTTTTACGGAGATGACCGAAAAGCGGCCGAAAATGCGGCCAAAAAGGCCCTAGGGGCGAATTTTGAGGTCTTAGAGGGGGCAAACCTTGAGGTGGCCGAGCTACCAAGCCTTTTTCTGGGAGGCACCTTATTTGCCTCTGAACGAGCTCTTTTAATCAAAGATTTGGGCGAAAACAAACCGGTGCTTGATGAGATGGCTAAATATCTCGAGACGCCGCACAATGTGGTAATCTGGGAGTCTAAACTAGATAAGAGAACGGCTTTTTATAAGGAAGTTAAGGATAAAGTTGAAATTCGCGAGTTTGCCTTGCCAAAAGAGAATGGTTTTGGGATTGCGAAGGATATTTATAACACCGCGAAGCGTGACGGCGCGAAAGCGGTGGAAATGACGAAGAAAATTATGGATGATACGGATCCTTATATGTTTTTTGGTGCAATTGCGAGTCTCGCGATTACGGATTTTTCTTATAAGCAGGGGATAAAAGAAAAGAGAGTCCTTACGGAACTCTCTAAACTTGATAACTTGATGAAGTCTTCTTCTATTCAGCCTTGGCTTCTTTTGCAGTCTTTTTTGCTGCAGCTTTCTTAGCTGGTTTGGCAGACTTGGCGCCAGCTTCTTTGGCAAATTTGGCAAGAGCGGCTTTGCGGCGAGAAGCGGTGTTTTTCTTGAGAAGATCTTTTTTGACGGCTTTGTCGTATTCGGATTGAGCCTTGGAAAGAGTCTCAGGAGTTGGGTTAGCTTTGAAAGCTTTGAGCGCAGTCTTGATTGACTTTTTGATTTCAACATTGTGCGCGGTGCGCTTTTCAGCCTGGCGTGCTGCCTTTTTGGCGGATTTAATAATTGGCATTTTATCCCTATTAGATTAAAAAATTAATAATGTTTCAGTGTATTATAACGCAATTGGCGAAAAATGTAAAGGATAAACAGGGTAGGGAAGATTAGAATTTGTAACTTTTGAAATGTTGAAAAGTACGTCAGAAAAAGAAAAGTTACAAATTCTAATCTCTCAATACTGTTTATGCTATAATTGACTTATCAAAGGTCATACAAGGAGGTATATTTTGGGGTTTCTAAGTAGGACCGTTTTCGCGAAACGGTTCAATACAATAAGTATTCTCGCACTTGCAATTTTTGCTAGTGTTTTTTGTGGTTTTGTTATCACAAATAACTTTGCTTTTGCAGCAGAATCCGTAGACAACTACGGTCTCTACACTGCACCAGATGGTGTACGTTGGGAATGGGAAGTAGTATCAGATTCTGAAAATACAAACGAACCACAAAAACTCAACCTCATGTTCTATGACAAACCAGAAAACCTCACAACTGTAACAGTACCTTCCTATAATGATATGACCACCATCACGGGAGTAACCCCTGCTTCCGATACTTACTACGTAAGAAATGCCGACCAAGAATCCCAAGACACTCGTTTTACTAATCCAGATCCTGCTAGAAGAACAGCCAACCAAACAGACGTCACTGTCCTTGATATGACCAATACTTCAAAAGTTCAAATTATGGGCGTAAAACCAATCATCAACCCAGAAACCGAAGTAGAACTGATCTTTGGTGAGAATATGGTGATTGGAGACGAAGAGGTTGAAGTAATTAAAAACGCTACCCTGTCAATATGTGCGGAATTTGTCTATAACAGTTATTATAACGCATATGAATGCACTGGGAGCGCTGGCTTAGATTTTGAAAATATTCAGGATGGAATTTCCGGATGGGACGAAATGACCCTCCAGGAGAAAGTAGAATATAATAACCAGAACCTTTCGGTATGGGTCCTGCCCTCCACTGGATGTCTATGGCTTAATTGGACCAATCGCATCGAGGCAGACAGGTATGATGAAGTAATAAATAATTATAGCTGTTTTATTCCTTCGAGTGGAGCCGTTTCAATTCGGGATACCGAAGTGTATGGTGTCTTTTCAAAGATGCACCTGAAGCTCACAAACCTCGATAAGGTTAAATATCTTGGTTGGTACGTCTTTGGTGGTTCTACGTTTAGTGAAGATAGTCGTAGTGTCACTGTAAAAGCAAATCAAACTGCCGGCGCAGGTGTCTTTGCGGGTACAAATGTAACCGATGTGACTTTTGAAGGCGACGTAGTCTATCCGGATATGTTTAGTGGCTGTGGTGATCTTTCAAGTATTAATTTTGGCAATGTAGAAACGGTGCAATATAGGGCTTTTCAAAATACAAATCTTGGCGAAATTGATTTTAGTCAAACGAGTATTAAAACTATTCTAGGTGAAGCGTTTAAGAACGCAGGTCTTACAAATGTAGTATTTGATGGTGTTGAAGTAATTGATTTTAGAGCTTTTGAAGGTAATGATCTTCGAGAAATATATCTTCCAAAAACTATTAATCAACTCGGTATAGCAGTTTTTGCCTCCAATACTAATCTTAAAAAAGCAACAGTCGCTTACGATACGTTGACCTCTGGTACAATGTTGCAATTTGCTACAGTACTAGATGGAATTCCGTATCCATGGGGTAATGAAACCGGCATTTACGATAACAACCCGGTATATGTTCAAGACATACTGGAAGAGCTTGTTGTGCTTGCGCCATACGAAGAAGGAGAAGAGCTAAAACCGACTCATCTCAACTACTATGAATATCGAGACGCACCGAATGGACCTTATTATAGCACTACAATGAATTCGCCATACCTAGTTAGCGATGTTTCTCAAGCTAGCACAGAGGCAATGAAAGAATTAGAGAACCGTTATACTGAGCTTAGCGAATTTCGAAACGTAATTGCGCCGCTTTACTTTGCTTTCTTAAATGGCTTAAAGTCGATAACGATTAGCGAAGGCTTCGAATATATCGGTAACGCAGCACTACAAAGCAACTATTCGAACGGTACATATGCTCTAGGTAGAGATAACTGTACCTGGTGGGATGGCTGCACAAAAAATAGTCCGCTGGAAACCGTAGTTCTTCCAGAAAGCCTTAAAGGTATCGGTTCATTGGCTCTTCAAAATATCTATAATGAAGATTTTACTATGAATCTCCCGAGTGGATTGGAATTTGTCGGTATTGCTGCATTTAGCGAGCTCTTCTTCCTGAAGGGGAACGTAGATTTTCCAAACTTACGCTTCGTGGGCGACTATGCATTCTACTCAACGCAAGTCCGTGATATCTATTTACATGACAAAATTGAATATATCGGCGTCGGCGTCTTTAATGACTGTCCAGCCTTGCATGATATTACATTCGACTTTGACGTCTTTAATCCGGATGGACATCAATGGTGGCTATATGGATCTTCTGGTACTCGCAATTATCAACTTTTATTCGGCCGAAACATCAGATATGAAAGCGAAGCCATGGAAAAATATGGCTTTACGATGGATGAGACTGGCCTCGGAGATGTAAAATACGGCACCATTACATTTACCGAAAAAGCCGTACACCCAATCCCGTCAATCTGTGATATTTATCCTAGTGAATGCTCTTATAATTCCTTTGAGAACGGAAGTACGCAATCGTTCTTTGATCGTATTAATGTGGAAAAAATCGACACAAGCAAAGCGCCGTGGGATAATATCCCAGAAGCTGCCTTCCAGCGTGTTTGGGTAGGAGAATTCTTGCTCCCAGAATCTGTCAAAGAGATTCGTGCAAGCGCCTTTCTAGATGCTCGTATTGATGAAGAATTAGTATTACCTAATGTCCTCGAAAAGATTGGCTTCAAAGCATTTTCGCAAAGTTGCAGTAGCTATGGTGACCAGTGCAAAGACCACGAGTTTATCATTACAAGCCTTCCGGAAACAATAACGGAAATTGGAAGATTGGCATTCTACAACGACAAAAACTTTGCCGTCACTGATATGGATTTACCTAACCTCGTATCTCTTGGCAGTATGGCCTTCATGGGGACTACTATCGAAAACGTCGCTTTGAGAGATTCTCTTCAGATAGTTGAAAACGGTGTCTTCTGGGGTGTCCCGACTATTAAGAATATCATCATTGACACCGACTTATTTAGTGGCTCAAAGTATAGACAAGAAATTGGCAACCCATGTAATGCTACCTATCGTCTTCTATTCCAATTCGGCTGCTATTTTGAAAATAGCGGTCGCTTGAAAGCTGATAGCACCGGCTATGACTTCAAATACGATTCAATTACGTTTACCGATAAGGTCCAGACCCTTCCGTCATATGCTAATCACTTCATGAGCCTTATTAATGTTGGTACGCTCGATATGAGTGCGGCAAAGTTTACGAGAATTCCAAATAGCGCCTTCGTCTATACTGATATCGACACTCTAATTCTTCCAACAGGCCTTGAAGAAATCGGCCGCGAAGCATTTTATACTACGAAGATTAGGGATGAAGTGGTTTTGCCAGACACTCTCCGCGTAATTGAACTTGGTGCGTTTAATAACTATCATTGGTCTGGTACGCCACGCAGCGACGGCGTGATTATTACGAAACTCCCTGACTCGCTTGAAATTATTGGTAATGCCGCGTTTTACTATGATAAAAACCTGAGTATAGATTTTGATCTTCCGAATGTTAAAAGGATTGGCATGTCCGCATTTCAGGGAACAAGCCTAAGAAACATCACGTTGCATGATTCTATTGAAGAACCAATTTTCTGCGGTGCATTCTCAAATATTCCTACTATGGAAACCCTGACTATAGACTACGATTTTTATCATTACAATAATAATGATATAGACTATGACTATTATCGAAATCGTGATAATACTTGGTTTATGACTAACGCAAGTTTCTTTGCTGTATTCAATACTACACCATATGATCAATATGCTGGCTCTGGAGTCTTCTATAATGAAGAAGTTGAAATTAAGCCATACGTAAATGTTGTATTTACGGAAAAAGCCGTCACTAATCCGATTACGATAGTTGACTCTTGGTCGAATTTGGGATTTGACAATGCGCATCTAAGCTTCGATAAACTTGATCTTAGCCGCACCGGATGGACTGAGTTCGACGATACCTACTTCTTCCAGGCTGCCAAAATTGGCGAGCTGATCCTCCCAGAAAGTCTTGAATATATTAACGAGGGTGCCTTCTTTGGTGCAACAATCGACGAACCTGTCGTCTTACCATCCGCACTCAAGACAATCGGAAAATCCGCATTCCAAGAAGCCAAAGTAACCTTTGCTAACACTTTTGCTGAAGGCCTTGAAACTATCGGCGAGGGCGCCTTCTATGCGGCCCAGGTTTCTGGCGACATCACAATTCCTTCTAGTGTCACTTCTATTGGCTGGTCTGCATTTAATGCTGGTGATGCAGATACTAACTATGGTACTGTTACGATTAAGCCTGCCTTGAACTATGACTCCACAGACAGTCAAGCAGTCTTCCAACTCTTCTGGAACGCCAAGATGGATAAACTCGTAATTGAATCACCAATGCTCCCAGTATTTGGTACGCTTCAAGATACTCCAGTTCTTCCACACGAAATTCAATACCAAACTCTTGTTGACGACAGCCTAGAGACGGTTACTATCACTCCAACTCTCCGAGCCGATGGCGAACCAGAATTCCACGCCATGACTATGAAAGAAGTAGAAGTTAAGAACCTTCCAGTGATTACGGCAAATGCCTTTGAGGAATGTGCAAACCTTGAGTCTGTAAGCTTTGCAAATCATGATGCGCTTACCACTATCGATCGTTACGCCTTCAACAATGATACCAAACTCAAAACCTTCGTCTTTGGTAATGGCCTAGAAGGGAAAGAAGTAGTTCTTGGAACCTATGCCTTCAATAACACAGCGATCGAAACCATCGGCGAAACTGGCACAGATTTCGATCTCACTGCAGCCAACTTCAACGCCGCAGCTACCCACGTCTTCGCCAACCTCCCGGCATTAAGGACCGTCTCCGTTCCAAACAACTTCAGCAACAAAACCATCCCAGCCTATACCTTCGCTAACGATCCGGAACTCACTGAAGCTACTATTGCTTGGGAACTAGAAACTATCGATAATGGCGCATTCAATAATGATACTAAACTCGCTAAACTCTTCGTTTGGGGTAATGCAAACATCAATGAAGATGCAGATCTAACTATCCCAGAACAAACCACCATCTTCGCCTACAGCGATGCTCCAGCTGAAGCCTACGCAAATGCTGAATCCAGAAACGACTATGATGGCAAATTCTACGCTCTAGACGAAGTCCTTTATCTCACATCCAACAAATCTAAAGTCCTCCTCGAACAGGATGAAGAGGGAAATAACACTGGATTTGATAAGACTGGTCTCAAGCTCTATGGTCTACGTCGTGATGGTGTGATCCTTGAGTCTGATTGGCAAGATTACAATACCGCCTTCAAACGTACAGAAACTCCAGAAGGAACTAACATTTCCTTCGAGGAGGGAAGAGGTGCCCTTGGTCCAGACGATGCTGCTATCGCTGCTACTGTCTTTGATGTACCGAAACCATTTAACGCAATCTCATTAACCAACGAGAACTTCGCAAACGTAGATTATGAATTTGTTGCTATAGCCTCTAACAACAACCCACTCATTGTAGTTCGCTATCCAGATGGTTATACTGGCAACATTAGAAATACTACTCTCGTTTCTACTACAGTCCAAGAAATCATTGAGGATATTACTGATCCAGAGCCAGAAGAAGAACTAGTAGTTCCAGATACCGGTAGCTTTGGCGCATTGATTGGCGCAGCTACGTCTAGTGTCTCGATTGCGACAATTATCGTCCTTGGGGGAATCTTCATTGCGAAGAGGCGCAGGAACTAAGGAGCATTAAACTTGCCTCAAGAAAACGCTTATGTTATTATAGGAGAATAGAAAGGTCAAAAAATGCCAGATAAAAAAACAAATGCCACAGATGCCGCTGAGGTTGTTCCGGCTGAGCCGGCGACGATTGATGCGGTCGCAGAAATAATTCAAAAAATTAATAGTTCAAAGTATATTCTAATTGCCTTGTCTGGTGGTCCATCCATCGATGAACTTTCGGCAGCGATTGGTCTTACTTCTTATTTGAATAGGTTAGGAAAGCGTGCAACGGCAATTTATTCTGGCGGAATTCCGGATGCGCTTAGTTTTCTTGAAGCCGACAATTCCTTTGACGACTCTGCTGATGTTTTGCAGGACTTTGTGATTTCTCTCGATAAGAACAAAGCCGATCATCTCCGTTATAATCCTGAAGGTGAGGAGGTTAAAATCTTTATTACTCCTTACAAAGATAAGGTTTCGAGTGATGATTTGAACTTTTCGTATGGCGATTTTAATGTTGACCTTGTTATCGCTCTTAATGTTGTAAGCGGCATTGACCTTGATGATGCTTTGCGTGAATACGGTAGGATTATGCAGGATGCTACCATTGTGAATATTACCTCTGGCAAACCTGGCAAGCTTGGAGATATCGAATGGAGCAATCCAAATGCAAGTTCCGTTTCAGAAATGACTGCACATCTCGTTCACGAGATGAATTCCGATGTTGCCGTTGAAGGAAATGAAGCTACGGCTTTCTTTACTGGTATCGTTTCGGCAACGAATCGTTTTTCGAATGCCAGCACGACTCCATTCACTTTAACTGTTTCTTCTTGGCTTATGGAATGTGGCGCCAATCAACAATTGGTCGCTGAAAACATTACGGCAGACGTAGATAACCAGTTGTATGCTGTTTCGAATACTGCAAAAACTAATAATGATGTAGAAATTGCGCATGACGAAGAGCCTGTAAGCGAGGAACCTGTGAGTAATGAATCTGGGAACGCGGAGTCTGAAGATACAGAATCAGATGATGCTTTGGCTGATTTGAAAGAGATTCAAGACGAACTTAATGGAGAACAAGTATTGACTGTAGAACAACCAGCGGCTGCTCCAGTTGAGGTGATTGAGCCTCCAGTTCAGGAAGTACCTGCAGTTGAGGTTGCACCTGCAGTTGAGGCTGCACCGGCTATTGAAGCTGCGCCAGCCGTTGAGGCTGCGCCTGTTCCAGTTGAAGCTCCTGCAGCTGAACCAGTTGTTGAAACTTCGGCTGTTAGCGACGATGGCTTTATTGTCAGCAATAAAGAGACCGTTATTGCGGTTCCAGAAAGCTTCAATCCTAATGCCCCAGTTAGCGATGACAGTTCAAGATTCGGTAAGATGCTCGAAGATGCGCTTTCTACTGGTCCTAATCCAGCAGTTGCTAATGCGCCAACTATTGCCCCACAACCAGAGATAAATGGTGTTCCTGAGATTAATTTTGCTCCGGCTGCCGATATAGACATTTTGCCTCCGCCGCCAGCGCCAACTAGTATTCCTGGCATGCCACAGATGCCTCCAGCACAAGCTGCTGCGCAGCCGACTCCACAGGTATCACCCAGTCAAGCTCCGACTCAAGCATTTAATCAGCCAGTGCCGCAAGCGGCTCCACAAGTTGCTCCAGTTCCTGAACAGTTGATTCAATCACGTCCGCCAGTACAATTGGTGCCACCGCAGCCAACGGCAGAGAATAATCCTGGTATCGCCGATCCAGGAGCATTCCGAATTCCAGGAATGTAAGGGAATTAAGAGCTAAAATCGCAAACTTTTGGGTTTGCGATTTTTGTACTTGATAAAAGTGGATAAGATGTGATATAATGACGGAAGTGGATTCGTAGCTCAGTTGGTTAGAGCGCTGCCCTGTCACGGCAGAGGTCGCGAGTTCGAGTCTCGTCG